>BNJU01004200.1_pt1 | contig 76841 bp, 81 predicted proteins | sample 8539281 | NCBI WGS metagenome assembly BNJU01 (sample SAMD00202456, study PRJDB9452) | human saliva metagenome | isolation source: human saliva | place: Japan
CCTCAAGCTTAGCCTTGATATCATCAGCCTCAGCCTTGGAAGCACCTTCCTTAAGAACCTTTGAGCTGCCTCAACGAGGTCCTTAGCTTCCTTAAGTCCAAGACCGGTAGCCTCACGAACAACCTTGATAACCTTGATCTTGTTTGGTCCCTACATCAGTAAGCTCAACGTCGAATTCAGTCTTCTCTTCCTCAGTCTGCGCCTGCACCTGCACCAGCGCCTGTCAGCTGCAACTACTACACCCTGCTGCTTTGGAAACACCGAATTCCTCTTCGCAAGCCTTTACCAAATCATTTTAATTCCATTACGGAAAGTTCCTTAATTGCTGCAATAAACTCTTCAACAGTTAACTTTGCCATTGTATTATCCTCCATTATTTTTATTTTTTGAAAATGTTACGGAATAAATTCCGTATTAAGCTGCTTTACGCTGCTTCTCCGCCGTCCTTCTGTGCAATCTGATTAAGCACACGTGCGAAATTGCTGACAGGGGACTTGATGGATCCGAGAAGTCTTCCAAGAAGCTCTTCTCTGGATGGAATCTCTGCCAATGCCTGAACTGCCTTTGCATCGTAGAACTTTCCTTCCACTACTGCACCCTTAAACTCTAACTTTGGTGCTGTTTTTGCAAACTTTGCAAAAATTCTTGCTGCCGCTGTAGCATCGTCCTTAGATACTGCCAAAGCAGTAGGTCCATCTAATACTACGTCTAACTGAGCAAAATCTGTACCCTCTGCGGCTCTCTTGATTAAGGTGTTCTTGAAAACCTTGTACTGTACACCGGCTTCTCTTAATGCTTTACGAAGCTCTGTGTCCTGTGCTACGGTAAGACCGCGATAGTCTACAACAGTAGCGGCAACAGCACCGTCCAAAAGGGCCTTAATCTCGTCGATGATCGGCTGCTTTAATTCAACCTTTGCCATTCCTTGCTTTCCTCCTTCTGTAATTTTTCTAGAAAGTATTAACGGAAACGAGAGGCTTTCTTCTTCAGAGCATCCGGAAAATGCAAGAAACAAACTCACATTCAATCGATACTGCATTTCAGAAGAATAAAAAATCCCTTGCCAAAGACAAGGGATGAACGCTCATAATAGGATAAATCCTAGCTCTTTCCTCGGCGGGCGATTTCTCTTTACATCCTCGGCTTTCTTAGCTCCGCAAGATACTGCGAAACAATCTGAAAGCTTAGATACCTGCTGTCTTCGGTTAATACCTTGCAGATACTAGCATCTTTCCGGGATAATGTCAAGAAAAATATAAAAATAGAGCGACAGAACCAAAATCCCCGACTGCCTATACAGACAGCCGGGGAATCATTCTTTGCCGAGCTTTTACTTACTTTTTGCTCCAGTACCGAATCTTCACATACTGTACCCCTTCCGGGCTTTCCCAACGGATCCAGTCCTCTCCTTCATAGTAGTAATCCTCTACAAAGGCGGTTCCGGAAATGGGGATATACTCCGGAATGTCATCCGGGGTAAAGTTGAAGACCTTGGTGCCGTCCTCAAGGGAATACTCCATGGACTCATCCAGATGGATGCCTTCCAGCTTCTTCACCCAGTAACGGACGGTTCTGCCGTTTTCCTCAGTTTCACCGGAGAACCAGTAGAGTCTGAAGTTTGCGGTTTCCGGAATCTCTTCCTGATCGTGGAGCTCGATATTCAGGGCACCGTCATAGCCGGGCTGTTCGCCCTCATGCTTTGCCTGCTCGGCAGCCTTCTTCAGTTCCTCCGCTTTCTTCAGTTCCTCTGCCTTCTTCTGCTCTTCCGCAAGCTTTTCTTCCTCAGATAAAGGCGCGAAGTTCTTCTCTTCCTCTGCCAGCATTGGCTCTAAATCAATGCTTTTCTCTTCGTTATTTCTTAAAGTAATTTCTGTTGTACCCTCTTCCGGAATATAGAAGTTTCCGGAATATTTTCCGTGGGGAGAGTTAATCAGGCGGTTATCCGCTACGGTAATCTTCTTCATATCCCCGTAAAGCTTCTCAAAATGAATGGAAGCCAGGGCATTGCCGTAGAAGTCATTGTCGGTTCCGGTCTGGATCAAGAGATTTCTCTTAATAGAAATGTTTTGGTTGTCATCAAAGTTGTATCCGGGGAAAACGGTGCTGACACGTAATCCGGGGCCGGATGTGATGTCCTTCACCAGATTTCCTTCAATATGATGGTTCGCACCGCCGTGGAGGGCAATGCCGGAAGCTCGCCAGGTCAGCTCTACCGTGTTGTTTAAAAAGGCATTGTTCTCCGCAGGCTTGGATTTTGTATAGATATAACGAACCCGCTCTTCTCCATTGACCTTTTTCCTTGATTTCCAGAATCGCCTTGCTGGCAAAGGTCGCCAGACCATCATCGCCATTTCCACGGATATTGGAGTTCTGCACCTTGGAATTCTTGGTTCCCTGGGCAAAGTTTACTCCATCCGCAAAGTTGTTTCGAATACGGCTGTTGGAAACGGTCAGCTTGTCGGTGTATTTCATTTTATCCGCTTCCACATAGTCTCCTACCCAGATTCCACATTCAAAATGCTCAAGCCAGAGGTCATGCAGCTTGGAATTCTCTCCCAAAACGCCGGCGATTCCCTTGTAATTTGCCTCCTGATGAAAACGGGATTTTAATTCGGAATCCATGTATAGGTTATCCATCTCAACATTTGAGCTGCTGTCCAGAAACTCGATACCGCCTCCGGCCTGCTCCTCAGAGGTAAAATGAAGCCGGGTGTACCAAATTCCCGCACCGGTAATCCGCATATCTGTAGCACTTATCACCAGCTTTTGGTCAAAATCGAAGGTTCCCTCCGGAATATATAAGGTCTTGTTCTCCGCGTCCGCGTCTTTCAGGGCATCCAGAAATGCTTGGGAATCGTCCTGTCCGTCGTTTGGCACCGCGCTGTATGGAGCGTCCGTGATGGAAATGCTGTTGCTTGGGGCGCCCTTTTGCTTCCGGCGCCTGCTCCAGCTCGATAAAGTCGATTCCCAGTTCATCCGCTTTTTTATCGGTTCTGCGGATGGTGAGAACGTCACCCGCTTCCAGTTCCATTAGTTCCTTGCTGTCATTTTCCAAGAGAAAATGTCTCTCATCAAAACGAAAACGAGAATGAGAGTCGGCTATATTTTTCATCAAAAACATCATTTTTCCTTCACATACTGCCAAGCAGAACTGTTGTCCAGCTCCACCGTTTTCTTTCCAAGAAGCTCTCCATTTCTCTCTACAGAAATCTCCAGCTCTCCGGATGCATCCTCCGGCATGGTAAAAGCGAAGAGTCATGGCATTGGCCGCCTTCTTAACCGTAAAGCGTAATGAAGAATCCTCCTTGGTCAACTGTACATAGCTTTTGGTTTGAAGCCTCCATCTCCACTTCATCGTAAGCAGTAGAGTGCTTCAGCACCGCATCTCTTCCAACTCCCTCTTCCGCCTCGTAGCGAAGGTAGGGAAGCTTGGCACCGTAGCCCTGGCTTTCCTTAGCCCAAAGCTCTGTCCTCGTTTCCGCAAATGCGGTTCCATGGGAAAAGAAGCCCCAGGCCTGTCATGGTCAAGAGTAACGTAAGTTGTTTTTCTGAATTTCATTCTTCTTCCTTTCTTCTCCAAAAAAAGTTACATGTATTTTTTTCGACTTACTTTTTTTAGTTTAAAAGGAAATTCAGAAAAATATTTTTGATTTATTTCGGGTAAAATATTAAATAAAAGCAAAATTCGTTGTAATTTATTCTTTTTACTATAAGCAGAAGGCACATTTGCAACTTACTGCAACTTAGCGCAACTTAAATTTCTGCTCTACACTCTTCACAAAGCCTTATTTTACGCGGTTCTTGGTTTTTTAATATTGTGATTTTTTTCTCGTTTTTTTGCAACTTACTGCAACTTAGTGCAACTTAAATTTCCGCTCTGTACTCTTCAAAAACCCTTATTTTATGCGGTTTTTGATTTTTTTCAAATAAAGAATTTTTCACGTTTTTGCAACTTACTGCAACTTAGCGCAACTTAAATTTCTGCTTTACACTCTTCACAAAGCCTTATTTTATGCGGTTCTCGTTTTTTTAAATTGAGAATTTTTTCTCATTTTTTTGCAACTTACTGCAACTTAGCGCAACTTAAATTCCGTAATACTCCAAATTTCTGTTGCAAAACCTATGTCATCAACAGCTTTATACTTTATTTCTATTTTTTTATCAAAATCCCTGTATTTCCCAGGATTTTGATGGAAAATAGAAATAAGCTACAAACAAAAAATCCTACTTGGGTTTTATCCCAAGTAGGATTTTGAAATTCTTTTATGCGCCGAACTGTAATCCGTCTAACTTCACGCCGGGGCCCATGGTAGAAGTCAAGGTGATGGACTTCAGGTAGGTTCCCTTTAAGGAAGATGGACGAGCCTTTACGATAGCTGCCATTAATGCATCCAGGTTGGACTTTAACTGCTCCTCGGAGAAGGAAGCCTTTCCGACAGGAACGTGGATGATGTTAGCCTTGTCCAGTCTGTACTCAACCTTACCGGCCTTAGTATCAGCGATAGCCTTAGCTACATCCATAGTAACGGTTCCAAGCTTTGGGTTTGGCATTAAGCCCTTAGGTCCAAGCAAACGTCCGATACGTCCAACTACACCCATCATATCAGGAGTTGCGATTACTACATCGTAGTCGAACCAACCGTCCTGAATTCTTGGTACAAGATCATCTGCACCAACGAAATCTGCGCCTGCAGCCAAAGCCTCATCAGCCTTAGCGTCCTTAGCGAATACTAAGATACGAACGTTCTTACCGGTTCCTGCAGGAAGAACTACAGAACCACGAACCTGCTGGTCAGCGTGACGTCCGTCACAACCGGTTCTGATATGTAACTCTACAGTCTCATCGAACTTAGCAGTTGCATTCTTCTTTACCAACTGAATTGCATCCAACTCAGCGTACTTAACCTGTCTATCTACAGCCTTTGCCACTTCGGCATATCTCTTTCCCTGTTTCATGAATCAAAGCCTCCTTCTTTTACTCTTCTACCTTAACACCCATAGATCTGCAGGTACCTGCGATCATGGACATTGCAGATTCTAATGATGCAGCGTTTAAGTCTTTCATCTTAGTCTCGGCAATCTTCTGAAGGTCAGCCTTGGAGATAGTAGCAACTTTATTCTTATTTGGCTCGCCTGAACCCTTCTGCAGCTTACAAGCTTTCTTAATGAGAACAGGAGCAGGAGGAGTCTTTGTAATAAAGCTGAAACTTCTATCTGCGTAAACGGTAATAACAACAGGAATGATCATGTCCCCTTCATTAGCAGTTCTAGCGTTGAACTCCTTAGTGAAGGCAACGATGTTAACCCCGTGCTGTCCTAATGCAGGTCCAACGGGGGGTGCTGGAGTTGCTTTTCCAGCGGGAATCTGTAATTTAATGTATCCTTCTACTTTCTTTGCCATATAGGCACCTCCTTGTGGTAATTGCGGGTAAACCCTCCCACGAGCTTGCTTTGCAAGCGGTGGCTAAATGTACTCCATGGGATAAAATCCCTCGGGTATTACCAAATCTTATCTTAACTTCTGTACTTCACCATAGGAAAGCTCAACAGGAGTATCCCTACCGAACATTTCCACGTTAATGGTGACGGTCTTCTTCTGGTCATTGATTTCTGTAATGACACCAACGGTATCCTTCCAAGCACCGGAGACTACGCTTACGGTGTCTCCCTCTGCAAAGTCAACCAAAACTTCAGACTTTCTATAGCCCTAAGGTCAGGATTTCTTCCTCAGAAAGGGGGACCGGCTTCGATCCGGGGCCGACGAATCCGGTAACGCCTCTGGTATTTCTTACCACATACCAGGTTTCATCGTTCATCACCATGTTCACCAGAACGTATCCCGGGAACATCTTCTTGTCGGTTTTTCTTCTCTACGCCATTCTTTACTTCAATAACCGGCTGCATGGGAACGCTGACCTCTAAAATCACATCTTGAAGACCACGGTTGTCAATGGTCTTCTCTAAGTCCATCTTCACCTTGTTCTCATAGCCGGAGTAGGTATGGGCTACATACCAACGGGCTTCTGTGTTCTTCTCTGCCATATTCCCACCTTTACTTTTACAAGAATCAATCCAAGACCCCACTTCATAGCAATGTCTAAACCTGTAATCAAAAAGGCCTACCAACACACTAAGAACGATGGTTGCAACAGAGTGCTTAATCACTTCCTGACGTGTGGGGAAAACAATCTTCTTAAATTCAGATTTTTAACCCTGCAATGAATCCGGCTCCTCCGGATTTCTTTTTTCATCTTGCATTACTTTGTCTCCTTATGCAGCGTGTGCTTCTTACAGAACTTGCAAAACTTTGTTACTTCCATACGCTCCGGATGAAGCTTCTTCTCTTTGGTAATAAAGTAGTTTCTCTGCTTACATTCTGTACATGCTAATATAATCTTTGTACGCACGGCTTTTCACCTCCAATGATTTTTTTAACTTCGCATGACTACGAAATTAGTGCATAAAAAATAGGGCGTTGCCCCAAGTTCTGCTATAGGATAGCATGGAGACTCGCCCTATGTCAAGGCATTTCGATGTTCTAAACGCTTTATTTTTCTATTGTCCTATTCCTCGCCCTTTAATTGCACCTCTGTCTTATAGTGCTTTGTGGACTTTAAGAACTTCCCGAAAAGGTCGGAGGTTTTTACCTTCAAGGTGGCAATGTTATGGCAGGGATGGGCACAGAGATATTCCTCCTTCATCAGATCCTTATCCACCAAAAGCTCTACCAGATCCTCTTTATCATGAATCAGTCCGAAAATGGAGGAAGATCCCGGTGTGCATCCTAAGACCTCTTCCATCTCCTCCGGCTCAGCAAAGGAAAGTCGGGACACCCCAAGCTGTGCGGACAGCTCCTTGGTTTTAAAGGGCTTATCTCCAGGCATCAGGAGCAAATAGTAATAGCTGTGCTTACTATTGGTTAAAAACAGGTTTTTGAAAACCTTTGCCCCCAGAGCCTCTTCAATGGGGATACAATCCTCCATGGTATGTGCCTCCGGATGGTCTACTCTCTCATAGGCAATGCCCTGCTTGTCCAGATAATCGTAAACTGCAAGCTCCTTCTTGCTTCTGCCTTCATTTTGCGCCGGTCTTCCTTTTTCCACTTGTAATGCCATTGGACTTTTCCTCCATTTTCTTTCATTGTTCGAGTTTTCTTTTCAACACTTTTCAAGTTTCTTAAGCTACTTTTTTCATCTGACCCCAAGGATAGATTGATAATTTCTTAACTACTATACCATAGAATGAGGAAAAATGTTTTAAAGTTCTTCCGATTTACAGAGATAGTCTATAATCACACGTATCATTTCGTCCACTTTCCTATACTGCGTCTAAAAGAATCTTAGAGGATTTTAATTTTTCTTTCGCTACATCGATTCTGTATTGTACTAAGTCATCCAACGATAATGCCCTCCTTATCTATGTTACGGTAATAAGGTAGCTTATCTTTATACTCAAGAAATTCTTCATAGGGTATTACAACAGGCGACACTACTGCATCATGTTCCCAGCCGATATCTGAAGCTTTATCCCATACTTCTTCCAGTTTCTTTTGCAATTCCTGTCTTTCTCCTACCACTATCGCAGCAAAGTCTATGTCAGATTCATCATCAAAATCACCTCTGGCGAAAGATCCATACATGATAATATTTTTAATAGATTGTCCGTAAATATCTCGGTAAGCTTCTACAATTTGACTGGTAATTTTATTGAGCTGAGTTTTATCACACATTGTAATCCCTCCTTCCTATGGAATTAATCTTATTATATATTCTATGTATCACATCGAAAGTATGCAAGTCTTTAAGCATTCTTTAAGTTCCTTACTGTCTCCGTTATCATAATACTGTAATAGAGTCTCGTTAAACTTCTCTCCTTCAGACTTTCCGATACTAAGAATCCCTATCCCTGCTTCCATAAGTATTTTGCTGGCAAATATGGTGGCTGTTCTTTTGTTCCCATCCCAAAAGAGCTGATGATAGACGATATAGCAAAAGCTTTCCAGTGCTTTCTCCACCGTATCGGATATGGAAAGAATCTTATGTAGCTCTTCCTTTACTTCTTCTTCCTTGGGTATTTCAGGCATATATTCTGTTCCGCTGATGCCGACTTTGCCTGTTCTCAAACTTCCCCAAGCCAAGCTTTCATTGCGAGATACCATTTCGTTTAATTTACAAAGGAAGTCATAGTTTGTCGTGCTTTCAAAGTTGTTGATACAATAACGCCAGGCATCTCTTAGGTTCAGTACCGTCTGGATATCGGAAACCGGTACTTGATTCACGATTCCGCCATCCAGAATCGTCTGTGTTTGGGGAAAGGTAACATTCACCCCTTCGATATAGGCGGTATTAAAGACCAATTCTGTAAATAATTTTTGCTAAAAAAATACTGTTGTTTTCTTATCCATTGCTATCCTTTGTTCTATATTTCTATTTATTGCATTATATTCTTTCTCTTACGTGCTTAGACTATTCGTCCTCTAAGTAAGATGTAGCTTTTAAAAAGCCTTATCTTTTGCATGTCTCAACTTTTCAAACATACAGCCTGTGAATATTTATAGCCTATAATTTATCATAGTACAAAAAAACTTCCAAGCAGAACTTGGAAGTTTTTTTAGAACTAAATAGATTTTCATCTAGGACATATAGCACCATGTCCCACGGTGTCACACCAGTTGCTTCTACAACTTTTTGCACTTATATTTTTTTAGGATAAGCATTAGGTGCTTTTCACTTCTTCCTCTTTCGCTCAACTTAAGCTATGATTCGTCAATGAAGTTGCTTAGCCTGAAGTGCCTTTCGGCTTGTCCATCCTTGGGTTTCACGATTTTTAGGGAATCGTATCGAATCAAATCCTTAGTTGATTGTATATGGCTGAATCTTTCGATTTAGCCTCTGTTCTCTTTCTTCTGTCCCTGCTTTTTTTATAACCAAGTCCCCAGAAAAGAAGAGACATGAGGGATAATGCTGCAAAGAGTCCGTATAATGCCATGAAGCTTGCATCTCCAGTTGCTACCTGTCTCAATGCTCCCAATACTTCAGGAACCTTTGGCTCTCTGTCTACGCCGAGAACTCCGGGTTCTACGCTACTAGGTCTTGTTGCACCAAGTACGGAAGGGTTACTGGGATTCGGGTTCGGGTTTGGATTAGGATTTGGCCCCGGATTAGGTCTTGGATTTGGACCGGGGTTAGGTCCGGGATTAGGATTTCTGTTATAACGGTTATAGAAAGAAATATCTCCGTGCTTTGCAGAATTCTCTCCGGTTCCTACCCAGAACACCGGTAAAATATAAGGAGATACTGCATTCCCATTGGCATCTCTAGTAATTTCCGTAGTCTTTACCAAAAGTGTATAGGTTCTACTGTCGTAGGTGAAATTGCTTTGTGTTCCTACAGTCTGCTTGATTGTATACTTGTAGTCACCTTCTGTGGTATATATAATCTCCGGAAATTCCAGGATATAGTCCTTAGCTCCGTTTCCTGTAACGCTAACCTGATTTGGTGATGGTAGTGGAGCGTTTGGATTGGAAGGATCTCTTTCAATCGTCACTGTATAGGTTTCCTCCGGTGCAGCGCCTGATGTGCTAATCTTTACCGGAATCTTCAAGCTTGCACTTTGCGCAGCTGCCTGGGATGAAAATCCCAATCCTGCGGAAAGGAATAGCACCGCTGATAATACTGTACCAGCCTTTATTAAAATGTCTTTTGCTTTCATTTCCGTTTTCCTCCCTTATGGGTTTACTCTTGCGAACAAAACAACCCTACCATTTGTTTCCAGTGATACACAGGTGGAGAGTGACATAATCTGATCGCTTTCCTTTAGCCCGATATCTCTAAAGTTTGTGGAATTTTTTTTCAAATATTCCACCAGTTCCATGATGTGTCCCTTTTTGCCTTCTACCTGATAAATCATACGGTCATATGCATCACACTCGATAGCGGCAAAAACTTCCATCTTACGCGCTCTGCCATCCGGCATAAAAAGATTTCCCGTGAGATGCTTATCGAAGTAATCTTTGTCGATATACTCCATTACATCTCCGTACATTCCCCCGTTATCCATATGGTGTCCATAAGTTAGCATATAGGGGTCCGAAAAATCCGCCTTATTATAGGCACTTAAGAAAATTGACCCTGAAAGGGAAAATTCTCCTGTTACATCCCTGTTTACATACTCCAAATCGTCTTTTCCCTGAACCATGGGGTAGTCAATGTGGGTTCCGTCAATGGTTATCCAGCCTCTTGTATCCGGATTAATTTTTAGTAACTCTTCCAGACTTAATCTGGTATCTTCCGGATTCTCCACTGAGGGCTTGTACTTTAATAAATCTCTTCCTAGGAATGCACCCGACATCGTAATGTAAGTGTCCCAAAGGGAGTATCCACCAAAGGCCAGCATGGTAACCATGAGGACAATAGCCAGGACTGATAATACTTTATCTCCGGCTCTAGCGGCTTTTGCTGCTGTATTCATTCCTTGTCCTTTCCACTCCTTTTCCTGCTGTACACCGTGTGTACATGGATTTCTTGAAACTTTCAAAAAACCAATCTACATACGATTTTCAGTATCTCTTCCGGGTGGCAGAGCCACCCGGAGATTTTGATACTGATTCAAAATATCTTGTTCTCTTACTTTCGCGCTATTTTTGGAGAAGAAGAATTTATGCTCTACGGTAAGTTAACGCCATATTCTGAAAACATTATAAGTCAGAAAGAATTATTCCTCTTCCTTCTTGCGGTTCATGAATACTACACCTAATCCGCCAGCTACTGCAAGCATCATAGCGTAAGGAGCAACATTCATTACGATACCGGTAGGAGTAGTTACATCCTTAGTGTTCTTGATGTCTACTTCTGCATCGTCCTTTACAGCGTTGAAGCTAGCTGTAAGTCCCTGAACATCAAGTTCCTTAATGTAGGACTCTTTTCCTGCAACAGCTCCTGCAGTCATTACGTAAGTAGTAGCACCCTCTCGTACGAATACCTTATCACCCTTGGTTAATCCGGTGATGGTGAATCCGCCGTTATCTCCAACAACAATCTTTGCAGACTCACTACTTGCTGTGAATGCCTTAATGCCGTTTAAGTTTACATCTCCTTCAGGCTCAACATTGTATAACTCAGCGCCCTTCTGTCCCTTACGATCACCAGGAACTACAGTTACATAGAACTCGAACTTATCGCTGTGGTTAGCAACTTTTCCAAGGATTCTCTTTCTAACAGTTACCTCGTGTGTTGTATCATACGGATTCTCGGGAGGTGTTCCGGGAGTCTCTGGAGGTGTTACAGGAGGAATATCCGGATTCTCAGGTGGTGGAGTTTCTCTACCATAGTTGTTGTCTACGCCTTCAACCTTGGTGTTATCAGCTTGTCCGTTAGCCTTCTTAACACGAACTACCTTGGTGATGAACTGAGTAGCATTGTTCTCATCTACATACTTTAATACATAAATCTTAAACTTAGACTTTGTGTAGTAGATACCCTCGTACTTGTCATCTACCTCTTCCATATCATACTCATAGTATCCTAAGTCACCAAACTTAGACTCATCTACATGGATAGTAGCATTGGACTTAAAGATACCGAAATCTGCACCGGTCTCTTCTCCAAACTTCTTAGCTTCCGGAGCGAATGTAGCACCTGTAATGGTAACACCGTTAGCAGGTCCCGGCTTAGTAGCCTCAGTTACATTTTTTCCATCTTTTTCAAACTTGTAAGTTCCAGCTTGAGCTGCAGGGGTAACCTTAAAATTAAAGGTTGTGTTTGGTGCAAGAGTCTTACCATCGGTGTGGACTCTCTTCTGGAATGGAACGTCCTGCGCAAAAGCAGGTACTGCCATAGACATTACCATCATTCCGGATAATGCCAGAGTAGCAAGCTTGTTTAAATTCTTTTCTCATCTTGTTCTCCTTTTTAAAAAAATAGTAGAAACGTTGTGTGATTTATAATTAGAAGGCGCGACCCTTCGAATTATTAAAGTGACTTGTTGAGTTTCAGCTCACGTTGTATCGAGATACATCCTTCGGCTCCGTGGGCGTTCCCTCGCCAATTTACCATGCCGTACCATGCCTGAACCTCCTTTCTTTTTCCTAAGAAAAAAGACTTATATTTGTTTTGTCTTTGCCGATAGTGTATCTAAAGGCAATTATTCAGTCCGCTTCTGCTACAGATGCAGCTGTTGTAGTGACGCAGGAGTCGCCATTTCAACTCCTTTCGTCGGTCTTCTGTTACGAAGTTCTTTTTCCAACTTCTGTCCTGCAACAGATGTATCTGTAGCAGAAGCGGGTGAATGTTTAATTGAGAATGTGCTGAAGAGGAGTCTTATACTTCTCTTCTTTTTTTGCTAATGGTGAGGTATGCACCTGCCATCGCTACAAATCCGAAGATTCCCCAAAGATATGGTGTAAAATCATTCACTAGACCTGTTGGCACTAATGTTATTCTTGGATTATACAAAGTTACTGTAGTATTATTCACAACTTTAGATGCTGTGCAAGCATACCATAAGCCGTTTGCTTTAATTACAGTACAAAACTCTTCGACTCCACTTTTCTCTTCAGTGATTGAGTATTTGGGCTTATTATAGCCATCTTCTTGCTTTTCATATACTCGATACTTTATCCCATTGTCTAATGGAAGTGTGATTTTTTCGTTATGCTTTAACTTAAAGTGAATAACATAATGTCCAGCTTCTAATGCATCATCAAACAAAGTTCCAGTCTCTGGATCTATTTCGATATTATCTAATTTAATTACTTCGAGCTTTTTTTCTTTGTCTGGTTTTTGATTGTAATCATTTACTATTGTCTCTAATTCTTCCTTAGTGAACGATTTTCTCTTATTTACATTATTTACTATTTGATCCGTAAACAAGCCGAGATAAAAATCAAATTCTTTATCTTTTGCTTCTTTCGTCACAGCTGTACCATTAAATTCTCTTACAACTTTCTTGACTGTAATATCTGTCTTTGGTTCCTTTGGTTGATAAGTATTCTTAATGGTTACTGCACTATGCTCTGTCAATGCAAATGCCTTTTTCATCAGTATTATTATCTTTAGAAATAAGCTTGTACGAATCTTTTTCTGATGCATATCCATAAGACTTCTGAGGAACATCCTCCACAACTCTGTACTTCTTATTCGGATTCAGTCCTGTTATCGTGTAGCTAAATGATAAGCAATCATAAGGTTTGTTATATACTACTTGATGTCGTTTTACAGTTACATTACCAACGGTGAACTCAAGTTCTTTACCTTGATCTTCCAAAGATTCATCTCGATAAAGTTTAAAAGCTTACATATTCTTTATCTTTTCCATCTTCTTGTACTTCATATACTGTAATTTTTTTATATCTCGTAGTATAGCCTTTCCTAATTCAGTTATTTTTTTGCTCAGGAACTCCGCCAATTTTACTCTTATCATTTTCTATTACTTTGTAACCCTCTCCTTTAAGTCCAACAATTTGTTTTTTTCAATTATCAAATCTCTATTTTTGAACTTTTTACGATTGGATTATTGTATGGAGTTTTAGGCGTTTTTCCTTTTCCACTTGTAGCTGAAATATGCTTCATTATTCGTAAATAAGCCATATTTTTCCGGCTGAAGTTCCATATACTGCAGACATTGCTGTAATCGCTAGGTAAACTTATGTTTTCTTTACGATAGATATCTTGCAGGTCTGTACGATCATCTCCACGATCTGTTGAAGCTTGGCCCTTGCTTAACTTTTCATAAGCCTTAGCACTCGGCTTAATCGTAGCAGTTAGTCGAATCTCATAGCCCGCAGGCAAACTAAAATCTGAAGGATCTGTTGTTAACTTAATATCTCCACCCTGTTGTAAAGCAGGATTAGGTTTTTCAAGTTTAAAACCATTTAAGCCTAATTCCTTAAGTTGATCTTGTGTTAACGCGTCTCCGTCAGTATCCACTCCATTGGGTTTCATCTTAAATACTTCAGCCTTAAGTTCTGTGTCTTTGACTAAAGTAACATTTTCACTTAGGGTATCTGTAATTGTAAGTTCCGTCGCATTTGGAGTTATCTTCTGTCCCAATTCTATAATACTAGACTTAAGACTTTCCGGAGTTGATCCATCAAATATCTTGCTATCTGCGCCCTTTAATAATACAGATTTTGCACGTATAAACTTTCTACTATTTTCGTAGGGTACATCTTCCCAACGCCTGTGATCGTCCCCAGTAAACTCACTAGGTCCATGCGCTTGAGTCAATTCTTTCAAATGCTTCCAGTTATCCTTATTACCAATTCCTATGGTATAGAATGCTGTGTATGCATTTTCATTATACAATGCCAGGAATCCTCTTGCTTGATTTAACGCTACTCTGCTGAAATCAACCCCATTTCCATAGGAGTAGCCTTTTTGCAGTGATGCTGTGAAGTCACTTAATCCACCAGAGGTCTTCCTTGTTTCATCATATACCCCATCTTCTAGAACATAACTATAAACCGGATCGTTATCTGCAATTAAGACAATTATTTTATTTGCATCACGTCCTACAGAACTTGAAGTTGTGTGATCAGCCCCTCCAAAATTACCAATGAAGCTGTCATCAATCAATCTTCTTGCTCCCATGATTGCAGCAGTATAGTTCGGACCGGTCTGACTGCCTTCGCTTTCAGGTAAGTTTGCAAGCATATTATTGAAATCACTGGCAGATTTTGTAAATCCTCCTACATACGTTACATCATTAAAGGCTGTATCGCTTACCGTAGTTCCATTATCTGTTTTGCCTCCTCCAAATCCAACTAAACCAAATCTTAAGTTGTAGTTTGAATTCTTTGATAAGCTGGTTACCATTTGAGAAAGATACTCTTGTACAAGCTCTTTTCGGCTTGTACCTGCCTGTGCAAGTTTCTCTGAGGGAATATCTCCTATGATGTTATTTCTGGTATCAAAAGACATATTCATAGTTTTTGATGTATCTACCAGAAATACAATATCCAGATTTTTCAGGCTTAGTCTTTTTCTTTACCTGTGCGCTCAAGGTCAAATCGTAAGTGCCATCCTGATTATCCTTGATATACTTATCTTGTCTAGTCTCAATGTCCTCTTCTGTTCTTTTCTTTGTCTTGTTTGTCTCTGTATCATAGACAAGGTAAAAATCATAGGTACCGCAATTCTTGAACCCAGGCCAACCTCTCTTTTTTACATACCAAGTGGTTGGTTCATTTTGTAATGCTGTCGTAAATCCCACACTGTCAATTCTTTTTAATCCAGGTCTAAAGTCTGTATCACCCGGACCATATTTGTAATTGATATCAAAATAATCGTTTGCATGACCATTTACAATTGTATCTAAATTATCAGCACCTTCCTTATACGGATATGCCTCAAGGAACTTATATCCTCTAAACTCTTTATAAGCCTCTCCTGTAATAGTGTTACCTTCTTTATTGAAGAAAGTTGTCTTTCCAGGACCCTCATAAACTGTGTATGATTGCTCACCTTGGTTATTATATTTGTGCCTTTTTCCATCCTCACCCCAGTAATAATGTGTGTATGGATCATCTTTACGCACAACTACATCTGATTTTTTATTTATATCCACTCGCACAGTCGGCCCTATTTCATTGAAATTCTTATCAACATAGTGGAACCTAATAGGGGGACAATATTCAATTGCATAATCAGTCCAATTAATCTGATACAGAGAAAATGAATCAACAACAAATTCTTTAGTAATTATGTTGTCCTTATCCTCTTCAGTTTTCAATGTTCCTGATGTTTCTTCTGAATCTAAGACTTCTTTGCTTTTTAATGCTGAAGGTTGAACTACTACCTCAACTTTTTCAATAGCTTTTGTTTCATCATTTTCTACCAAGTGATGGATAGAAATTGCGTCAGAGGAAACTTCTGCCGGTAAAGCCTTTTTATCAATGCTGATTCTTACAGATACCGGAGACTTTGGCTCTACTTCTCTAGTGCTGTCTTTCTTATCCACAAAGCGAATATCCAAACTTGCTGCATCATCATAGATGGAATGCTCCTTCAGAATCTTAACCTGCTCTTCGGGAAAGCTTTTCTCCTTCTGCTTCTTCTTCCGGCTTGAAGAGACGCTTTGCTTCTAATACTACATCACCGTCAAATGCCGCTTCGTCGTAGAATACCTGTACGTTACCGAATCCTTCAATCTCTACGTTCTGGCTCTTTCTACCAAGTTCGTTCAAGCTGTACTGGGTAAAACGAACAGATTGTAATTCAGGAAGGATTTCTTCGCTGTGCTCTGTAATATCTTTCAGAAGACTGCCGTCTTCTACAACTTCTTTCTGTGCTTCTGTTGCCTTTTCAGCCTGAGCTGTCTCGGCTTTAGCTACGGTTTCTTTAACTTCCGCTTCAGTAGCTTCTACCTTAGCTTCTGTTGCTTCTTCTGAAGCTTCTGTCTTCACTTCAGCCTTGGCTTCAGTGGATTCCGCTACTGCTTCTGCAGCGGTACTTACGATTGCTACTTCCGAATCATCCTTACGTGCTTCCTCGGAAGCCTTGCTTTCCTCTGTAGCTTTAGTTGCTTCAGTTGCCTTGCTTTCTGCAACTTCCTGCTTAGCTTCGGTAGAACTCTCTTCTACTTTGGAAGCTTCTACAGTCTGTGCTTCTGTGCTTTCAGCCTTAGCTTCTGTAGCCTTGGCATTCTTAGCTTCTGCCTGTGCCTTCTTGGCATCGCTCAAGAACTGCTTGAACAGGCTTGTCTTGGAAGCCACGGTTACTTTCGGATATTTATTACCATCAACAGAGAGCTGGAAGGTCATTCTTTCTGTAGACTTGTTCTCATACACGAAGGTGATGAGCTCGCTTCCGGTTAACTCTGTGTTTCTTTCAAGGTTACTGTCAGATGCTTTCTCTTCTGTTAAGGAAACTGTTGTTGCTTCTTCTTTCTTGGGAAGAAGTCCTGCTACTGCACTCTCTTTACTGTAGAGCAGTAAGCTTTCTTTACTTTCCTTACGAACTAATCTGTCTAAGTCCTTCGCATCTCTTTCTACATAAATCTGTAAGCTGGCTTCTTCAGCGTTCAGGCTTTCTTCCAGGTTCTCGGCGATACTGTTCAGAGGAATGTTGTAAATCTCTTTCTCTCCGTCAAAGTACTCTTCGAACTCTGTCGCCAGTTCCTGATCCTTGCTGTAGGAACGGAGATTGCTCTTTCCCACTTTCTCGCCCTTCAGGATAGCTTCTGTAGCCGCTCTCCGAAGATCCGCTCCAAGGAGCTGTACCTTTAACTTGGCTTCCGCTTACTTCGATTTCGTTATTCTGTTCGGTATGAGAGGAATCTGCTCGTCCGGAAATGGTAAGTCCACGATAGCCGGTGAACAAAAGACAAGCAATCATCAGCAAGGATAACTTCTGCTTGAATCCCTTCTTCATCTTCCCTATATAATTATTTCTACGATAATTCTTCATGCCATCGACCACCTTTTTCGTACTGTTGGGTTTACGATTCTTTGAAAGAATCCGAAAGCTTTCTTTTAGGCTTTCGAAAAGTTCTCAGACATTCTTAGACTTTCCGGAAGTTTCCTTTAAGATTGCTTTTCCACTTTCTTAGAATCTTCTTTCCTTATTCTTACTCAGTACAGTTCAGGCTCGATGTTGCGGGCGTTCCTTCTCTGTATCCCGTATTCTAGCAAAAAGCAGTTTTTATTTCAATAGACTTTGCGCGAAAGGCCCTTTAAATGTCATGAAAAGGGTTTTTTTCCCGTTTTATCCCATTTTTCGCCTATTCAAAATGCTTTAAATATCTTCTCGTTCCTTCGATTTTTCTGTGCAATATTTCTTAATATTTTTTTAGTTTTTTTCTTGTTTCTTTTTCTTCTCAGCTTTATTTTTCGCGCAAAAATATTCGGAAGAAGTCCTTTCTCCCTATATTTACGCGCACGAAAAAGAGTTCTTACGCCTTGTCTTCATTTTCATAGATGATTGCCCCGTGGGGACAGGTCTTTGGAAAATGTAAATATGCGTTCAAACGTTCTATCAGCTTCTCATCGCTGATGTGCTCCAGCTGCTCCGCCTGTTCGTGGACTTCCGCTTCTTCATATTGAAGCTTGGTCATCAAAAAGCTTTCCCACAAACGGTGTCTGCTTAAAATGCGTTTGGCGATCCGCTCTCCCTCTGCGCTCAAGGATAGCTGTCTCCCCTCTGCTACTACAAAACCTTCTTGAATCAGTTTCTTCACCATTTCTGATGCTGATGCCCTGGAAACTCCCAGACTATCCGCAATTCTCTGATTACTGGCCTCTCCTTCGCGTTCAGCAATCTTAAAAATCGCCTTGATGTAGTCCTCCCGGTTCTGTGTCATCTGGCCTCCTGTATAGACTCTTACTACAGACCTCTTCCTTTCCTTTTCTGTGTTGCATAGTCGCAATTATTCAATTTTTTTCTTCTCCATTACAGGGAATATAAACCCTTTCTAAATAAAACGCAAGCGTTTCCGTCATTATTCCTCATTTTAATATTTTCGCGCCACTTATTTAAGCAATATTCTTAAATTACAAGTTTTTTGCTTTGTGAAAATAGACTATGGCTGCCTTCTTCTCTATAAAATCACCCGGCTTTTATAGGAATGGTAGCCCCTTTTGGATGTGCCTTCTTCCATTCATTTTGTATCAACCCGTCCAGCATACCGACAAAGGCGCAGCATCCGGAGAGGGAGATATTGAAACGGAAGGAAAGGATAAGCGCCAGTACAGCGTGTAGCAGAGCAAATACTATGCTGTAGAGAATACAGTCCCGCAGATTCCTGCTGTATAGTCTTGCCACGGCAATGGGAGCTACAAAGAGGGAAATGGTCAGGATTCCTCCCACCGTATCAAAGGAAGATATGCTTGTGATGACGATGCAAAAGAGCAGGGCATAATGAAGACGTCTTTGACTTTTTGACATTTGCCCCGCCTCCTCTCCTTCAAAAAGCAGCTTCTTCATGGGACGGTAGCTAATCAGCAGAAAGGCGGTGTTTAAGACCAGGCAGAATAGCATTTTCCAAAAAGCGACAGGCATCCCCAGAGTTCTTTGGAAGGGTATCAGGAAGGGATTTCCCATCAGCACCATATCCGTGTCCAAATGGACGTTTCGGTAATATAGGCTTAAAAGAAGTATGCCCAGAGCAAAGAAGAAGGGGAAAAGAAAGCCCAGACTCTCCTCTCTTTTCCAACGAAGCTTTTCCTGTAGCAATTCTATACAATAGAAGGTGAAGAGGGCGAAAACCCCTGTGCCCAAAATCAGCAGGGGGGAGGACAGGTCTTTGATGAGGCTAAAGCTTAGGACGATCCCCAATAGAGAGGTGTGGGACAGGGCATCTATGGACATACTGCAATTTCTATAATAGACATAGGGACTGAGCATGCCTGTGGCTATAGCGCAGAGAAGAAAGACCAGACAGATTTCCGGCATGGCACTCCTTTCTTATGGGAAGAAACTTTTCAGTGGTTTCAGAAAGAAACTTTTCAGTAGTTTCATGACGATGTTTTGTGACCTAAGCTTTGGATTCCGGCACGGAGCTCTTTCAGGATAAGCAGTAGCATAAGGCTTCCTCCCATCAGTACGATGATGCCGGCTCCGGTGGAAAAGCCTTTTTGGCTTAGGCTTAGGCCTGTTCCCAATAGGGAATAGAATAGGGATAACAGTCCCGCCAGCAGGAAAATGACGTTTCGCCTTCCGGACAGCTCTCTGGCAAAAAGCATTGGCAAAACCAAAAAGGATGCCATCAGAAGCACCCCCAGCATTTTGATGCCCAGGGCAAGAAGGGGAATCAGAAGAAACCGGAGCAGGATATGCATTTTCCTCTCCTCCACCCCCAGAAATTCTCCATATTCCGGATCAAAGCAATACAGACAAAATGCCCTTCTAAATAAGAAGAAAAGACTTAGGCTAAACAAGCTCCAGAAGAGAATCAGAACAAAGTCTTCCTTTTGCAGGAAGGCTGCGGAGCCGAAGAGAAAGCTTTTCAGGCCGGATTGGGAGGCTTTGGCAAAGTGGGGATTTCCCGTGATTACAGTTTTTAAAACCATTCCCAGTCCGAACATTCCGCTTAGGCTTAGCGCCAGAGCACTTTCTCCCCGCATTCCCTGCTCTCCCTTCGTGAGGCTTTGGATAACGCGGAGAGTACAAAAGGCTGTAAACGCAGCGCCCAGGGCAAGAATCTTAGGGGACTTGGTGGCAAAGAGCATATAGGCCAGAATCACTCCGGGATAGGTGCCGTGTCCCAGGGCATCTCCCAGCAGGCTTTGCTTTTTATAGAGAAGAATTCCTCCGATGAGGGCAGCGCTGAGGGCCAGCACCCCCAGGGGGAGGGCAATCACAAAGAAATCATAGGATAAAAAGAACATAGGCTTTCGCTTTCTATGGAGAAGCTTGCTGTATCGGGAAATCCCATTTATAGAGCAAGCCTCTTATGGAGAAATAGCAATTTTCTTATGCAAACATGGTTTAGTATGAAAAAATGGCTTCTACGTTTTCAGGGCTCAATACCTCTTCAGCTCTTCCGAAGCCGTAGCTTCCTGCCTTAATCCACAGGATATAATCAAAGTTCTCCTGCAAACGGCTCAGATCGTGGTGGATGCAGAGGATGGTCTTTCCCATTTTCTTGAATTCCTTCAGCTTTTCCGTGATGCTTCGTTCGCTTTTTTGGTCAATGGCGGCGAAGGGCTCATCTAACAGGAAGAGTTTGGCTTCTTCCGCCAGAGCTCTCGCCAGGAAAACCTTCTGCTTCTGCCCTCCGGAAAGTTGGCTAATCTGCCGTTTTCGTAGTTCTGTTAAGCCCATTTCCTCCAGTGCCTTGTCTCTTTTCTCCCGATCCTCGTTTCTAATAGGAAGAAACCAGCCTCGTTTTTTGTAGGACGCCATCTCTACCACCTCTTCCACAGTGATGGGAAAGTCCCAATTTACCTTGGTGCTTTGCGGAATATAGGAAAGGTAATTTTTCGCTTTTTTCCCTTCTTCTCCGAAAATGCGGACGGTTCCGGCATTTTTCGGAAGAAGCCCCAGCACCGCCTTCATCCAAGTGCTTTTTCCGGCGCCGTTGGGCCCGATAATGGCGGTCATGCTTCCTTCCGGAATCTCTACGGAAAGTCGGGACAGCACTTCCTTTTCCCCGTAGGAGACGGAAAGTCCCTGACAGGAAATGGCGGAGGGCATCACAGACGGGTTCGTAAGCATGGCTTCACTACCGGCTTGTGCGTGGGAGAATTGCGCCAGGGAAAAGTTCTCTGCATCCATCCTCTTCTCCTTCTATTTCAGGTGGTCTACAATCAGGTCTACGTTGTAGCGTACCATAGTGAGGTACGTGTCTCCCGCCTCTCCTCGGAGTCCCAAGGAGTCGCTAAAGAGTCCGCCCTCTCCTTCCTTTTCTCCTTCCACCACCTCTACGGAAAAGCCCTTTTCCTTGCAGGATTCCTGGAGCTTCTTCATGCGCTGGGGGTCGGTAGTGGATTCCGTGAAAATGGCTTTAATCTTATGGTCTACGATAAATTGCGCGGTTTCCGCCATGTCATAAGCGGACACTTCGCCGTCCGTGCTTACCCCCTGGGGCGCTTTCACTTCTATACCGTAGGCTCTGGAAAAATACTGGAAGGCATCGTGGGGGGTAAGCAAGACTCTACTCTTCTCAGGAATCTCCTCCAGTCTTTTCTTGGTGTATGCTTTCAGCTCTTCCAGCTCCTTCTGATAGGCTTCTTTCCGTTCTTCGATAGCTTTCTTTTCTTCAGGCAGTTTTTCTTCCAAAGTAGCCGCCATGGTGGAAACCGCCTGCGCGTAAAGGTCTTGGTCAAACCAAAAAAATGGGGATCCGGCACATCTTCTCCTTGGAAGGCTTGAATGACCTTGTCCTCCGGGAAGTCCTTGGAAACCATGACGCCTCCCTGTGCCTTCAGGGCATCCTGCATTTTCCCCTCAAAATGTAATCCGTGATAGAAAAGCACCTGGGCACTCTGCATCTTCTTTAAGTCCTCGGGCTTCGCCTCATAGGTGTGGGGATCCTCTCCTCTTGGGATAATACAGCTGATTTCTACGCTGTCTCCTCCCAGCACCTCCGCCATATCCTCCAAGAAGCTGGTGGTGACGCAGAGCTTGAGCTTATCCTTTGCGCCGGTGGAGCTTGCGTCTTTGGATTTTTCGTCTGTCGAGTTTGCATCAGGAGACTTTGCTTCCGAGGGACTTTGCGTCTGTAGAATGATCTTCCGCTTTATTGGTGGATTGGTTTTTGGATGGACTTCCGGATTGGCTTTCCATGGCTGCTCCACAACCTGCGGAGAGGGCGGTCACCAGAACCAAGCCTAGGAGTCGTTGGAATATGAGCTTTCCGTAAGAGACTTTCTTGTTCATTGTTGTTTTTCCTTTCCTTTTCGTATTGCTGTTTCTTGATGGTTATTTCTTGATTGCTACTTTTTTTAATTGCTACTTTCTAACTGTTGCTTCTCCATTACTACTCCTCGAATACAAAAAAATCAGTATTATTTATCAAGTTTAGTATTTTTACTTATATTTTTTTGAGAAGCTTTTATTCTTTTTGTAAGGTTATCCTTACAAGTGATTCTATTACTTTGTATACAAGATTGCAAGAACTTCTTTTTCCACTTTTGCTCCTTTTTTTCTTTTTTCCAAAAAAATAGGCAAAAAAATCAGAAAGAAGAAAAGACTGGAAATGAAAAATACGCTACAATGAGGATTGATAAAAGTTAAAAGAAGAAAAATACATTTTCCGTAAAAGAAATACCGAAGTTCAAAGGAGGAATGGGCAATGGCTATAGAAATAAAGAACAAAAAAAGAAGAACAGGCGAGGGAGGAATTGACTCTCCTGATACAGCGTTACCCGGTACTTTCCGGAATCGAAGAGAATATCTGGCAGGCTTTTACCATGATGCGGGATAGCTACATCAAAGGAGGCAAGCTTCTCTTATGCGGTAACGGGGGCAGCTCCGCAGATACGGATCATATCGTAGGCGAGCTGATGAAAGCCTTTTGCAGTAAGCGCCCTTTGGCGCCTGAACTTCTGTCCAACGTAAAAAAGCTCTTCGGAGAAGAGGAGGCCTCTTACTTCGAAAAGCATTTGGAGCAGGGACTGCCTGCCATTTCCTTCAGCAGTCAAACAGCCCTGCACACTGCCTTCAGCAATGACCAGGACGAAACGCTGTTTTATGCCCAGTGTCTCCTTGGCTACGGTAAGCCGGAGGATCTGCTCTTTTGTATCAGCACTTCCGGAAATGCCAAAAATGTTTCTTATGCGCTAAAGCTTGCCAAGGCTATGGGCATCCCCAGCATTTTACTGACAGGAAAGGACGGGGGAAAGGGCAGAGCGATTGCGGACCTTTCTTTGATTGCGCCGTCCAATGAGACGTATCAGATTCAGGAGTTGCATCTGCCGATTTATCATGCTTTGTGTTTGATGCTGGAGAGGTATTTCTTTTCCGCATAAGGGGGACTGTAACTATTAAAGAAATAAGCTCCGATGCAGTATGGACATGAAATCGGGCACGCTTCCGCTAACCTCGCCTTCGTAATGAAGGACTGTATCCATCGAAGGCATTCGCTCCAATACAGTATGGACATGAAATCGGGCACGCTCCCGCTAACCTCGCCTTCGTAGCAGTACTAACTTCAAGCTTCGCTTTAGCTCGCTTTCAGTAAGTACTGACGGGCTCAGATTGCCCTCTTTCATGCCTATACTGCATCTGTCGCTTTGACTCATCAAGTTCTACAGTCTTTCGCTACGCAGGCTGTCTTCATATACTGACGGGCTCAGATTGTCCCTATTACAGCCCCATACTGCATCTGTCGCTTCCACTCATCGTTTATACAGTCCTTCACTTCCCAGGCTCTTAAGTATTGGTGACTCAGATTCCTCTCTTTCATGCCTATACTGCAATCACTTTAATTCATTGATTGTTACAGTCCTTCACTTCGTAGGCTTTCTATAAATCTATTGCGCCCTCATCCAGCAAAAACTGCTCTACGCCAAGGTAAAGAATCCCGTCTTCATCATGCTTTGGGAGGATATAGTCTTTTACAACGACTATTTTTCTAAAAAAGTCCCCGGACTGCTTTAAGGAGGCGGTTTCCTGTGCTCTTTTCTCCGGACTGTCTACGTGTAAGGCTGACTGAATATAATATTTATTACTTCCTCGATTCACTATAAAATCAATTTCCAGATTTTTTTCCGTGCTCTTTTGCCCTCTTCATTTTTATAATTTTGCTCTACCACGCCCACGTCCACATTCAGGCCGCGCATACGGAGTTCGTTGTAAATGACATTTTCCATAATGTGCGTCATTTCGTTTTGTCTAAAATTCAGTCTGGCATTTCTGAGACCGGTGTCGGAAAAATAATATTTGTAGGGTGAGGAGATGTATTTTTTTCCTTTCACATCAAATCTTCTGGCTTTTTTTCCATCAAAAAGGCATCAATAAAAATAATCCAAATAAGTGCTGATGGTTAGCTGAGAGATTTTTGATATTTTTCCGATTGAAAAGGTATTTTTCCAGCTTTCTTGGATTGGTAAGGGAGCCAATGGAAGAGGAAACAATATCCAGTAAATCTTCCAGAATAAAAAGCTTCTTTGCCAATACGATTCCTCTCCATCACATCTTTTAATATAGGTATTCTGAAAGAGATTTTTTTCAGATATTCGCTTTTTTTCTTCCGGCGTTTTTCATGCTAAGGACGGTTGGCATCCCTCCATATAGACAATATTCTTCGAAAGCCAGTCGGGGATTTCCCTCATAGCAAGAGGAAAACTCTGCAAAGGAAAAGGGATATACCCGAATTTCATCCCCTCTGTCCCGAAACTGCGTCAACACATCGGAGGACAGCATCTTTGAATTGCTGCCGGTAATGTAAATATCCGCATTGGGAAGTTTCATCAGGCCTAAAACAAGGTCTACAAAGCCAATTTTATTTTCACTGTTTTTTTGATATAAGATTCTCTACTTCTTCCACAAATTGAATTTCGTCAATAAAGATATAGTAGTTTTGTTCCGGTTGCATGCGCTCCCGAAGGTAAGCATCCAATGTAAGGGGATTTCTATACTGCATGTTGCGAAGCTCATCCAAAGCTATGGTAATGATTTGCTCCTCTTTGATGCCAAGACTGAGCAAATATTTTTTTATATAGCGTGAATAACAGGTATGACTTTTCCACATCGCCGAAGGTCGGTGATGATTTTTTACCCTTCCATTATTCTTTTTATCGATTAAACGCTTTTAGATATCTAGGTCTTTGCACTTCCATAGGTTTCTCCTATTTTATATTTTTTTGTGTAAATGCACATTTTTATAAAATGTTTTTTTCTATTATAAAGGTAAAGGATGGAAAGAACAAGTTTGATTCTTCTTGGTCTTCATTTTATAGAAATATATATTTACACTATTTTATAAAATATATCTTCTATCAAAAAATTTTTACTTTCTAGAGGAGTTATGCATCCATCGTGGCTAGTAAGCGACATCAAAATGTCGGTTTGATGTCGGTTTGATGTCGGTTTGACAAAGACCAAGGGAGTATCGCAGGCCTGCGATACTCCCTTGGTCTAAAAAGAAGCTGTAAATATAGAAACTATGTTGTATGCAATATAGGGCTAGAAGAGGGGTAGTCTGAGCCTGCTACATTCTTGCTACAATTCTCTTTTATAGTACCACTATGCATATTGTATTGTTTTAATTTGCTGTAGTTCGAGATCCAGCTTTCTTTTCTGCATTCGAATATCAATATCATTCTGCATATTGATGAAATATTCATCCGACACACCGAATAACTTCGCCAGTCGGAGAGAGGTATCAATCGTGATTTTTTTCGTCTATTATGCAGAATGTCTTGGATTCTGGAAACAGGAACATGAATTGCTTGTGCAATGCCATATGCGCTTAGTTCCATCGGCTCCATAAATTCTTCTCGAAGGATTTCACCAATGCTTGGTGGCTCAATATAATTTAATTCCATAACTTCTCCTTTTTAGTGGTAATCCACAATCTCAACGTTTCTAGCTTCTGCAAGATGAAAGCTAAAGCACAGCCGAAATTGTTTGTTTGCGAATACTATATTGCCCTGCCCTATCACCGGATAATTTCTCCAGATGATTAGATGGTGGAATGCGAAGATCTTCCAAAGTCTTCGCATTGTTAAGCATGATTAGTTTTCGTAAGGCTATATGCTGAATATCTATTGGTAGCTTTTTTGGAAAAACTTGATGATATATCTTTTCAGTTTCTTTGTCCTTACATGTTGTAATCATAAATTAAAAATATACCTTTTTTTCGCGTGTATATGTCAATGTCATGGTGGAGTAACCATAAAAGCTTTCAAACAAGTGAAAGAGCAAAAAAAGATAAAAAAATATTCGATTAAAGGCAGGAAGATAAATCAGACTTGGCATAGATTCATGACCTCCAAATCCAACCGAAGAATTTGAACTTTTTAAATAGTTTAATGGTAGTAATGATGAAAAAAACTACCACGAAAACTACCATGAAAAACTACCATGAAACAGGAAGAAATAATTAAATTAATTTCTGAAAATCCTCACATTAGCGCTAAATAAATGGTAGAAAAACTAAAGCTTACGGTTAATGGTGTACATTATCATTTAACTAAAATGAGGAAAGCAGGATTTATTCCAGCTCCCTCTCCACAATCCATCTTGCAGCTTCTTCTAAATTTTCAAAGTATGGAGGGCAAGGCTTACTTTCCTCTTCCAGTTTCCTTTTCTCCTCTTCCCCGTATCCGGTAGCCAGAAGAATGGGCTGTACGCCGAAGTTTACTCCGGCTTCACAGTCTAAGATTTTGTCCCCAATCATATAGGAGTGGGAAAAGCAGCTTTTTCGCTCTGCTTGTCTGTGCTCCTGCTCCAACGCTTCCCGTTCTTCCCGGCTTAAGCGGTAGAGGCTTTGAATGGGTGACTCTGCTTCATTATTTCCCTGCAATAAATCCCACTCTGCCTGATAGAGCATTCCGGGATTGGGCTTTCGGCACTCGCATTCTCTTTGGTACGCTCCTATCCCCTGCGGATGGTGGGGACAGTAATAGATGCCCTTCAGGAAAATGTCTCTCTTTTTAAGCTCTTCTCTTAAAAAAAGATGCAGGGCTTCCGCATCCTTTTCTCTGTAATAGCCACGCCCGATTCCGGCCTGATTCGTCACCACCACCAGCTGAAAGCCGGCTTTTGACAGGATAGATAGGCCCTCTAAAACATGGGGGAGAAAACGAAAATCCTCTACCTTATGTAGATAAGACACTTCCTCATTAATGGTGCCGTCCCGATCCAGAAAAATGGTTTTTGCAACACTTTATCTTCCATGTTTCCCCTGCTCCACGTCCGTAATAAACTGCTGATAATCTTCGGGAATGCCGATATCCATGAAATAGCCATGGAAGGGAAGGCCGAAGATTCGCTTTCCTTCGGAAAGCCATTTGGGTATGCAGTCCTGCTCTAAGCTATGCTTTCCTTCGGGGATTTCCGCAATCAGGCTCTTCTTCATTACATAGATGCCTCCATTGATTTCCCCTGCTAGGGATTTTGTGGAAGCCAAAGCGTCTTGCCGGGCGTTTCCCTCTACCGGCTGTTTCGAGCCTTCACCAAGCTTTTCATCACGCTGCTGCCCACCATCTCCCAGCTTCTCATTCCATGCCAAAATCCGACCTGTCGCATCTCTTCGCACAGCACCGTAGCGGGAAATATCCGGTACCGCTCTGGTGGCCAGACTGAAATCTCCGTCATTTTCCTGATGAAAACGGAGAAGTCCCTGATAATCCATGGGAAAATAAGTGTCCGCATTCAGCACCAGTACCTCTTCCTCCAAAATCTTCGGCAGGGCATTTCGGATGGCGCCCCCGGTGCCTAGTGGCTCTTCCTCATAGGAATAGGCAATCTTTAGGCCGAAGGCGGAGCCGTCCTGAAAATACTCTTCAATCATCTCCCCCATATAGCCCAGGGCAAAAATCACTTCCGTAATACCCTTGTCCCGGAGCATTTCCAGAAGGTACTGTAAAAAGGGCTTTCCGCAAATATCCGCCATGGGCTTGGGACGGTCCGAAACCACGGAACGAAGTCTGGTGCCCATTCCTCCACATAATAAGATTGCTTGCATTTTCCCTCCCTATAAAATGATTGCTACCGGCACAGAATTCTATCGAGTTATCAAAACTCTCTGCGCCGATAGCTTGATTTTCACTGCCTTACTTGATTGCTTGGTACAAATGGCTTGGTTTCTACCACTTTACTTTAATTGTTTCGACTACTTTACTTCTATAAGCTGACCACTGTAACTTTGCTTCTATTTCTTCCAGTCCAGCACTTCTCCGTCTTTTCCAAGGCCGAAGTCCTCTCGAATACCTTCAAACTACCGCCTCTGTGGAAAAATGCCTTTTCCACGAATTCCAGGGATTTTTGTCCCATTTCCCGAAGCTTTGGAATGTTTTGGTAGAGAAGGGCGCCGATTTTGGCAAAATTCTCTTTCTTCTCCTTCGATGGCAACCACTTCTTCAATACCCTGGATGCCTTCTGCTCCGCAGGGTGGTCAGGATGGCGGCTCCTTCATGGAGGGCTTCCACAACTTTTTCCCTTCACGCCTGCTCCGTAGCGCAGGGGCACAATCACCATTCGGCTTTCCTGATAGAGGCTATGAAGCTTTTCATCACTGACAAAGCCCAGTACCTCTATGCCCTCCTGCTGTCCCAGGGCCAGAACCTTCTCTGTGGGCTTACTGCCCACGATGCGGAAACGAAGATTCGGAAGCTGTCTTCTCATTAAGGGGAAGATTTCCTTGGCAAACCAAAGCACGCCGTCCTCATTTGGCGGGTGAGCAAAGCCTCCCACAAAGAGCATTCCTTCCCGGCCCTCCGTCATTTTCTCCACCTGCACGGACTCGGAGAACACATAGGCGGTGATAGCCTTTACCGGAATACTGTCGTCAATCTTATGGATTTCCTCCACCTCTAAATTGGAGGGGTAATAGCTGATGTCCGCCTTTTGCAAGACGGAAAGCTCCATGCTCTTAAAGTAGGCAATCTCCTCTAAAAGCTCCGGTCTTGGCTTCAGGGCATACTCCCTTTGCAGCCGGAGAAAATGCAGGTCATGGCCATAGAAAATAATCTTCCAGTCCGTATTTTCCTTGATGTAGTCTATGTACTTGGAGGCAATGTGGGGGCGGTTCAGATAAGCAATCTGAATCATCTGCTTATTGTCTTCCATCCACTTCCAAATGCCCCCCTGCATCTTACTGCCGTAAAGGACTTCGATGCCCATTTGCTCCAGGGCTTCCGTGTAAGGCTCTTCCTTGAGGAAATTGTCCCCTAAAAACTTCACCTGCACGCCCTTTTCCGCCAGCATTTTCAGGTACTGGTAGGTGGTTTTGGAACCGGCGTCCTTGTCAAAGGTGGGCACATAGTGGTCCACGAAGAGCACATAGCGCTTGCCCATACCCCGCTCTCTGGCCTGGAAGGGGTTGGGACTTCCGATATTGACGCACTGCTTCTTCAGCTCTTCCTTCCATTTTTCCTTGAATTTTTCCTGATTGACCTTCTGATAACGCTTAAGGCCTGTGCCTTCCACATCCGTTCCGTTGGAAATACCTTCATAATGGATGACCTTGGACTTTGGCTGGTACAATACCTTTTTTCCCATTTTCCGAACGGAAAAGGCCAGGTCGGAATCTTCGCAGTAGGCGGGGGCAAAGAGCTCGTCAAAGCCCCCAAGCTCCTTCCAAATGCTTGTTCGCACCAAAATGGCGGCACCGGAAATGTAGTCCACTTCCTTCACATAGTTGTACTCCGGATCCTCCGGGTCTTGTAGTCTGCCGTAGTTCCAGCCGGAAGCGTCAGACCAGATGATGCCCCCTGCCTCCTGCAATCTTCCGTCCGGATACACCAGCTTAGAGCCGACGATTCCCGCATCCGGCCGTCTTTCCATCAGCTCCACAAGGGAGGAAAGCCAGCCCTCCGTTACCTCCGTATCATTGTTTAGGAAGAAAATGTATTCTCCCTTGGCTAAAGCCGCCGCCTGATTACAGTTTTTCAAAAAGCCCATATTTTCCTTGTTCCGGGCAATCACCAGATTTTCTGAAAAAAGTCGTAAATCTCTGGTAGCATCCGTGGACACATCGTCCGCAATAATCACTTCATAGGGAATCTCCCTTTCGTCGGTAAAGCGGAGTATAGACTGTAAACAGCGGTAGGTATAGTGAATCTGGTTATAGCAGGGAATCACGATACTGACCTTAGGCTTGTCCACCTTGGGAAGGCGAATCTTTCCCCCGTCAAAGTAGGCCTGTCCGATTTTTAAAATGTCCGGAAATCTGATTTCTTCCCTCTGCCGTGAAATATAGGGGCAGAGTTTTTAAAGGGGTGGAGGACTGTTCGTCCCATGTAATGAAGAATCAGTCTTCTCTTACTGTCCTTTTGGAAAACGACGGTTAAAAGGCGGCGGAAAGCCGTCTTCTGATTTTTCGATGGCAGACTTTGGTGCCGTTCAAAATAATTCCGTTCCTCCTGTAGCTGGGCAATATCCCGCTCATGGGCACGAATCACATTTTCCAGATTGCCCACATGAACGTTGGTTAAGCGGTTTACCTCCCGCTCTTTCTTCACGGAAATCTCTTTTTCCTTCAGCTCTTCCTGCAAATATTGGATCTGCTCTCTCCGAAGGGCGATTTCTTCCTTCTGCTTTTGGAAATTTTTCCGGGCTCATACGACTTTTGCTGGTAAGCCCAAACATTTTCCTCCTGTCCCTCTCCATGAACCTCTTCCTGGAAAATGGCCTCTTTTCGCTCGCAGGAAAGAAGCTCCGGCTTGTTGATGGAAAACAGGCGGAAGAAGCTTTCTTCGTCCTTGTATTTTAATTTGTCCTTATATTCTTCGTACCAGTAATGGAGGATGCGGTACAGGAGAAAAAGCCGTTCCTCTCCTCTTCCTTCACCCACTCGCAATCAATGAGTACCGCCTGCTCTCCGTCCATGATCACATTTTCAAAAAGTAAATCCAAGTTGGCAGGCTTGATGAAGCTTTCCTCTCCCAAAAGAAGATGCAGGGCTTCCTGGATTTCCTTTACCGGAGCCTTTCCTTGGGAAATCAGCTCTCCCAGAATTTCTCCGATGCTCTTTCCTTTTACAAAGGGGTACAAAATGCTGGAGGGGGACTGGGAACCGGCATAGGCCCGCCAAAAGCCTTCCTCCTCCAAAACCTGAATCTTCCTTTGGGCAAAGCTTTCGCTAAGGAGCTTCCGCTTCTTCGGTAAGGAATCAATGTGGGCATTGGCCTCCGCCCCTATGCCTTCCTTTAAAACTTTTCGATTGCCCTCTTTATCCCGAAGAATCTCGGTTTTCAGGGCATACTCCGGCTTTCTGCTGGAATTGTATTTGATATATTCCACATCATCGCTATGGACGTCCTTCATGGAAAGGATAGCCGTGGCATCCCCCCGGAAACGATAGAGAAAGCTTGGGGCAAATTGGGGGAAAAACCCCTTTCTTTCCCAGTGCCACATAGCCGTATCCCTCCTCTCCCTCCTTGGGAAGTCTTTTTTTCTGTGTAAAAATGAATGGGGTACTCTAAGGAGGCATGGGAAAATAAAGACTTGCCCTGAGCCTTGGGGTAGTCCTTTTTCAGGCTCTCTTCCAACATTTTTCAAAGCATCATAGCTTTTGGTAAGCCGGCTCCTTCTCGTAGTAGCCGGTAGAAATGCGCTCAGAGCATTCTCATTTTCCATCCCCAAAATCACTTCGCCTCCGGGAAGTAGCCACTTCTCCAAAAAGGTGCGAAGCATCTCCTCCAAAGAGCCCTGGAAGAGCATCAAATGTCGCTTGGTCAAAATGGGAATAATAATATAGTCAAAGCGGTCTTCCTCCAAACGAAGACTGATGCTTTTTACTCTTTTTCGTAGTAGCTTTTCAAAAAAAGCTCCTGGCTGTCCTTTTTCTGCCAGAAGCAGGACCTTGCTGTCCTTCTCCAGCCCCCTTCTCCGGGGAAAAACGAAATCCATTCGATTAAGTTGGATTGCGACTTCGAAAAACTCATGCCTCATGCCTTTCCAGAGTCACTTCCGACTCCATATCATAAATTCCTACGGTGTTTTTTTATTGGATAAAACGGTGATACTGGTAATGTCGTATTTTCTGTCGTAAACCGTGTGCTCTCCCTCTTCAAAGCCGGTGCAGGAAATGGACAGAAGATACTCCCCCCCTTGCAGATTCATCCTCTGGGTGAAGGTGCAGTAGTACTCGTCTCCTTCTTCACCGCCGGGATTTCCTTTCCTTCAAAAAGGGTGTTGGTACCGCTTAAGTCCATGCCTCGCTTGTCCTTGATGGTGAAGGTGAAAATGAGGGCGCTGATATCATCATGGAAGACAATCCGTTCTTTAATGGAAAAATTCTTCGCCCTTTAACAGCACATTGCCGGGGCGCCCGTCCTTATCCAGCACGCCGAAGTCCAGAATCTCCGCCTTGCCGTTTCCGTACTGCTGGCTGGAAGGGTTTAAGGTCAAATGGTCTTTCATAAAGCCGGTAGGTTTTTGGGAATGTTGACCGGCTTCGGGGGATGTGGGTTTGGCGGTATCCGCTGTATTGGCTGTTCCGGCGGTGGATGAGACTTCTTGATTGGCTATTCCGCTAGCCTTGGCATTTCCGGCAGCTCCGGATGTGCCTTCTTGGCCGATGCCGTTAGATGTAGCATTTCCGGCTGTATCGGCTATTCCGTTGGTTTCGTCGGCTCCAGCTTTACCCGCTTTTCCACTGGCTCCGCCGCTTCCGGCATTTCCCCTACGCTCTCCGTCCACATTGCCAGGAAGTTTTGCTCCTCCATAAACTGCTCGGCATGGGGATCCTTTCCCGCCAAAATCTTCTTGTACTTATCCACCATTTGCCCGGGAAGGCCTTCCCCAACCTTTTCCCCCTTGTGGAAAAGCACTACTCTGTCGCAGTACTTCATTACGGAGCCTAAGTCATGGGTAACCATCAAAATGGTGGTACCCTTCCGCTTTAATTCATCCATGCGGTGATAGCATTTGGCCTGAAAGAACACATCTCCCACGGACAGGGCCTCGTCCACAATCAAAACCTCTGGGTCAATGGAGATATACAGGGCAAAGGCCAGACGAACGAACATACCGCTGGAATAGGACTTTACGGGCTGGTAAACGAAGTCTCCAATATCCGCAAACTCCAAAATGGCAGGGAGCTTCTCATCCATCTCTGCCTTACTAAAGCCCATCATGGTGCCGTTCATATAGATATTTTCAATGCCGGTATAATCCTGGTTAAAGCCGGCACCCAGCTCCAAAAGGGCGCAGATGCTTCCCCGGCTTTCCACCTTTCCCGTGGTGGCACTGAGCACCCCGGTAATAATCTTCAGCATGGTGGACTTGCCGGAGCCGTTGGTACCGATAATCCCCACTGCCTCTCCCCTTCCTACGGAAAAGGAAATGTCTCGCAGGGCATAGAAATCCTTATGGTAAGATTTTTTCCGAAGGCTAATGCTTTCCAGTAGCCGGTCTATGGGCTTATCGTATAAACGATAGACCTTGCTTACCTGATCCACCGAAATGATTTTCTCTGCTTCTTCCATAGTCCCCTTAAAATCTTATAGCAATCGCTTTATCTATACTTTACATCTGCATTTCTGCTTGGCAAAAGTCTTCCAATGTTTCCGGAAATCCCTTTACTCTCAAACGAGAAGTATACCATAAAATGAAAAATGTTTTTTCTCTATAAACCTAAATGAGCCTTAGCAAAACCTAAATGAGCCTTAGCAAAAAAACCACATTTACATCACTGTTAAATCTATCAAGGAATCATTAGCAATTCTCTCATACAAATTTATGAACATCTTACTTCAAATAGAAAAGACGACAGACTTATTTAATCTACCGTCTTGTGAAAATTTATTTTTAGTTCATTTTCGATTTCTTCTATGCTTGGTAATGCTCCTTATAATTTTTGTCTGATAGCTATAAAGTCAAAATTATAGGGATCTCTTGTCATTTCATTGGCCAAATCGCTTTTGTAAAGCAGGCAAATTATTTGTAAAATTTGTTATCGCTTTTTCCTTGTCTATCAAACAAGTCTGTATCCAAGAAATTTAAGAGTACAGCTCTACTCCAGCTATTTTCTAATGTTTTTCGATATAAAGAAAAATGCTTTTATTCAAATCTCCTTCACATCTATCCATAATATATCTTTGATGCCCCCTAAGGGATGCTAAAAATCTTATCAAAATTTCCACTGCTTTTGTGATATTTCGTAAATCGTCCACAAGCTGTGGACGATTTAATGGGGAATACATTTCATAAAAATTTTTTTCATATATTTTAAATTAGTAACAGAAAGCTCTTTAACATTTGGAATTTCCTTTTGTAAGTGCATTTCTTCTCAGTGCCGACTCCGGTGAAAGCTCTTCCAGATACTTATGCATTTGAGTAAAAAGCAATCATTTAACTCCTCTGCATTTTCATCTGTTCTTTAAACTTAATTAAATTCATGATTTCAGCTTGATCATTTTCATCCAGCTTCTCAAAGCTTCTTGCAAATACCGTTGCCGGTTTACTCATCTTATTATCACTTAAAATTGCATCTGCCGTTACACCAAATAACTCGCTCAGCTTCGAAACATCTTCTGCTGTAACTTTCCTTTTTCCATTTTTCCATCTGGGTATATGATGCACGGTTAATTCCCAAAAATTTAGCAACGTACTCCTGCGAAAGATGAAGCCGGTTTCTGTAATTCTTAATTCGATCATGAATAGCCGTCATAATTCTTCCTCCCTGCATAGATATCTGCTACTATAGTTTGCTTTGTTAGCTTTTACAACATTTATTATTAGTTTTTCCAACTTTCAAAAGAAAAATAGAATCTTCTTGAACTGTCAGCTATTGCTTGACAGTTCCCTTCTCTTTTATTACTCCTTGATTTTTCTCCATATTTTTTCAAGCTTTATACTATCCTAAGTCTATTGCTGATTATGTCATGCTTTAGTGGTAGTCAACTTTTAGTTGACTACCACTTTCTTACTTCTTATCCGCGCATAATCAAAAAGATAGCAAAAAGGGCTGTAATATCCCTTCTGCTATCTTTTTTTCTTATCCTTAGTAGGTTCCCCTTAAGAACTTAATTTTTCTTCCTTAAGTTTCTCTAGTAATAAACGATAATATTTTTTTGCCCAATATGGCGGCCTGCTAATTTAAGCCCCTCTATACACTCCTTTACTTCTTCTGCTGTTAGTTCATTTTCCTCATAAGCAGCCATTAGAACTCCGATTGTTCCCATGATTCTATGTCCCATTTGCTTAGATACGTTTCTTCCCTTTATCTCATCCATTAAAAGCAAATCTGCTTGTATCTCATCCGCAAGAATAATTGCCGCACTTTCCCCTAGGTCTAAGCCTGTTGCCCGTTTTAATATATCTACAGATGCAGTGTTTAATATGTTTTTTTAGTCGTGATAAAGTTCTTAGACTTAATTTTATCTGCTTCTGTCCGGTAACGTTTATTCGAAGTTAATTCCGTAAATACCTCTTCCGGAAGAACAACTTCGCCAAATAATTTTTCCAAAATTTCCACTCTATCAATTTTCAAAAGAGAGATAAGGGGCGTTGTATCTGAGACAACTATCATTTTATTTACCCCTTCTTTTTGAGTTGAAGATATGTATCTATATCTTCTTCCAATTCATCTTGAATCAAATCCAAATAGGAATACCCTAGCTTATCATAGATATCAAGGAGTTCTGATTTCCCAATTCCAAGTATTTCTGCTGCTCTTCCATGAGAAATACTTTGATTTAAAATATAGGGATATAGCAAAAGTGCATTTCTTCTCAGTTCCGACTCCGGTGAAAGCTCTTCCAGATACTTACGCATTTCTACCGGCACTTGTATTGTGATTGATTCCGTTTTCACCATAGTTGTCTTCTCCCTTCAGGTTGTTTTTTTAGATTACATCAGGGTAATGCAAAAGTTTTAAATTTAGAGTTTCCTAGCATTATACTCTATTTTGCAAAAACAAAATAGAGTATAATGCTTTTGAAATTTAGGCTAATATAGTTTAGCTATATACATCAGTGCTCCATCTTTTTCCAATGCCAACCCAATCAATTGATCCGCCTGATCTGCCATGAACAGCGGGATATTCAGCACATCATCGTCCAGTTTCAGATTGTCCATTGAGAAACGGATGCGGAGCTTGACCTTATCAGGGAACAGTTCCTTGAACTTCTTCATACAATTCTTCCAAGACAGCAATTTTTTTAAGATAAATCGTTCCATAAAAACAATCCTCACATTTTTTTATTGGAATTTTTCTGCTCAATAATCACATTTTTTTATTGGGGTTTTGTGCTCAATAATCACACTTTTTATTATATTTTTTAATCCGTGAAAATTAGCAAAAGACTCAAAATAGAATCTTTCTTGAACTGTCAACGAATAGTTGACAGTTCAAGAAGGAAGAGTTGTTAGGATATAAACAGAATTCTTTGACCACTGTATGACCGTTTTTCTCTAATGAGCTATATACTCTTTAGGAAAAAAAGAGGATATGATCATATCTTTTTCCTATCAAAACAGGGAGTTTCTTTAACCATGCCGGCACCTTGTTTTATCATATTGGATAATGTATCCCATATGGTTTTTTTCTGATTTTCTTTAACTATATTTTCATTCCTACAATAAATATGTACACCTACGTTATCCGACATATAACTTGATACAAAACGTGCCTTCCGGTAAGGTATATTCACCATCTGATAAAGCGCCGTCCTTTACTTCACAAATCTCATTATCAGCGATACAGTATAATCGATTATTCATTGTAAATATTGCGCTAACATCTTGTTGAAAAACTAAAACTTCCTAGCTTTTTCTAAGCTTTTTTTATCGACTATATCAATAGTACCTTTTTCTTCCTTTTGTAGACCTTCCTAAGCAATATAACTGATTTTTCAAATAAGATTACTTTTTTTCATATTCCATGTCTTTTTCGTAGATTTTTTTCTTCAATCTTGTCATTATATAAATCCACTTTTATTATTTTACTGCTCCATATATCCTCTTCCACAAACAAATGGGCCCCTACGATATATAACACGTTCTCTTCACACAATAAGTCGGAAGAATAGATGTCTATAATCTCTTTCTTTAAAATTTTTCCCTCTTCGTTCTGGACAAGAAGAAGATTTTTATACGTATCCCCTTCTACATTTCCATTCATTACAGCAACTATTTTCTCATCACAAAGATTTATGGATGTGACTCCGGAATAATTAGGATTATCCAAAAGTGAAAATAGCTTATAATCGCCGTCTCCATGAAGGAGGATATTATTATTGGCTCTTTCTCCTCCTGCAATAAACTTATCTTGATGAAAATTGAACTTTGTAACATCTTGCATTTTCAAACTTCTCTTATTGACAAGCTTTCCATCTGTATCAATTTCTATAAGTTCTCCATGCTTATCAAACATATTAGATGCAAGTATATAGTAAGCTGCATCTTTGCTCCTGCTTTTTACATTTAGCATAGTATGAAAGCCTATGAATGCAATGAGCGCCAGCAGACACAAAGCTAAGCCAATCACTTTATTCTTCATAAATAAGGTCCTCTTATATAAAACAGGCAGTTGTAATAAATTATACTATGTCTACCTTTGAAAATACATAATAGTTAAAAAGTGTATACTTTCTTACTTGCGCATAATCAAATATTGAGTGCGTCTATACCTGCGCATAATCAAAATTTACAGGTTTTTCTATACTTGCGCATAATCAAAGACTCGCCTATAATATGCCCGGAGTTCAAGCTTTATACTATATTTAAGCCATTGCTCAGAAGGAAGGATAGCATTATGGTTCTCAAAAGAAAAATCTATGATAAATTGCTGGAATGGAAAGAAAACAGCCAAGGAAAGAAGGCTATCATGGTGGAAGGAGCCAGACGTATCGGTAAGTCTACCATTGTAGAAGAATTTGCCAAAAAGGAATACGAATCCTATATCATCATAGACTTTGCTAAAAAGGATAAAAACGTGGAGGAGTTCTTTAATCTTTATTTGAATCGCCTTGATGATTTGTTTATGATGCTGGGAACCTACTTCAGCGTAAAGCTGATTCCTAGAAAATCGGCCATTATTTTTGATGAGGTACAGAGCTTTTCCCCAAGCCAGAGCGACCATTAAATATCTTGTAGCCGATGGCAGATATGACTATATAGAAACCGGTTCCTTAATCTCCATAAAGGAAAATATTCAGGATATTGTGATTCCCTCGGAAGAGCGAAGCATCAATATGTATCCTCTGGATTTCGAAGAATTTGCTTGGGCTCTCGGCGAAGAACAGCTTATAGACTATATCAAAAACTGTTTTGAAAAAAGAGAAACTTTAGAAAGAGGCATGCACAACAAAGCTATGCATCTATTCAAGCAATACATCTTAGTGGGCGGAATGCCTAAGCCGGTTTCTTTATTTGTGGAAAGCGGGAAAAGATTTTACCGGCGTAGATGCAGAAAAAAACGAGATATTTTGAAGCTATATCGAAATGATATTATGAAGATCAAAGCCCAATATAGGAGTAAGGTTCTTGCTATTTATGACCAGATACCGGGGCTTTTGTCCCAACATGAAAAACGTGTAGTGTTCAAAAATATACAGGAGGGAAGCTATGCAGAGCAATATAGCGAAACCTTCTTTTGGCTTTCAGATTCCATGATATCCAATGAATGTTTCCTCTGTAGCGATCCCAATGTTGGCTTGTCCATGTACGAAGACCGTAGCTATGTAAAATGCTATATGGGAGATACCGGCCTTTTGCTAAGCCATGCTTTTGATGAAAATGAGCTCTTGGAAAGTGAAATCTATCGGCAGATTTTAAACGATAAACTGTCTTTAAATGAAGGTATGCTTTTACGAAAATGTATTGCGCAGATGCTTTGTTGCCAATGGCCATAAGCTGTATTTCTATACCCATTATTCTGAAGAAAAACATCGAAATGATATAGAAATAGACTTTATCATCTCCAATAACAGTAAGCTAAAATACAAGATGTTTCCCATTGAAGTGAAATCCGGAAAACGATATACCACTAATTCCTTAACACGCTTTAAAGAAAAATACAAAGCTCGGATTGGAGAGGCATATATTATCCATCCAAGGAATTTACTGATTAAAGAGGATATTCTCTGCATTCCCCCTTATATGACAATATGTCTATAAAAAAGAGCGACTGTAATGATTTTTTACAGCCGCTCTTTTTCTTATCTTTTAAACCACCGCCGCAGTTAGTTTTTCCGTCCTGCAAACGGATTTCTATATTGTCACCTTCTTTTACCCCTGTCTTCCAGGATTTCCTTAGCCACCAAAGTTTCCACATGCTTTTTGCATATAACGCTTCAGCGGTCTTGCACCGAAGCCGGGCTCATAGGCATTTTCCAAGATGAAGTCCAAGGCTTCCTTCTGAAGATGGATGTGCAAACGACGCTCCTGCAAACGCTTGTTGATGTCCTTCAGAATCAAATCGGCGATTCTTTCCATATCCTTCTGTACCAAAGGCTTGAAGAGAATGATTTCATCCAAACGGTTCAGGAACCCGGACGGAAATGGTCGTGAAGTGCTTCCATAACTTCCTTCCGTACGTTCTCCGGAATGTCTCCATTTTCGGAGATACCGTCCAGAAGCGTCTGGGCACCGATATTGGAGGTCAGGATAATGATGGTGTTCTTAAAGTCCACCGTCCGTCCCTGAGAATCGGTGATTCGTCCGTCATCCAGCACCTGTAAGAGGATGTTGAACACATCCGGATGGGCCTTCTCGATTTCGTCAAAGAGCACTACCGCATAGGGCTTTCTCCGAACTGCCTCTGTCAGCTGTCCGCCCTCTTCGTAACCCACATAGCCGGGAGCCGCACCAATCAAACGAGACACGGAGTATTTTTTTCCATGTACTCGGACATATCGATACGCACCATGGCATTTTCATCATCAAAGAGGTTCTGGGCAAGGGACTTGGCAAGCTCCGTCTTACCTACACCGGTAGGTCCTAAGAAGAGGAAGGAACCGATGGGCTTTGTGGGATCCTTGATTCCCGCCTTGGAACGAAGAATAGCCTCTGTAACCTTGGTTACCGCCTCTTCCTGTCCAATCAGTCTCTTATGGATTTCATCGTCCAGATGGAGCACCTTGGAACGCTCGGACTCGTTTAACTTGGTTACCGGAATACCGGTCCAACGGCTGATGATTTTTGGCGATTTCTTCCTCTGTCACCTTGTCGTGTACCAAGCCCTGGGCTTCCTTAGACTGTGCAAGTTCCTCCGCCTCTACAAGCTCTTTTTCTCAACTTGCGGAAGATCCTGATATTGCAACTTCGAAGCCTGCTCATACTCTCCTTTTTGAACCGCAATGTTTATCTCTGCTTGCAACTGATTCTTCTTTTTCACGAAGAGTCTGAAGCTTGGATACGGCGTTCTTTTCATTTTTCCCACTGGGCCTTCTGCACATTAAACTGATCCCTAAGCTCAGAAAGCTCCTTCTGCAGGGTGGCCAGTCTTTCCTAGAAAGCTGATCCTCTTCCTTCTTCAAAGCCAATTCCTCAATCTGGAGTCGCAAAAATTCTTCTTTGCATCTCGTCCATTTCCTCCGGCATGGAGTCCATCTCGGTTTTTATCATGGCGCAGGCCTCGTCCACAAGGTCAATGGCCTTATCCGGCAGGAACCTATCGGAAATGTAACGATCGGAAAGGGTAGCCGCTGCAACCAATGCAGAGTCGGTAATCTTTACGCCGTGATAAACCTCATATCGCTCCTTGATACCTCTTAGGATGGAAATGGTATCTTCCACATCCGGCTCGTCCACCATGACAGGCTGAAAACGTCTTTCCAAAGCCGGATCTTTTTTTCAATATATTTTTCTATATTCATCCAGAGTGGTGGCTCCGATACAATGCAGCTCTCCTCTGGCCAGCATGGGTTTTAAGAGATTTCCGGCATCCATGGAGCCTTCGGTTTTTCCGGCTCCCACAATGTTGTGGATCTCATCGATGAAGAGCAGGATTTCTCCCTCGGACTTCTTCACCCTCATCTAAAACTGCCTTTTAATCTTTCTTCAAACTCTCCTCTATATTTAGCGCCGGCAATCAATGCACCCATATCCAGGGCGAAAATCTTCTTCTTTTTCAAGGAATCCGGCACGTCTTCCTTGGCAATTCTTTTGAGCCAGGCCCTCCACTGCGGCGGTTTTACCAACCCCGGGTTCTCCGATTAAGCAGGGGTTATTCTTCTGTTTTCTGGAAAGGATACGGATGATGTTACGGATTTCGTCATCTCTTCCGATAATGGGGTCAAACTTCTGCTGTCTGGCTCTTTCCACCATTTCATAGCCATATTTGTTCAAAGAATCATAGGTGCCTTCCGGATTGTCCGTAACTACCTTCTGATTTCCTCGAACGGAGGACAGAGCCTGTAAGAAGCCGTCCTTTTGTAATATGAAATTCTTTTGAAGAGCTCCTGAATCTTCTTATCTCCATCCTTTAGGAGAGCCAGGAAAAGATGCTCTACGGAAACATATTCATCTCCCATGGCTTTGGCATGGTCTTCCGCATTCATCATAACCTTATTGGCGTCCTGGGAAAAATACTGCTGTCCCCCGGAAACCTTAGGCAGGCTGTTAATCTTCTCTTCCAGCGCTCTCTTAAAGTCTTCTACCGGAACTTCCATCTTTTCCAGAAGCTTTTCAATCAGGCTGTCTTCAATGTCTAACAAACTATATAAAATATGAAGCTGTTCAATGGCTTGATTGCCGTGGTCCATAGCAATCTTTTGGCTGTTGTTGATACTTTCAACGGATTTTTGGGTAAAACGATTAATGTTCATAGGAGTACCTCCTTTATTTTCCTTAAGATAGCTCCATTATACACGCATTGTTAGCACTGTCAAGTAATGAGTGCTAATTCTTTTGTGATTTTTTTGTGAAGCAAATTTCACTTGCTTTTTTGGAAAACTCCCTGCATACTTACTCCCGTTATATATTTCATAAGGGAGTAACAAGAGCCTAGCTCGTGGATATCAACATTGCATGCAGGAAACTGCTGGTATCTACCGGTAGTTTGACAGTTAAATAGTTCCAAAATCTCCTCAGGCCTTGAAAAGCCTGTATTTTTTTGTCAAATTTTATGAAAATATCACTAGCTATATTTGGCTATATATGGTATAATGGGCGCATGGAGGGACTGCGTCATGAAAGTATCTGTATCAAAATCAAAAAAATCAGACAATCTATTATCTAAGTAAATCAGTTTGGGTAGATGGTAAATCCACTACTAAGACTATAGAGAAGATTGGTTCGGAAGATGAACTTCTGAAGGTTTGCGGAGATCTTACTCCGCTGGAGTGGGCAAAGCAGTACGCTGCCAAACGCTCCGCAGAAGAAAAAGCTTCAAAAAAAGACATTATGCTTAGTACTCTCTTCGACCTTAATTAAGAAAGAAAAGTCGCCGTAGCGTAAACGTAGGCTACCTCTTTCTGAAGGACATCTACTATGATTTAAAAATCCATGACATCTGTGCTCAGATTGCCGAAAAGTACAAGTTTGAGTTTGACCTGAATCAAATCCTGTCTATGCTACTTTTCTCTAGGATTATTTATCCCGGGTCCAAGAGATCTTCTCTTGAACTTTCAAAAAAGTTTCTTGAAAAGCCTGACTGCAAGCTCCATCACGTTTACCGTGCACTGGAAATCCTTGCAAAAGAGAATGATTTTTTCCAGTCTCAACTTTACAAGAATTCCGAAATGGTACTGAATCGACATAAAAGAGTTCTTTACTATGACTGCACTAACTATTACTTCGAGATTGAGGAAGCGGATGATTTCAGAAAATATGGTCATTCCAAAGAAAACCGTCCGAATCCGATTGTACAGATGGGGCTATTTATGGATGCAGATGGGATTCCCCTCACCTTCTCTCTCTTTAACGGAAACGAGAATGAACAACCTTCGATGAAACCATTGGAGAAAAAGATTCTTTCTGACTTTGGAATGACGAAGTTTATTGTTTGTACAGATGCAGGGCTATCATCAACTTCAAACCGTGTCTTCAACAACACTCCAAACCGAAAATTTGTTACCACGCAAGCAATCAAAAAGCTGAAAGGATACCTCAAGGATTACTGTCTTGATGAAGACGGATGGCACCTTATCGGAGATAAAAAAGAGTACAAGCTCAGTGAACTAGATGAGGTCGAGAATTACGAGAAGACTTTCTATAAAGACCGGTGGATTAATGAAGACGGTTTGGAGCAACATCTCGTTGTCACCTTTTCCTTTCAATATCGGGACTATATGAGAAAGATACGGAATCGTCAGCTTGAACGCGCTGAAAAGCTCGTCGAAAATCCTTCTTCTCTGAATAAAAAACGTCCAAACGATCCCCAAGCGTTTTTATACGTCAGAATCACTGTACTTCTGACGGCGAGATTGCAGATAAAATGATCCCTTCGATAGATGAAGATGTTGCCACAGAAGAGGAACGTTATGACGGTTTCTATGCCGTATGCACAAACCTGGAAGATGGCGTGGCAACGATTATAAGTATTAATCAAAAACGATGGCAGATTGAAGAATGTTTCCGGATTATGAAGAGTGAATTTCAGGCCAGACCGGTATATCTCAGTAGGAAAGATCGAATCACGGCACATTTCATTACCTGCTTCACCGCCCTGATTCTTTATCGCATTCTAGAGAAGAAGTTAGGTGAGAGTTATACCACTGAAAGCATTATAAGAACACTGAAAGAAATGAACATGCTGATAGCTCCCGGTGAAGGATATATCCCTGAGTATACACGAACCGACCTTACAGACAAACTCCACGACACATTTGGTTTTAGAACGGATTACGAGATTGTATCTCAAAGAGAAATAAAAAAGATTTTAACTGCAACGAGAAAGTAGAAATATTGCTAGAATTCAAAAAGAAAACAAGAGCTCATAAATGGCGTAATTACGCCGTTTATGGGCTCTTGACTCTTTCGCAACTGTCAAAGACGGGATTATACACGCATTGTTAGCACTGTCAAGTGATGAGTGCTAATTCTTTTGTGATTTTTTTGTGAGCTAAATTGAAAAAGTAAATTCCAGTGCAGAAGTAAATTCTACCGAGCTTAAAAATCCCCTAAAATCAGGCAGTTTGAAATTTCATTTCTGCCTGATTTTGCTATAATAGTGCATAACAACCTCAAAAAAATCTCTTTTCCGGGCATGGGAAATAAGCCACAGGACAAGTCGTGTGTAGGACTAAATTCCACTGGCTATATCAAAAAATGTAAAAGTTTTTGCCCTGTCTGACAGCAGATATGCTTTTGGGTTGTTAGGGTTACTTTAAAAGCGAATCAGCTTTGGGCCTCAGACAAAACCTCGTCAGGATGAATGGGCCCTGAGCTGAAGTGCTTTTAAGACATCTTCTCCATATCTGTTTAGTGCCCTTTGATAAGGGGTATCTCCGTTTAAGCTTTCCTTGGCGTGGAATTGATGTGGTTTACAATCCGATTCACATCCCATTGTGTAAGAAAAGCAAAGAAGAGCCTTTTTGGAAGAATCATGCGAAGCATGGTATGGGCTTGCTCTAATCCCCCTTTTTGCCCACTACGCATAGGATCGCAATAATAGATGCTACTACGTTGGATTCCATTAGGGTTTGTTTCCAAAGCGACAGGATCCCCAAACTCCGATCCTCGGTCTGTGAGGATATATTCAAAGATAGATTGAAAGTCAAAGACATCTTCAAAACGTCTTTCTAAACGGTCAAAGACTGCTTTGACTGCTCCCTTTGTACATCGATTTAACAGATAAGCCAGGAAGAGCTTTTTCCTCAGTAAAGAAAAAAAGGTCAGTAGAGTTTTTGCGAATCTCTACAGGAATGAACGGTATCCATCTCTACTAAAAGCATTTAATCCAAGCTTCAAGAAATCCTCATAGCTTCGACCATGAAATATTTCGCGGTTTGATATCTGTGTTTTATGGCATTTCCTTGGTTTGAATGTCACCTTCCGTTTTAAATCGATATTTTTGGAAGTAAAAATTCCTTGGTCAATGTATGAGTACATGGTGCGAACAGACATCTGTAATTCCGGATGATTCACTAAAATCTGGTAAGGGGATTGTCCCTTTGCAATCAGAGGAGTAATGATGCTGTCCTTTTCTCTTGCTTCCTTTTCGGAAAGATTTATTCCTCGACGAGAGTCTTTAAGGGTTTCCCTGTATTTTCTATCAGCAAATCTGGCATCATAGGTATATTTATGGGCGATGCCTGCAGTGATGAAGCTTTTGTGAGCGACCATTACAGACATAGGGAGCTTTCATTAGGCGATTACAGCATTCCTTTTCAAAGTCCTTACAGGTCTGATTGCAGCTAGGACAAGAAGTACACTTTATCCCACAAAGAATAATCTTCTTACAGACATTTGTTTTACGACACTGGTAACGATGAACGCAAAAGTTCTTTTTGTTCAGAAAAGTCGCCCTTGTGATACCAGCTCGATGCTCGGTGTTTCTTCACTTCTTTAGAAATGGTAGAAGGGTCTTTGCAAAGATACTTGGCAATCTCCTTGAAGGAAAGCCCTTGATTTAGACTTTGCTCTATAAAAAGGCGGTCTTCTAAAGAAAGATGTTTTTGGTTACCGGGAATAATTTTACTCATAATAAACTCCTTCCATTGCTGTCAGAAGGAGTTCAAACATACCATGAGTGATGTGAAAGAGAAAATATCAACTGTGCAGAAGTAAAATCTACTGGGGAATAGATGAGTAGAATTTACTTTTTTTCATTTTTGAGATTTTTTGTGAAGTAAATTTCACTTGCTTTTTGGAAAACTCCCACTATACTTACTCCCGTTATATATTTCATAAGGGAGTAACAAGAGCCTAGCTCGTGGATATCAACATTGCATGCAGGGAAACTGCTGGTATCTACTGAAAATGTGAGACTTATGCAACCCAGTTTTTCTGAGTGGCATAGGTCTCTTTATTCTATGAAGAGCACCGGCGCAGAGTAGGCTATCTCATTTTTTTAGAAGCAATCAGATTCTTGCCTCTTATGAAAACCTAGGGAGAAAGGGTAAAGGAAAATGAAGGATCAAAACATGGAACAGAAAAAGCACAAGAAAAGTATGGCAGGACAAGGCTTATCAAATGGAGATAGCCCAGTCTGCTGAGAGCCGTAGAAAGTCCGGTGGAAACAGGACTTTCCTCTGCCGATGTAGCCAAAAAGACAGGCAGAGTACGGCAGTAATGCTCTGGAAGTGGAGAAGCACTCTTCTCTATTAGAAAAATTTATAGAGCAATTTAAAGATTTTATGATTATCATCCTTTTGGCTGCTGCCGCTGTTTCTCTTTTTGCCAGCCATGAATGGCATGATGCGGTGATTATCCTTTTGGTGGTGGTTTTAAATGCCATTATGGGGGTGATTCAGGAGGCAAAGGCGGAGGAGGCTATCGATGCCTTAAAGGAAATGGCTTCTCCGGATGCCAGAGTTCGCAGAAACGGCAATGTGGAAACCATCAAATCCCATGAGCTGGTGCCGGGAGATATCGTGCTTTTGGAGGCAGGAGATATTGTTCCTGCAGATATGCGTCTCTTGGAAGCCAACTCCCTGAAGGTGGAGGAAGCGGCTCTTACCGGAGAATCCGTTCCCGTGGATAAGGACATTGCCCCCATTACTTTAGAGGATGCAGGAATCGGCGACCGGAAAAACATGGTTTATTCCGGTACCAATGTGACCTACGGTCGTGCCGTGGCAGTGGTTACCGCCATCGGTATGGATACGGAGGTAGGGCATATCGCCAATATGCTGGCCCATGCAGAAAAGACCAAGACCCCTTTACAAAGGGATCAGGACCGTTTGGGAAAGAGCTTAACCATTATGATTTTGGCCATTGCCGCAGTAACCTTTGTGGTGGGCCTGCTTCGGGGAAGAGCCATTACCGATATGCTCTTGGTATCCATTTCCCTAGCGGTAGCTGCTATTCCCGAGGGCTTACCTGCCATTTCCACCATCATCCTCTCTCTGGGAACCCGTTCCATGGCGGAAAGAAAGGCGCTGGTGCGTACCCTTCCGGCGGTGGAGACTCTGGGAGGTACTCAGGTGATCTGCTCCGATAAAACCGGAACCCTGACGCTGAACCAGATGACCATTGAGAAAGTGTATTTTGACGGAAAATTGCAGGATCGAAGCGTGGAAATCCCCGCGGAGAATCCTCTCCTTCGCAGTCTTGTTTTGGCAAATGACACCAAACTGGATGCGGAAGGAAAGCTGATTGGCGATCCTACGGAAACCGCTATGGTACAGTTTGCCTTAGATCAACATTTTCCTCTTCAGGAAAATGAAAGCAAGTACCCTCGTGTGCAGGAGCTGCCCTTTGATTCAAGCAGAAAGCTGATGAGTACCTTCCATCCCATGGGCGGGGAATTCCTGCTTTGCACCAAGGGTGCGCCGGATCAGCTTTTACAGCGTTGCAGTCATATCGTGGAAAATGGAGAAGTTCGCCCCTTAACAGAGGAGGATAGAAAGGCCATTCTCTCCGAAAATACCAAAATGGCAAGGAGGCGCTTCGTGTCTTGGCAGCTGCTTATCAGATTTGTAATGCCGTGCCGGACTCTCCCCGTTCCGAGGAGGTGGAGCAGAACCTGATTTTTGCCGGTCTTGTGGGCATGATTGACCCGGAGCGTAAGGAAGCGGCGGCAGCGATTGCCGTAGCCAAAGGAGCCGGCGTTCGTACCGTAATGATTACCGGAGACCATGCAGAAACCGCCCAGGCCATTGCAGAGCGTTTAGGCATTCTTCCTATGGGAGAGGATAATCGTGGGCATGTTTTAACCGGTGCTGAGCTGGAAATGATGTCCGATGAGGAGCTGGAGAAAAAGGTTCCGGAGATATCCGTTTACGCCAGAGTTTCCCCGGAGCATAAGGTTCGAATTGTAAGAGCTTGGCAGAAGAACGGAAAGATTGTTTCCATGACCGGTGACGGGGTAAATGATGCTCCCGCCCTGAAACAGGCGGATATCGGCGTAGGTATGGGAATCACCGGAACGGAAGTTTCCAAGGGTGCTTCCGACATGGTGCTGGCAGACGATAACTTTGAAACCATTGTGGTGGCCATTGAAGAAGGAAGAAAGGTTTTCTCCAATATTCAAAAGGCGGTACAGTACCTGCTTTCCGCAAACTTCGGAGAGGTGATTACCCTCTTGGTGGCAACCCTTTTAGGCTGGACCATTTTACAGCCGGTACATATCCTTTGGATTAACTTGGTAACTGATGTTTTCCCGGCTATCGCTTTAGGAATGGAAAAGGCTGAGCCGGATGTAATGCAGAGAAAGCCCAGAGAAAAGAGCTCCAGCTTCCTCTCCAACGGTGTACTGGAAAGTATTCTTTACCAAGGTGTTTTGGAAGGTGGACTGACTCTGTTCATCTATTGGATGGCAGGACAGTATTTCCACGAGGAAAATCTTTCCGAGACCATGGCCTTTGCCACCCTAGGGCTTTTACAGCTCTTCCATGCCTTTAACGTAAAGTCCGTTTTCCGATCCCTTTTCAATGGAAATCCTTTGGACAATATTTACTTAAACGGTGCGGCACTGCTTTCCGCCTTCCTGCTTTTAGGCGTAATCGTTACTCCGGGAATCAATCAGTTCTTCGATGTAACCCCTCCAAGCCTTATGCAGTGGGCTATCGTTTTCGGAATTTCCTTCAGTATTATCATTTTTGTAGAGATTGCAAAAGCGATTTTCAGGGCGATGCGGAAGCAAGCATAAACATACACACAAAAAAGAGGCTATATAGCCTCTTTTTTGTGTGTCCCATATTGGAACCGCTGGCTACCAGGTTGGAACCGGAAGCTACAGGCTTTGGAAGGTTGGAGCTGCTGGCCTTAGCACCATTCTTCTTGCCGGCCGCGCCTCCTGTCCCTCCTGATCCGGAACCGCTTCCGCCGCCAGAGAAGCTGATGATGGTCTTTACCGGAGCAGTGCTGGCAACTTCCTGTGTGCTCTGCTTCTGCTCTACGGAAGGATATCCCTTGCCTGCCTCATATACAGGTGTACCATCAGCATTTACCCAATGTCCCTCAGCATCTACCTTGTAGCCGTCCTTCTCGGAGGAAACCAAAAGCTCTCCGAACTTTGGACCTTCTTCCTCCTGTAAGTAGTAGGAATATCCGCCTACCCACTGCCAGCCCTGAAGAAGCTTTCCGAAGCTGCCGTCGTGTAAGGTGCTCATGAAGAACCATTTTCCGGCATCATTCTTCTGCCAACCGGAGAATAAAGTTCCGTCCTCCTTTAAGAAGAACCAGCTTCCGTCTGTGTAAACCCAACCCTGGTACTTGCTTCCGTCAGGCTTTACGAAGGACCACTGTCCGGCTTCAAGCTTCCAGCTTCCCTCAGTGTTCTGTGGTGCTGCTACGGCAGGCATTGCGGATACCAATAAAGCTGCTCCTAATCCTAAGGCCAAAAGGCTTGCTTTTCTTCCCATTCTTTTCATCTTTCTCTCCTTTACTTCCGTACTGATTTTTCTCTGTACGCTTCCTTAGAAATTCACTTGTTTGCACTATTTCTTAAAAAGTTCTTTTTCCGAGAGAAATCTTAACACAGGCTTTCGGAATTCTCAACAGCTCTTGAAAAATATTATTAAATTTGTCAGAAATACTTTAGAATTTAACTTTTCTATTTTTGATAATTTTTGAAAAATTTTTTTCTGTGATATGGTTTCCGGCAATTTCCTCCTCTGTTCGAAGAAAATATTTGTCAATAATCTGATTCTCTCCATCCTCCGTCACCGGATCATCCCAGGTACAGTCCACAGAAAGCCATTTTCCATCAATCAAAAACTCTGTTCCAGGCATGGTCGCCTACTGTGCCGCCTCTGCCAACGGATTTTCCTACCACAACCTCATGGGGTATTCCCAGAACCTCCATAAAATAATCAAAGGCTTCCACATAGCCGTTACATACTGCAATACCCTTCAGCATCACGCCTTCGATATGGTAGGAATCCTCCGGAATGGTTCGTCTTCTCTGATTCTCAATATCATACTTGGTCTGCTGAATAATCCAGTCATGAACCGCCTTCACCTTCTCCCTGTCGGTCATGGCGTCATTGCAAATCTGCTCCGCCACGGTGAAGACCTTAAGCTTTGCCAGCGCCTCGGGAGAAGAGGCATCCATGCCGTAGGCGCGCCGTCCTTCTTTAATTCCGAAGTACAGGTAATGGCTCCAAAAGGCGGAGGGGTTCATTCCGTAGGCCTCCAGCACATCTGGATTATCCTTGGCATATTGCTCCGCATCCAGATATTCTCCATTCTCTCCAAAGCTTAATGCGGTTCTCCTGTCTCCTTTTATGGGAGAGGCGTAGACCTGCATTCCATACATAAAGCTAAACATTAGCAATAGTATCTTAATTCCTTTGTTCCAATGTCGATTCATCAATATGACCCCCTCACTATCCCTGTTCGTGTCATTTCTTACTTAAGTTTCACCAGACTTCCTTGTTGTGCCCATGCCACTCCTTCTCATTTGAGGGGTCACAGGCTTCACCCTATACTACTTATTCTGAAATATGATAATACCCCTTTACTGTCTCTTCAGTAAAGGGGTATATCTAAATCTTATGAAATACTTCAGAATAGGCTTAGTGCTTTGCAAAACCGCTTAAGGATAGGTCTTTAAGAACTCCACATTCTTCTTTTCAATCTCTGACATTTGCCGATAAATATTATCCACATTTGATATCCGATCCCGGAGAGAAGAGTACCAATAAAATTGCTCAAAATACTCATTGAGCTCCGGATCCTTAAACTCATAACCGTATCTGGCATATATCTCATTTATAATCATCTGAGCAAGCGACCTTTTGCCCGGGGAAGAGTTCCTTTGGATACTCTGCCATCAATTCGGTCATATCCTGCTTCGTAATCAACCTGATGGAACTGTAGGGGCAAATATAGTCCGATACAGCATACTGTGCTTTTGCCTCCTCAGTTTTCGCATTATTCTCTGCTGTAGAAAACGGCATCGAAGAATCTTCTGTGCCTATAGCAGTATCTTTCTCCTCTGAACTTTCCCCCAAGCCTGAAAACAGTATAAGTTATGTTCTTTTTACCGGGTAAAATACCGCAAGATTCATAGTAATAAAGCGGGCTGTATCGTAAAGCAATATCTACTTTGGAGCCATTAGATAATAAAAAAATTGGGATATATTATGAAGTCATTTTTTTAAGACCTTTTGGTAAAGCTCTTAGAACTATATTGCCATATCCATTTTTTTCCTACTGCCTTAATTTCCATTTTTCCCGAAAATGTCCTCTTCTTTCACAGAAGCATCGGTATGGGCTTTTATCTTTTTATTCTCTACTTTCAGTTTACAGTTTAAATAACGGGTAATCTCTCTGTCATCAAAGTTCCACTGATAAGCAATTAAATCTCCATTTTTAATGTTTCTCTCTTTCTTAAGACCGGGAGGACTGATAGATTCAAACAAGCAAGTTATCGGAGAATGATAAAGCTCCTCCAAGCCCTTCGATTTCGCCAACTGCGTGAAGGATAATTTTTCCCCATAATCCCTTTCGATTCCATCCCAGTCTATTTCTGTATCTGCTACTGCATACCCACTTGGTCCATGGATATTCACCTTCACATATTCATCTAAGGGAATTGTAATTTTCTTAAAGAATTGTAGATATGCCCAAGTTCCACCGCTCCCTATAAAAAAACGCCAGAAGAAGGCAGATAAAAAAATGTAAATGTAATTTTTTCTTTGGCTTCAAAGCCTTAGCTTTTTTTGTGGCCACTGTCTTATTCCCTACTACAGATTCGTTTAGCACCGGGGGCTTGGGGGAACGAGAAAGAGCCCCCTCCGAAAGCTGTTCTACTTCCTCTTCGGACAATCTTGCTCCACAAAGTTTGCAGAATACGGCATCATCATCATTTTTTAAACCACATTGTCTACAAAAACATCCTATTCTCCTTTGATAATTCGTATTTTTTTGAATTTAGTTAAGGGAATCCACGACATTTACCTTCTATCCTATATTTCTTTTCCGTGTTTGCTATGAAAAAGTCAGCTTTTCCTTAGTTTTATCATAAGTTTTATTAAAAAACAAATAATCCTCATTCTCTCTCTTTCCATTCCCCCTGCCTTTTTGCTATCATTAGAGCCTAAAGAATACATGTTTTTTCGATGAAAAAGGAGGGTTTTCTATGAGTGAAAATGATAAGCGGCAGGACGCGATTTCCTGGGATGAATATTTTATGGGGATCTGTACTCTATCTGCCTACCGTTCCAAGGACCCCTCCACCCAGGTAGGAGCCTGCATCGTGTCTCCGGATCATAAGATTCTCTCCATGGGCTACAACGGCTTCCCAAAGGGTTGCTCCGACGACATTTTCCCTTGGGCGAAAATGAAGGCAGAGCAGGATCCCTATAACGCCAAGTATTTTTACGTAACCCATGCGGAATTGAACGCCATTTTGAATTATCGGGGCGGTTCCCTGGAGGGCGCCACGATTTATGTGACCCTCTTCCCCTGCAATGAGTGTGCAAAAGCCATTATCCAATCCGGCATCAAAACTCTGGTGTACTGGGAGGACAAATATGCGGACACCCCCGCGGTAAAGGCCTCCAAGCGCATGCTGGATGCGGCAGGTGTACGCTATTACCCCTATCAGCCCACCGGAAGAAGCATCACGATTGAATTTTAAGCTTCTCCCTTTGGTGTCTTCGGATACACTTTTTAAAAATATCAATAGAAAGAAATACAGGAAATAATGTTTATTCGTTCTGAATCAAAGAAAAAAAGAGAAATGAGAGTTCGAGAAATCATGAAGAGGCTGGATGCCCATTATGGGGACCGGCCCATGATTTTTTTAGAGGCGAAAAATGCCTGGCAGTTGCTTTTTGCCACCATTTTAAGTACCCAGTGCACCGATGCCCGGGTAAATATGGTGACAGAAAAACTTTTTGTGAAATATAAAGATTTGCAAGCCTTTGCCGATTGTGATTTAAAGGAGCTGGAAGAGGATATCCATTCCACCGGCTTTTACCATAACAAGGCCAAAAATATGAAGGCCTGCGCCAAAGCGCTGGTGGAGGAGTATGGGGGAGAAGTTCCCCAAAATATCGAAGCCTTAACCGGCCTTCCCGGTGTGGGACGGAAAACCGGAAATCTGATTTTAGGAAACATTTACCATATCCCGTCCATCGTAGTGGATACCCATGTAAAACGCATTTCCAACCGTTTGGGACTGGCGGACTCTCCGGATCCCACCAAGGTAGAGTTTCAGCTCATGGAGCATCTTCCGGAGGAGTTTTGGATTCGTTGGAATACCCACATCATTGCCTTGGGAAGAACCCTTTGTACTTCTCAGAATCCCAAGTGTAGCGAATGTTATTTGCAGGATCTCTGCCCTTCCAGCAAGAAGGATCCGGAGACCTGGCGGCCTGTAGGGGAAAGAAAGGCAGTGGGAAAGAAAACTGCAGGAATGAAGACTGTAGAAAAGAAGATTGAAGGAAAGAAGACAGTTGAAAACAAGGCTGTTGAAAAGAAAAAGACTGCTGTAAAGAAAGCAACGGTGAAGAAAAGTTTGGAGGTTTAGTCCATGTGTGAATGTGAATTATGCAGAAATTTGGCTTTTGACGATGAAGAGGAAGATTACGAGTGTATGGCCGAATTTGATGAAGATGAAATTGCCAAGATGTGGCAGGAAGGTAGCCGTTCTCACTGCCCCAACTGGAAAAAGCAATGAAAATGAATACCAGACCGTAAAATATCAGGCTATCGGACATTTGGCTATTGAGGGTGCGCACCCGGCAGGTTCCGCTTCCGAAAATGAAGAGGATGCCGCAAAGAAAAAGAAAATCCTGGCGGATTCCATTGCCAAAAAAAGTGGCGGCAAAGATGGGTTCCTAAATCCTGTGAACCGTAAATCACCGAGAATATTATATGTTGAACCATAAAGATAATGGATAGAATCGGAGAGACTTTATGAATATCGTTTTACATGAACCGAAATTCCTTTTTAATACCGGAGCCATCGGCAGAACCTGCGTGGCAACCAAAAAGTACCCTGCACCTGATTAAGCCCTACGGTTTTATTTTAAATGATAAAAAAATATCAAAAAAAGCCGGCATGGATTACTGGCCTTTGTTAAAGCTTCGGGAATACATTTCCTATGAGGAATTTATGGCAGGTGTGGAGGAAGAAAAGAGAGAAATGGAAAAAGTGATGGGAGAAGCTTCCTCTGAAAAATATCTCCTCTGAAAATGCTTCCGGCACAAAAATTGCCCTTCCCAAGGTTTGGTATGCCACCACCAAGGCTCATAAAACCCACACGGAGGTCTCCTTTTTCTCCCAATGATTACATTGTCTTTGGAAAGGAATCCGCAGGCATTCCGGAGGAAATTCTGGTAGATAACGAAGAGCAATGTATTCGTATTCCTATGTTGGAGGAAGCTCGCTCCTTAAATCTTTCCAATTCCGTAGCCATCATTTTATATGAAGCCCTTCGGCAGCAGGATTTTCCTTTCTTAAGTAAGGAAGGAGCGTTACATCATTTGCAGTGGAAGGAATAGCGTTACTAATTTCTTTGAGAATCCTTATATTCTTCTTCCAACTCATCAATCAGATATAAGTCACTTCTGCAATGCATATCAGAAATGCCTTGGCTAATGAGTTGATACAGCTCAGATTTATAAAAAAAATCCAAGGCATTTTCTAAAGACATTTTTTCTTTCTCTGCAAAGCCTGCTATAATGCGGGCGTATTTTTTTTGAAAAAGAACGGGATGGGCATTCATAGCTGCACCCCCCATTCTTTCATCACAGACAAAAGCTCCTGAAGGATATATTCTTTTCCTTGGGTATGAAGCACCTCATATTCCGGTATGATATAGTTCTGCAAAAAGTTCTTTCCACTGCTAAGCCCCTGATAAACACTTGCTCCATCCTTATGCAAAGCTTCTGCTAAACTTTCAATACAAAATAGGGTAAATTCCAGTTCATGAATGTTATTCAGTTTGTTTTTCTACCGATTCTTTTCATCAAATCACCTTCTCTTTTGCTCATTCTCCTGAATATAATTCCATTTTTAAACTGTAGTTCATTATACCATGCAAGTTTAAAAATAGCGGTAATGCCATTTCTTTATCGCCATTACCGCCATTTTCCCAAGCTCTGGACTCCCAAAGCTTCTCACTATTCAAATTCTTTTTAGTTATCCCCTGCATCTTCCTCAGAGAGAGTAAAGGTAAATCTCTTCTTGATTTCCTCATCAGATGCCAGGTACTCATCATAAGTGGTGAGCTTATCAATAAGCTTTCCGTCAATGATTTCCATGATACGGTTTGCGGTGGTTTCCACAACCTGATGGTCACGGGAAGCAAAGATGATTACACCGGGGAAGTTCTTTAAGCCGTCGTTCAAGGCGGAAATCGCTTCCATATCCAAGTGGTCTGTAGGCTCATCCAAAATCAAGACATTGGATCCGGAAATCATCATCTTGGAAAGCATACAACGAACCTTCTCTCCTCCGGAAAGGACATTGACCTTCTTTACACCGTCATCTCCCTTAAAGAGCATTCTTCCCAAATACCCTCTTACGAACTGGGTATCCTTGTCCGGAGAATACTGGGTAAGCCATTCCACAATGGTGTCCTCGGAATCAAATTCCTTGGTATTGTCCTTCGGGAAATAGGACTGACTGGTGGTTAAACCCCACTTATAGTCTCCGGAATCCGGCTCCATTTCCCCTGCAAGAATCTGCATCAGTACAGTCTTTGCCAATTCGTTAGGTCCAACCAAAGCTACCTTATCGGTACGATTTAAGATAAAGCTGATATTGTCCAAAACCTTTACACCGTTAATGGTCTTGGTCAGGTTGTTCACTTCCAGAACGTCATTTCCGATTTCACGGTTTGGCTTAAACTGGATATAAGGATACTGTCTGGAGGATGGCTTAATGTCATCCAACTCAATCTTCTCCAAAGCACGCTTTCTGGAAGTCGCCTGCTTGGACTTGGAAGCATTTGCGGAGAAACGCTGGATAAATTCCTGCAATTCCTTGATCTTCTCTTCCTTCTTTCGGTTGGCTTCCTTCTGCTGACGAACAATCAACTGAGAGGACTCAAACCAGAAATCATAGTTTCCGGCAAAGAGTGTAATCTTTCCGTAGTCGATATCCGCAATATTGGTACAAACCTTATTCAGGAAATAACGGTCATGGCTGACTACAATCACGGTATTTTCAAAGTTAATGAGGAAGTCCTCCAGCCATTCGATGGAGCCCAAGTCCAGGTGGTTGGTAGGCTCGTCCAAAAGCAGGATGTCCGGATTTCCGAAAAGCGCCTTAGCCAAAAGTACCTTCACCTTCTCGGAACCCTTTAGCTCGTTCATCATCTTGTGGTGAAGCTCCGGGCCGATTCCCAGGCCGTTTAACATGGTCTCCGCATCGGACTCCGCATTCCAGCCGTCCATCTGGGCAAATTCCCCTTCCAGCTCTGCTGCACGGATACCGTCCTCATCAGAAAAATCAGGCTTTGCGTAAAGCGCATCCTTTTCCTGCATTACTTCATACAGGCGCTTATTTCCCATGATTACGGTACTAAGCACCGGGTACGCATCATATTTAAACTGATCCTGTTCCAATACGGACAAGCGCTGTCCCGGGGTAATGATGACTTCTCCGGAAGTGGGCTCCAAGGCTCCGGATAAAATCTTTAACAAGGTGGACTTACCAGCACCGTTGGCACCGATTACCCCATAACAGTTCCCCTCCGTAAACTTGATGTTGACCTCTTCAAAAAGGGCCTTCTTCCCTACACGATAGGTTACATTACTTGCTGCAATCATTTTTCCCCTCTCTGCTTCCGATATTTCGGAACTTTTCTACAAAATGGCTTTTTCCCACCTATTATAAGGGGAAAGCGGAAGAACTGGCAAGGGGAGTAGGGCTTTTCCCCAAAAAAGTTCTTTGTTAATAGGTTTTTATGCATCCGACCTGCCGTAGCCGTTCTTCATCTGACAGCTGACTTCATAGAGTACTTTATCCAGTACGTCTTCGGTTTCTTTCTTTACCATGTCCGCTATCTTTTCATTGCATTCTTCTAATAGGGAGGAAATTCCTTTTTTCTTCTTTCCGTGCTTTTCCAGCTCTTCTTCAAAGGCCTTCATAATCGTATATGCCTTAGTGGGCACCTTGCTCTGGTAGCGTTCAATATGAGAGCGGCAATGGCTGTACTGGCTGTCTGCCAAAGCGCCGATAATGCGATTTGCCCAGTAGAAGCTTTCCGTAGTTACCCGCTTTTCCGTATTGGCAAAGTATTCCGGAGTCTTATCGATATTGGCATAGAAGGGCACAAAGGCGTTGAAGGTGTTGGAACCGAAGCATACCCATTCCAAAACCGCATATTCCTTAGGTACATTCGGACGAATCTGGGTAAGGCTTAGGAAATTGTTTCTGCTAATCCCGATGGGACGGTACTTTCCTCTTTCCTTTTCCTCCCCGTATTTTCCGTAGCAGTCGTAGGGAGTACCCTGAAAATGTGCGGAAAGGATATATTTTACATCCTCCGGAGTAATCTTTAATTCCGGGCATAAGCACCAGGGAATGTCATCGGATTCCGGGGTGAACTCCGCATTTTCCCCCTCGAAACGGAAGGTATTTCGGTTAAAATATCTTGCCATATACCAGGCTCTTGGGGTGTTATACACATGGTCCGCATCGGAATGGGAGCCGAAGCACTCTCTTGGATTAATCCAGTCTCCCCCGGTCTTTTCGATTTCATCCTCAAAACGAAGGTCCAAATGATTCTTTTTAATAAATTCCTTTAAATCCTTGGAACAGATGTATTCCTCCTGCTGCCCAAAGGCATCTTCAAAGTCAAAGTAGTCGATGCCCAGCTGGTTTGGCATCATCACATAGGCATTGTCCGGCACTCTTCTGGCAATGTAGTGGTGTCCGCCAATGGTTTCCAGCCACCAGATTTCCTCCGAATCGGAAAAGGCAATGCCGTTCATCTCGTAGGTTCCGTACTGCTCCAGCAGCTCACCCAAACGAAGCACACCCTCTCTTGCGGAGTGAATGTAAGGAAGCACCAAAGTAACTAAATCCTCTTCTCCGATTCCGCCGATTTGCTCCTCTTCTCCGTCTTCCGCCTTCTTATACACTACCAAAGGGTCTCCGGAGAGCACCCGCTCATTACTGGTAATGGTTTCCGTTGCGGTCATGGAAACATTTTCACTGTTTGCCCCTGCTGCACCCCAGATGCCTTCTCCTGCCACCGCATTGGGCATGCAGGTATAGCGAAGGGGATTCTTGGGAAGGGGAATGGTCACATGGGACAGTACCGAGGTATAAGTCTCGCCCTGGTCCTTTTGTTCCACCACTATAAACTTCTTAGGGGAAAATGATCCTGAGCCGGAATCCTCATTTCTTGCAATCATAGTGGACCCGTCGTAGGATGCCTCTCTTCCTACCAAAATCGTTGTACAAGCCATCTTCTGCCTCCTTTATGTCTTATCCTTTTGTTCTGCTGAGGGTTTGTGACATTTGCTTTCTGCCTTTAACCTCTATTTGTTCTGTTTTTTAGTATACCCCATTCCTAAGGGCTTTTCTATAGACGGAAAGATTCTTTCCCTTTTCATCTATTTGTATATTTTAAACAAAGTTCTAAAAAATAATATTTATTCTTATTTACCCTTTGTCTTACTTTAGAGCTTAATTAATTTTGTATCTTGCCGATAATCTAATACTTACACAGAACCGTAAGCAAAATACCATTATCTTAAACTGTTAGTATGCAAAAACAATGAAGACCAAGATATTGGACTCATCCTAGGAGGGGATTATGAAAAAGAGATGGAACCAGTCCACTAAATTAGCCTTTTTTTCGATTGGGAGTATTCTGCTTTTGCTCCTTACCGCATTTGCCGGTGTAGTAAATAAGGTGCAAAGCAAAAAAGCTACAGAGCTTATAAAGGAGCAGTTTGAATTAACCGTGGCTGCCGGAGACTATTCCGATGGTAGTGTTACCCTGAGTAAAACCTCCAGAGCCTATGCCGCAACAGGCGATAAGGCTTATTTGGATGCCTACAACAAGGAACTGACCGTGGATAAAAACCGGGAAAATGCCGTGGAGGTCATGCATAAATACGGTTTAAGCGAGTCCGAAGAGGCCGCCTTAAAGGGAATGTCCGATGCCTCTACCTATCTTGCCGGTTTAGAGGCTCAGTCCTTTACCATGGTGGAACAGGGAGATCTTAAGGGAGCCTTGGACTTGCTCTACAGTCAGGACTATCAGGAGAAGGAGCAGGCGGTTTCCGATGACTATGACACTCTTTATGATGAGGTAGCGGAAAGAACGCAGGGAGAGAGTCATGCTGCAGAACAAATGGCTGCCCTGACCCAATTTCTCAGCCTTTTCCTCCTGATTCCCACCATTATTTTTCGTACTCATAACCGTGTTCTTCGTTCGGACAGAGCTGATGAAACCTCTCCTTGCTATCAAAAATTGTATGCTGGGACTTTCTCAGGGTGAACTGATGAATACCCATTTGGCTCTTCCCGTAGATGAAACCGAGGTGGGAAGCACCGTAAAGGCCATTAAGGATATGAATGCCCACTTAAAGTCCGTTATTGCGGATATCGTAAGCCGTTTAGGCAATATGGCTGCCGGAAATTTCCGGGATGAAGCCGCTTGCCCGAAGATGTACAAGGGAGATTATTCCGCCATCTGCGATTCCTTGAAGACCATCCAGTCCATGCTGAAGGGCACCTTGCAGGAAATTGACAATGCCTCTAAAGAGGTCAATGCCTCCGCCAAGGAAGTTTCCCATGGCAGCGATGTGCTTTCTCAAGGAGCCGCTGAACAGGCCAGCTCCTTAGAAGAGCTTTCCGCTACCATTCAGGCCGTATCCGATCAGGTACGAAACAATGCAGACAATGCGGAAAATGCCGCTCTCCTTTCCAAAACCACAGAGACGGAGCTGGAATCCAGCAGTACACAAATGAATGCCTTAAATGACTCCATGAGCGAAATGAACCATACCGCTCAGGAAATCAGCAACATTATTCATACTATTGACGACATTGCTTTCCAGACCAATGTCTTAGCCTTAAATGCAGCCGTTGAGGCGGCAAGAGCCGGAGAATTCGGCCGTGGCTTCGCCGTGGTTGCGGATGAAGTTAGAAATCTTGCCGGAAAATCCGCAGAGGCGGCAAAGAACACCACCGCCCTCATTGAAAACACCGTCCGCTCCATCGAGATCGGTTCTCAAATGACTGAGGAAGCCACAAAGTCCTTGGCACAGATTGTGAAGCGTTCTCAGGAAATGCACGAAAAGATTACGGAAATAGCAAGCCTTTCTCAGAGTCAGTCCAAATCCGTGGAAGAAATTGCCCAGGGCTTGGAGCAAGTATCCGCTGTGGTACAGCATAACTCCGCCACCGCCGAAGAATCCGCTGCCAGCAGCGCAAAGCTTTTTGATCAAGTACAGACCATGGAAGAGCTTTTGGCAAAGTTCAAGTTATAATGCTTTTCCTAAAATCAAATTGCATACTTCACTTATAAAGCTATGCTATAGAGCTAAATATAAAAGCAATTCAGGAAACTATAGATTTCATTATGCTATCCCTCCATCGCCCGGGCCTTTTGGTCCGGGTGATTTTTTGTTCTTAACGAGTATCGCACGCGTAGTGTGCGATATCTCGTTGCCTCTCCCCCGGCTAAAGGTTTCCGAGCCTTCACTCCTCTGCCCGCCACAGTTCTTCCGGGCTTCTCCATCAGCCCCGACCGAATTCCCTCCCCCATTGACCGACCGAAAAAAATGGTCTTATTATCAAGATGTTTATCTCGTTGGCTAATCTATTGGAGGATAAAAATGAAATTTAAAGATATGCCCTATGAGCGCATTTCCGTAGAAAGCATTAAAGAGGAAATGAAGACGCTGATTCAGAAGCTAAAGGAAGCCAAGGATTTCGAAGAGGCGGAGGCTCTTTTCTTAGAAAATGAAAAGCTGCAAGGCCATGTATTTACCATGTGCAACCTTGCCCTGGTTCGCCACTCCATTAATACGGAAGATAAATTCTACGATGAGGAACAAAACTATTGGAACAATGCCTATCCTCAGATTCAGGAATTTAATCAGGAATGGACTAAGGCCCTTTTAGACTCTCCCTTTAAAGATAATTTTGCCAAAAAATATGGGAACATTATGTTCCTGAATGCGGAAATCGACTTAAAGACATTTTCCCCGGAAATCATCCCCATGATGCAGGAGGAAAATGAGCTGACCACTGCCTATGAAAAGCTTCTGGCCGGTGCGCAGATTCCCTTTGAAGGAAAAATCTACACCATTTCCCAGATGTCTCCCTTTAAAAATGACAAAGACGATGCCAGAAGACTGGCCGCTTGGAAGGCGGAGGGACAATGGTATAAGGACAATCAGGGAGAGCTGGACCGTTTGTATGATAAGCTTGTGCATCTTAGGGATCAAATGGGGAAGAAGCTGGGCTATACCGACTTTACCGAGCTTGGCTATTACCGCATGAGAAGAAACTGCTACGACAAGCAGGATGTGCAAAAGTTCCGTGAGGCTGTGCAGAAATATGTGGTACCCGTTGCCGCAAAGATTTACGAAAGACAGGCTGAGCGACTGGGCAAATCCTATCCCCTAAGCTATGTGGATGCGGCCATTGAGTTCCGCTCCGGAAATCCGAAGCCAAAGGGAAATCCGGACGAGATTGTTGCCTCCGGAAAGAAGTTCTATGACTGGCTTTCTCCGGAAACGTCAGAATTTTTAATCACATGATTGATGATGAGTTAATGGATCTGCTCTCCACCAAAGGAAAGCAGGGTGGGGGATATTGCACCTCCTTCCAGGACTACAAGACACCTTTCATCTTTGCCAACTTTAACGGCACCCAGCATGATATTGAGGTGATTACCCACGAGGCAGGTCACGCCTTTGCCGCTTACCTGAATCGCAATCGGGTGCCCTATGAGTGCATTTGGCCAAGCCTTGAGGCCTGCGAAGTCCATTCCATGTCCATGGAATTCTTTGCAGAGGCATTTTCCCAGGAGTTCTTCGGGGATGATGCCGGAAAATACAATTATTCTCACTTGGCTGGCGCTTTATGCTTTATTCCCTATGGCACCATGGTGGATCATTTTCAGCATATCGTATACGAAAATCCGGAGCTTAGCCCTGCGGAGCGACACGCCAAATGGAAGGAGCTGGTGCAGATTTATCAGCCTTGGTTAAAGCTGGATGGAGAAATTCCTTTCTATAGTGAGGGAGAGGGCTGGCAGAGACAGCACCATATCTACTCTTCTCCCTTCTACTACATTGACTACTGCCTGGCACAAACCGTTGCTCTCCAGTTCTGGAACCTGATTCAGAAGGATCAAAAGGAAGCTTGGCAGCACTATATGGCTTATACCAAGCAGGGCGGTTCTGTAGTTTTCACAAAGCTCCTAAAGAATGCCGGTCTGGAAAGCCCCTTCCAGGAAAGCTGCCTCAGAGGAATCTGCGATACTGCGGCGAAATATCTTGCGGACTATGATTTAAGCGGGATTGCATAAGGGAAAATCTTCAGCCTAGCTTAGAAAAGAGAAAAAGCCCGGTAGTTAAAAAGTACGCTTGATTCAAGTTTTTAAAGAAGAGAGAACAGTCTACTGGTGAGAAAAAATAACTAGACTTATTTGATAAGCAAATGGAGAAAGTTTAGCTGATGAAACAGAATAATAAAGCACTGGAAGAGCTTGTTGAGGAAATCAAGGCCCTTCCGGAAAATCAAAGCTATACAGAACGGGGCATTCCTCCCATTTTTCAGTTCCATGAAGAGTCCCGGATTCTTCTGGTGGGACAGGCTCCCGGCAGGAAGGTGGAGGAATCCGGCATCCCCTTCCACGACCTTTCCGGAAAGCGCCTGATGGAGTGGATGGGCATTTCCGAGGAAATCTTTTATGGAAAATCCATCTCCATTATCCCTATGGACTTTTACTATCCGGGAAAAGGAAAGGGTGGGGATCTTCCGCCCCGCCCCTTTATGCGAAAAATACCATGACGCGGTAGCCACACTTCTTCCCAAAGTAAAACTTCGGATTTTGATTGGAAAATACGCCATTTCCCACTATGATCCGAAGGGCGCAAAGCTCCCCCTGAAGGACTTACTGTATCCTTACGGAGAAGCATGGGGATAAAAGACAATGGGACAAAATTCTCTTTTGTTGTCAGGACAGACTTCTTCGGAAATACTGAATTTTCCCTTGGTGCATCCCAGCCCTCTAAACTATGGATGGATTAATAAAAAAATCCCTTGGTTTATGGAAAGAAATGTGCCGCTATTGCAGAGAATGGTGAAGGAATTATTATAAAAAGAGTTGTTGTAAGAAAATTGTTGTAGGAAAATTACTATAAGAGAATTGCGGTAAAACACCAGACGAAAATATCCACTTTACTTTATAAAGAGGAGGATAAACGATGCCCGAAAAAGCATACCGATTTGAAAGATAAGCTTCAGCATTTATATCAGCAGTGCCGAGCTCTCTCTCCGGAAAATATGATTTTGTTTGATGAAATCGATTTTTGAAAATGGTGATGCGTTTAAGTTCTATATGACCCTATCTGAATTATTTCTTCAGGAACAACAAGAAGATTTGCTAAAAAGGAAAGAACAGGCCAATGGAAAACAATAAAGAGATATACAATCTTTGCAGGCGTTAACGGAGCCGGAAAATCCACATTATACAGCTTGTTAAAACAGGCAAAGCTTGGAGAACGTATCAATGCGGACGAAATCTTGTTTAGCAATGGTTGGGACTGGCGAGACGAAAAAGCCCAGTTTAAATCCATGCGCATTGCCGTAGATAAAATTAATCGCTGTATTCAATCCGGTACTTCCTTCAACCAGGAAACTACCCTCTCCGGTATTTCCATTGTGAAGACCATCCAAGCCGCAAAGGAGCAGGGATTTTTTTCGTAAAAATGTGTTATATCGGTTTAGAAAGTCCCGAATTAGCTATTGAACGGGTGGCAAAAAGAGTAACGGAAGGCGGCCACGGCATCAAAGAGGAAGACATCAGAAGGCGCTATGAAGCCTCTCTGAAAATGCTAAAAGGCGTAGTGCCCTTATGCGACTCTGTAGCTTTTTGATAATACCGTCAGGTACAAAAAAAGTGGCCAATCTGAATAACAAACATTTGCAGATTAAAGAATATGACATTCCTTGGTTCAATCGCGGGATGGGGCTGGTATCCGAAACATAATGAGATACCGCAGGATGTGCCAGGGATATCTCGTTAAAAAATCAAAAATGGGAATTATAGAAGTTATGCTCTATAATTTCCATTTTTCGCTATAGGGAAAAGAGCATATAGAAAGGAAAAATTATGTTTCAAAGCCTGATGGATATTCGGAAAGATACGCCGCAAGATATTTTAAACTCATTAGTTGAAATAGCAAACAAGGCTTTTGATAATAGAGCCGGAAAAGTGGAAAAATACAAGCAAGATGCCTTATAGCCTTATTTATAGAGGAGAGGATAATCTTTTTCAGTCGCTTACAACTGGGAATGCTTGCATTGGAAAAAAACAGTCCGATTTTTTTAGACTATGTGATTTCTTGGAAATGGATTGATGAAGAAAACCCAAGTGAAAACGAGGATATATTGAAGGAAATCCGTACACCGATAAATTAACCTTTTTAAGTACATTGTTTTTAAAAAGGAGGTCGCATGACAAAAGAAGAAATTTGGGAAATGACCCTTCCAAGATACTTGCGAAATGATATAGAAGCATACATAAAAAGGAGTAGAAGAAAATTCAAGTCTCCTGGATTGTCTTTGGGGAGAAGTCTACGGATCTATAAATTCTGCCCTATACAGTTATGTAATATCTGATGAACAGGCAAGATTTTTACGAAAAAAATACTTAGGCATCAATTTGGAGGACGACGAGCATGTCGATTGATTTTACGGATTGCCCGGTAAATAAACTTCTTTGGTATGGAGGTGCAAATGGGAAGAAAATAGGCATTCAATATGATAATGAAAGCTATATGCTGAAGCTCCCTTCCTTCGTTAGAAACAGCTTGAAGCAGGATAATGATAATAGTTCTATCAATGAATATCTTTCTTGCCATATCTATGAAAGCTTAGGGATAGATACCCAGAAAACCATTCTTGGAACATATAAAGATACGCTTGCCGTAGCCTGCAAGGATTTTACCGAGGATGGCTCTGTATTAAAGGATTTTGCTTCCCTCAAAAATTCTATTCTCAGTAATACAGAGAGTGGATACAATACTGAATTAGATGGTATTTTAGAAACTATACAAACACTAAAAAGTCATATCCGGCAAACTTCTTGAAGAACGTTTTTGGGATATGTTCATTGTAGATGCTTTCATTGGAAATGTTGACAGACATAATGGAAATTGGGGATTTCTTATTAACAAGTCGAAAGGGATCATACACTTAGCTCCCGTGTATGACTGTGGCTCTTCCTTATATCCTAATCTCACTGAAGCCGGCATGAAAAATATCCTTTCCTCGGAAAAGGGAAATGAACGATAGAATTTATGTTTTTTCCAAGTTCAGCAATTCAGTATAAGGGTAGAAAGATTAATTATTTTGAATTTCTAAATACTACTGATAATATTCCCTGTTTAAAGGGGCTTAAACGAATTTGTCCTAGAATCGATATGGATAAAATTAATACTATTATTGAGAGCACCCCCTATATTTCAGGTATTCAAAAAGATTTTTATCGAACTATGTTGGCACAGAGAAAAGCCAAGATACTGGATAGCGCAATAGAAAGAGGAGAAAGCAAATGAAATACGTTTATCCCGCAGTTTTTACACCTGAAGAAAATGGACAATTTACCGTAAACTTTCCTGACTTAGAAAGCTGTTACACCTGTGGGGATGATTTAGTAGATGCTCTTTTATATGGCTGAGGATGTTCTAGCTATGACATTAGTAAGTTATGAAAACAATAGCACTCCTATTCCGACTCCCTCTAAAAAGCTAAGTTTAGAAGACGGCGAATTTCAAAACTTTATTGTTTGCGATACAGACAGTTATAGAAAGCAAAACATTTTTATACACTGATGGAATTGTTATACAATTCATGCGGTGCGATATCCTGGCCACCTTCCCACTCTACGGAATGGTTTGCAACCCTTACTTTTTTAAATGTTTCAAGGTCTTTTAATTCCCCGTACCACGCCCCGCTTATGTATGGCGAGACATCAAAGATTTTCTTTTCCCCGTTTTCGTATAAAAGCAAAAGCTTATAGTCGTCCTTCGGAGAAACGCTCAATAATTCAGGCTGCAACATATCCCCCCCCTTTTTAAAGGCTCAATAGTAAAAGTTTTTTCGCCCTTCTCCAATAAATCCCAGTTAGCCAAAGGTCATCATAAAGAAAAGAAGCCTGATTTACAGGCTTCTTTTCTTTATCTTAGAGAGCGCGAGACGGGAATCGAACCCGCGACCTTCTCCTTGGCAAGGAGACATAGTACCACTCTACCACTCGCGCATGTGTGGCAAATGCCCAGAACCGGAATCGAACCAGTGACACGAGGATTTTCAGTCCTCTGCTCTACCGACTGAGCTATCTGGGCAAAAAAAGCGGGTGATGGGAATCGAACCCACGTGTTCAGCTTGGAAGGCTGACATTCTACCATTGAACTACACCCGCATATAACCTTTAAAATTTTCAAGGCACGAATGGTATATTACAACATGGATAGCTTCTTGTCAACAAATTTTTGAAAAAACCTAAAATCAAACTCCCAGCGCTGTTAAGGGCACCACAAATACTCCATCTTCTCTTTGATAAGCGGCATTGCTAAGGCCGCAAACCACACAGAGACTTTTAGGCTCTTTTCCCTTATTTTCCGTCGAAATTTCCTCTTTAATCTTCAAGAGATTTTGGGCTGCTTCATCGATTTGATTCGCTCCCAGCTTGATTTCGATTCCACACCACTCTCCCTCAGGGGTAACAATAACCGCATCCATTTCCCGATTTCGATAATCCTGATAGTGATATAGAGATGCGCCAAAGGATTCGGCATAAATCTTCAAGTCTCTCTCACACAGAGCCTCAAATAAAAAAATCCCAAGGTATTTAAGTCATTTTTCAACATTTCCGGACTTGTATTGAGTAAAGCGCAAGCCAAAGAAGGGTCAGCCAAATGCCTTTTTTTCCGCCTGCTTTACCCGTATTGTGGAACGTAATTCTGCACCGTAAGGCTTTTGATTATCAATCAGAAAGAGCCTGTTTAAAATGTCCAAATAGGTTGCAACAGTCTCTACCACAATGTCTTCATGGTCAATGTCTTTGATATCATCCTTCAGCTTTTTATTACTCACTGTGGTGGCTTCATTTCTGGCAAGAGAACGAAGGAGCAGTTCCATCTTGTGTCGGTCTCTTTTTACACCGTCTATACGCTCTATATCATCATTTAGAATTGCAGAAATATACTCCTTCGGCAGCAAAGCAGCTTGCTCCAAGGGCAAATCCTGATTATTCGGCCAACCGCCACGAATAATATAGTCAATCAAATCACTAAGCTGCACTTCTCCGGTAAGTTGGGATTCCAGACTTCCGGAGCAAATGCCCTTTAAGGAAACCTTTCCACTGGATTTTCCGCTTTCAAATAAAGACATCGGCCGCATTCTCAGGCGTGCAATTCGTCCTGCCCCACTGTGCAGGATGCCCTTCTGATTCGGTGTCGCAGAACCGGTTAGAATAAATCTTCCCTTTTCCTTTGCTAAATCCACCGCAAAACGAACCGCATCCCAAAGAGAGGGAACCTCCTGCCATTCGTCCAACAAACGAGGAGCTTCTCCCGCTAAAACAAGAGAAGGATCCAATTCCGCCAGCTTTCTATTTTGAAAATTTCCTGTAGGGTCTGCCAAGTAAAACTCACTTCGACTATGGTAGGCAGAGGTCCAGGTTTTTCCGCACCACTTCGGACCTTCGATGCATACCGCACCAAAAGTCTTTAAATAAGTCTCTACAGAATCATCAATAATTCTCGCCTGATATAAGTCTCTCCTCATGCTCTACCTCCACAATTTCTCTTGTGATTATAGTTCAGTTCGAGAGATTTGTAAATTTCAACTCGATAGATTTCATATTTTTCAATTCAAGAGATTTTTAAATTTCCAATTCTAGAGATTTTTGAATTTCCAATTCGATGAATTCTAAATTTCCAGTTCGATAAATTTTGAATTTCCAGTTCGATGAATTTCACTTTTTTTCAACCCAATGGATTTTGAATCCGGTTCAATTCTCAACTCGATAGATTTTCAATTTCCAGTTCAACACCGTATAACTCGATGGATTTCCTATGCTACTTCTTTTTCCTCACTGCCTCTTTCCGCACTCTCTGCCTTTGTTCTTCCTGCGTAAGTCGCTTTTTCCTTTCTTGCACTTTCTCGTTGTCTTGCCTTTTTCCTCTTTCCGAAGCTGAGCCTTGGTCTTTTTCTCCTCCGGATTCTCTTCCACAACTTTCTCTTCCGGATCCGCTAGCTTTGTAGCGGAAAATAAATAATCCTCTACCGAATAGTGAAGCTCTTCTTCCGACTGCTCCTTCGCCTGTGCCTCCATTTCCTCCCGGCTCTGCTTCGTCATTTTCAGCCATTTCTGAAAATCTCTTTCCACAAAGGTCAGTTGTTCCTTTGAAGATATTTCCTTGAAAAATGTCAGTAAGGTTCTCCTCCATTTTCCGTAAAATCTCTTCCTTCATGTCCCAAAAATAGGGATAAAAACGGCTGTACATGGGATTGAAATTCCCAAAAAGCAGGGCGTCCGGGCTGACCTGCAGGGCATCGGCAATGCGCAAGAGATTCTCCAGACTGCAACCGATTCCGCCTATTTCTATTCTGGAAATGGTGTTTGTCGTACTAAAAATGAGCTCCGACAAATCGCTTTGTCGAAGCCCTCTTAATACACGATATTTTTTGATTTGTTTTCCCAAAGTCTGAAAATCTATGCCTCTATAAATCCAAGGAATGTTCTCATTTCCCTTGCCTGTGCCCATGGTCTTTCCTCATTTTCTCGTATCAGTTAACTTTGCTTATGAGGAAAGCATAGATGGATTTTGTAGAATTAGGTATGACGAATTTCGATAGTTTATTGCTTTCTACGTAGAATTATTTTTTGCTTCTTTCGAAGAAAGCCAGCCTTCCTTTTCTCCGGATAGTTTTCCTTCCAGTAACATAGACATCAACTCTTGTTTTGCTTGTATTTGATTATGCTATTCAGAAGCATGGTTTTCAGAATCAGAAGCCGGGGTTGTATTGGACACGGTTATTCTTCTTGTTTGTCATTATTTTTCGGGAGCGTTTGTCTTTACATCATTAAATTTTTTTCTATAAAAACGATATTGGCTTGCCTCCTGAATTTCATAGGAATTAATATCAATCACCAGATTACTGGATGACATATCTTCCTGAGGATTTATAGTTTCGTTACCATCTATTTTTTTCCATTCATTAGAAGTACTTGTGAGCCACGATGTAATATAACTACTTGAATGCGTGCTTTTTAAAGTTCGTTTTTCCTGCTTGTATATCAGTAGAAGGAAGTTTTTGCACAATCTCATAGTCCTTCTTGTCATAGTAATAATTCTTAATCATCCCAATTGATAAATTAGGTAATTGAAAGCTGAAAAATAAAGATAACTATTATTACACTTATTCCATAAAGATTTTCTATTATTTTGTTTTTTTCTTATCTCGATGTCTTATCCACAAACAAGATATTATATAATATATTAATAGCATATAAAAACTAAGCAAAATTTTCATCAGTGGACACTTATTCAAGAATCTCCAAGTTATCACAAGTAGTATGAAGTGAAAAAAATTATTATGTGAAAATTTTTTTATTTTAATTTTGTTCTCTTTATCAATATCTGAGATTCCCTTAAGTGCAAAAACACGATATTATACAAACAATTATCAAGAGGACCACAAAAATCTGGTTAAAGATACCCTCATTTAATTTCAAAACCACTATGCTTAAAAACAAAAAGCAACATAAATAATATAAAATAGTGTATGTCCAAGCCTGAATATATTAACCTCTTTTTCTCTGTTCTTTTTTATTGGCTATTACACTTTGCTCAGGATTTTTCTATCCCATAAGCAATTGCAGTTGGAAAAACACTATAAATAATATAGCTATGACCTCTACTATAGCCATACTCCATATAGCCATAATAGATTCTTGAAGAAAATAAGCCTTTATCTATATGATAAAATTCTTCAGCAAAAATAGCTATTCCTATTTCTTATCAGAGTCATAATGACCGCTATAAAAACCGTGGCTATAGCACATAAAGAAGCAATCACTCCAATGCTATCTTTTATACTTCTCAATAAACCCTCTCTTTTTCTCTCTATTAAACATCATCTTTATATACTTAACTCTCATCTGTTCTATTCCCCTCCGCCAGTTGATTTCTTCCCCTTTTTCTTATTTTTTTATATTCTAGCATGATGATAAAAACGCTGTCTATTTTCTATATTTTTCACCATGAAAAGAAATGTTTTATTATCTATTTTTCTCATATACTTTTCTTGAATTTATGCTTTTTGAAAAGAGATATTTAGACCAATATCTCCCCATTTATGCTATGATAGTCTTCGTTTTATCAGGGAAGCATTTTTCCCTCCCAAAAGAAAAAGGAGCAGTCATGGAAATCCCTCAAGGATCCTTTTTATCTTGCTTAGTTTCATCAATCTGAAATTAAGGGATGAATACAATAGTTTAGAAGATTTGTGCTTGGATTTACAGCTGAATAAAGATGAGCTTTGCCAAAAATTACAGGCGGCAGGCTTTGAATATCAAGAAAGTCAAAAGCAATTTCGTTAAGATAGCCTAAGGAGGTTTTATGCGTTGTTTAGTACAAAGAGTGAAAGAAGCCAGTGTTTCTGTTTCGGGAAATGTCATTGGAGCCATTGAGAAGGGCTATCTGATTCTTCTTGGAGTAAGCCAGACCGATACGGAGGAAGTGGCGGATAAGATGCTGAAAAAGGTTTTGGATGCCCGTCTTTTTGAGGATGAAAATGGAAAGACTAATCTTTCCATTCGGGATGTTTCCGGCTCTCTTTTGGTGGTGAGCCAGTTTACTCTCTATGCGGATACTCGTCGGGGAAACCGCCCCAGCTTTATCAATGCGGGAGCCCCGGACCATGCCAATGCCTTATATGAGTATTTTTGTAAAAAGGCTGAAGAGCAGGGAATGCCTCTTGCCCATGGACAGTTTGGTGCAGATATGCAGGTTGCTTTAATCAACGACGGTCCCTTTACCATTATGTATGATAGTGAGGCTTAAGTCTTCTTCGGTCTATAATGTAATTTAGTTCTCTATATTATAATTTATAAATAATATTATATTTTCACTTAAAACTCGAATAGCATCTCTAATAAGCGGAAGCAACTCTTCCGCTTATTTTTATACTAATGTTTACTTGTTGTACAACAAATTCTCAATATCTATGCTATAATAAAATCCAAGATTCCAAGAACAAATTTCCAAGAAACCAAGAATTTTTGTTTGATTCAAATTACATGCAACTAAATATCATGATTTAGGACACCATTGCCACTAAAACAATGTAAGCAAAATGGAGGATATTATGGCTACTACGCTCAAGAAAAATCAGAAAGTGAAGTAAAGAAATTAAGCATTTCCAGTAAAAAGACAGGTTACTATTCCTAAAAAGTTTTTTTCTCAATTGAATTTTTCAACAGACGCTGAATGTATGATTCGTGGAAATGAATTGATTATCCGACCTTCCCAAACAAAAATCCGGAGGAATTTGCCGAGCAAATTCTCGCAGATTTAATTCAGCAAGGATATAGCGGAGAGGAATTGTTACAGAGATTTTCAGCTATACAAAAAGAGATTCGTCCCGCAGTTCAAAAACTTACTTCACGAAGCTAGAATGGTTTGCTGAAGATAGGGCTCCATATGACACTTTTTCAGGATGTTTTTGGAGAAGATGAAGGAGAATAGTTTATAGCTAAGATTCGTTTCCTTCCCGCGTCAAAGCAAATTTCTTAAAAAGATAAAAAGACAAAACTTTACAAAAGAATTTCAAGCAAGCAATAAAAATGATTTCTGAAAATCCGGAGTTGGGAGAAGCCAAAAAGGAGATTTAGCTGGAATATATTGCATTGATTTATATTATAATAAAACGAATTATGAATTGGCTTACATTTTATCATCAAGGAGAAGAAATTATCGTAATAATTCTTGTCAGCACTAGAGAAAATTTCTATGAATACCTAAAGAATTATATGAGAACTAATCCATTTTAAGTATCTGTTTTACAGACATTACCAATCCTTTATAAACTACGCAAAAGCAGCCGGAGAGAATTCTGCTTCCCTCCGGCTGCCTTTTCATTTTCATGTTTAAGTTTCGTTTTTCAATCTCTTTTTCGACCGGGCTTTAAACAATTTTTAAACCCCTTTTGCAAAGCCCCAATCCTTACTCTGCCGCCTTGATTCCCTCTGCCACAGAAACTCTGACACGAAGAGAGGTGCTGTAGGTCACCACTACAGGCTTTCCAACATTTTCCGTAGCGGCCTTGTTCACCTCCGCATTACCGTCTGTGGTGAAACGGAAGCTGTGGCTATCATCGCACTTTAAGGTAACGATGTCCCCGTCTACCTTCTCGATGGTTCCCTTAATCTGAAGGTTGTTGGCATCTTCCTCTTCCAGCGCATCTTCGGTAATGGTATAGAAAGCCAACGGATTGTTCTTCACATCTCCCAAGTAGTAAATGCTGATTTCCTTGCCGACGCCTAAACCTTCCTTGGTCAGATCCAGCTCAAATGCCGGTCTTTGGAAAACGTAGGTGTCGCCGTACTTCTTGCCTTCTGTATCCTCTCCCTGGGTCGCCGCCTCACGGAAGTCTGGAATTTCCTTTACGGTAATGCTCTTGTCGTCCACTGCGGTGATTTCGCCGTAAAGATTGGACTCGTCATTGAAATCCTCTGTAGTAAACTCGTAAGGAACGGATACGCTTACCGTTTTAATCGTCATGCCGTCCTGAGGCTCTGTGCCCTCATAGCCGATCTCCACCTCGTCTCCTGCCATCAGGTCCCAAGTAGAATCCAGTTTAGCGCCCTTGCTGTCAAAGGTGTAAACCTTTCCTTCTCCGGTTTCTACGGTTAACTTTCCATCTTCAATCTTCTGTACCTTGGCACTAAGACTATTCTCCGACAATGCTTCAGAGCTGGGCTCCTCTCTGCAGACCTTTGATTCCTGGCTTGCCTTCTTTCCACAGCCTCGTTTGCAAAAAAATCATAAGTCCTGCCATGGTAATCAAAATCGCTTTTTCATAGTTGTCCTCCTACTGTATTTCCGCTTCTTTACGGTCAAATGCAGAAATGTCTCCTGTTCCGATTCAAGGAACATTTTCATACTAACAGATAGATGGGAATATAGTATTGCCTTTTTCTGTCTTATTTCTTAAAGAATACGAAGAAAATGCAGGAATTCCACATCTTTTTTCATGATTTTTCTAAAAGCTTATCTCTTCTCTTCCTGACGTGCAGAGCTATCCTTCTTTGGTGACAATGGTTTTTAGAAACCGTGCAATTCTCTTCCTGACGTGCAGGGCTATCCCGCTTCTCCTTGACGGAGGAAGACGTTTATCGGATTTTCTACCCACGCATAAGACTATTCTTCTCTCTCGTAGAAAATCATGTCCTTAATTTCAGTTGGCAAATACTGCTGTTCCACATAGTGTCCCGGATAATCGTGGGGGTATTTATAGCCTATGCCCCGTCCCAACTGCTCGTGCCCTGCGTAGTGGGCATCTCTTAAATAAGAAGGAATGGGCAAATTCCCCTTTTCCCGAACCACTTCGTTAGCGGACATAATGGCCTTGACACAGGCATTGGACTTTTTGGCAGAAGCCACATAGGTACAGGCTTGGGACAAAATGATTTGGGCCTCCGGCATGCCGATTCTCTCCACCGCAAGGCTGGCGCTGGTAGCCAAAACCAAGGCCTGAGGATCCGCATTTCCCACATCCTCCGATGCGCAAATCATGATTCGTCTGGCAATAAAGCGGATATCCTCTCCGGATTGCAACATTTTCGAAAGATAATATACCGCCGCCTGAGGGTCCGAGCCTCGCATGGATTTGATAAAGGCGGAAATGGTGTCGTAATGCTCCGACTCCCCGTCATAACGAAGAAGCTTCTCCTGCATACATTCCGCCACCACCTCCTTAGTGATGCGGATTTCCCCGGTCGCAGAAGGATTGGTACTAAGAATCGCAAGCTCTAAAGCATTTAAGGCCACTCTGGCATCTCCGAAGGCATGCTCTGCCAAAAAGGTACAAGCCTCTTCCTCCAGCACCGCATTATAATTTCCCATACCTCGAGTCTTATCCTGCGCCGCCGTTTGCAATAGCTTTACAATATCTTCCTTCTTAAGGGAGTGTAATTCAAAAAGCTGGGAACGGGAAAGCAGGGCGGTATTCACCTCAAAGTAGGGATTCTCCGTGGTCGCCCTGATCAAAATGATGGTGCCCTCCTCCACATGGGGCAGAAGATAATCCTGCTGGGCCTTATTAAAGCGATGAATCTCATCCACAAACAAAATGGTTTTCCTGCCGTAGCCCCCCATATTTTCCTTGGCTCTTGCCACCGCATCTTCCATGTCCTTCTTTCCGGCGGTGGTGGCGTTGATGGAGATAAAATCCGCCTTCTCGCTGTTGGCAATCACCTTCGCCAAAGAAGTCTTTCCCGTTCCGGGAGGTCCGAAAAAAAGAAGAGAATGCAGCTGGTCTGAGCGAATCAGACGGGATAAAAGCTTATCCTTTCCTAAAATATGCTCCTGCCCCACCACTTCTTCCAAGTTTCTTGGCCGCATTCTGGCGGCTAAGGGAGCCATCTTCTCTTTATTTTTCTCTGCCTGGTAGCTAAAGATATCCATGCTTTTCCTTTCTTATTGAGATGCATTACTGTTGAAATGCAATGCTGTTGGAACAAACTACTTTGCGAAGCTAAGTGATTGATTACTATACTGCTATGATATTGTACTTCTTCGCTTTATTGTAGCTTGCTCCCCTTGCTTCCACAAGCTTATCTTCCTAAGCTGATTTGTTGCGGATTGGGTGTCCTTGTATAGTTAATCTCCCCCTTAATCGAAAAGCTTCGTCCATAAAATCGCTCTAAAGTCGCTCTAAAGTTCCTATTTTTGATTTGACATCAACATTTTTGGAAGATTAAAAATGTCCGTATATCAACATTTTGGAAGGCTAAAATATCCATATATCAACATTTTTAGAAGGTAAAAAAATATCCGTCTATCAACATTTTAGAATAAAAAAACATCAAAGCCGACAATATTTTTGGGAAGATTTCAAGCTTTTTATAGAACAGCAATAGATTTCCCTCACGAAATTTCATTCCAAAATGTGGCTATATTTGCAAAAAGAGGAGCAAAAGAATGTTAAAGAGAAAAGTGATAAGTCAATTGTGGAATTGGAAAAAAACAGGAAAAAGAAAAAAATCTTTATTGGTTCTTGGGGCAAGGCAGGTGGGAAAAAAACCTATGCCGTTCAAGCATTTGGGAAATCCGCATATAAAGAGATGCTGTATATTAATTTCAAAGAAAGCAACTCCGATCGCTCTATTTTCACCGGAGATTTAACTGTTGCTTCCATGATTACCGCCATGCGCTTTCGCTATCCCAACTTACAATTTATCCCGGGAGAAATCCTCATTTTCTTAGACGAAATTCAGGAGTGTCCGGAAGCTATCACCTCTTTAAAATTCTGGACCTTGGATGGGCAGTTCGATATTATCGCCTCCGGTTCCCTTCTTGGAATAGACTACCAAAGAGCCTCTTCCTATCCGGTAGGGTATGTAGAGTATCTGCGAATGTTCGGCTTGGACTTTGAAGAGTTTTTATGGGCAAAAGGGATTCAGGAGGATCTGATTTCTGATTTAAAAACTCTCTTTGTAAGGAAGTCAGCTGTTTCGGAAGCTATTCATAATACCATGATGTCCTATTTACGAGAATATCTTGCCCTGGGGGGAATGCCCGAAGTTCTTGCAAACTATATGGAGCATCAAGATTTTCGAATTGCAGATCAAATACAGAAAGAGCTTCTGATGGGCTATCGTTATGATATTGCCCACTATGCAAGATCTGAGGAAAAAGTGAAAGCGGAAAAGTGCTTTTTATCTTTAGGAAAGCAACTTCTGGACAAAGAAAATCATAAGTTTCAATACAAGGAAGTGGAAAAAGGAGGAAGGGCACAGAAATTTTATTCCAGCATTGACTGGCTCTTTTCGGCAGATATGGTCGCCCTTTCTAAATTGGTGACAGATGTGCAGTACGACCTCTCCGACTATGCCAGGGCGGATTTCTTTCGAGCCTACACTACGGATTTATCTTTACTGATTGCCATGAAAGATTTCGGTTTGAAACAGCATATTATCGAAAATTCACTCCTGGCCAATACAAAAGGAGGCTTATATGAATGCCTAATAGCGGATATGCTTATTAAAAAGAACTCCCCCTTTATTTTTTTACAAAAATGAAAGTAGTAAAAAGAAATTGACTTTTTAACACAAAAAGATGGAGAAATTTGGGCTATCGAGGTTAAAAAGCGGACAGAGTAGAGCAAATTCTTTAAACTGGCTGATAAATCAGAAGCATGTTTCCGGAGCTTATAAATTTCATGACGGAAACATTGGCGAAGAAGGAGGCGTTCTGTCTATGCCCTTTATATGGCTATATTTTTTTATAAGAAGGGAAGAAAAATGTATGTGGTGGGAAGAATGTAAAAAAACATCGAAA
>BNJU01002673.1_pt1 | contig 76721 bp, 114 predicted proteins | sample 8539281 | NCBI WGS metagenome assembly BNJU01 (sample SAMD00202456, study PRJDB9452) | human saliva metagenome | isolation source: human saliva | place: Japan
CGCGAGTATCCGCCGTCCTACCGTACCTCTGATTCCAGCCGTGCTCCATAATCAGGCGGCCTGGTTTCGCGTATTTCCGCACCGTGTGCAGCCAGTTCGCGGATGCAACTTATGGGCCGTCTGAAAAATCGGTGAGCGCATTGCGCTCGAAGCGCAAGTCGCCCTGTTGCAAAACTTTACCGTCGCCCGCTTCGATGTAGGGTGATTGGAAACCAGCAGGTCGAAACTGTGTCAGACAGCCTGTCGATGTCGAACCACGAACCGCAGGCAAAAGATACGTCGGCCCCGTTGTCCGCCGCGTTTTGTCGTGCCACTGCCAGCGCGGCCGGACTGATGTCGCTGGCGAGTACGAAGGCATCCGGGCGTTCGCAGGCCAGCGTTACGAGCCACCTGCGCTGCTGCTCGTGCCCAAATCCCATACGCGCCCTGCGGCGGCAGGTGTTGCAGGCCGCTTCCACCAGATGCTCGGTCTCGCGAACCAGTGGCGGGCGTGGTGCGAAACGGCCGTAAAATTCGCGCCAGCCGAGGAGTGTGGCCGGCGGCTCGCCGTTCAGGCGGCGTTGCTGCATGGCCTGCAAATCGGCGGTTTGCCCTTCGTCCAGCTACTTTCGCCGTCGCGGGTACTCAGTTGGGCCCGCGTCCAGCCGGTAACGGCCCGCAGATACGTACGCGGCTTCGCTTTTGGGCAGCGGGTGTTTTGCAGGAAGGTTTTGGGCCGCACGGCGCACTCTTTCGGCGGGATGTCAGCATCGGCCTTTTATAGTAAATCCGATCAAGAACGCTTCATACCGTTATTCCCGCACAGGCGTGGTAGGCAATGATTGAAACAAGAGGCCGTCTGAAAATACAGGAACGGGTTAGTGGCGGTCCGGTTTGAAGGTGTAAGTGCCGACATCGGTCTCAACGGTGATTTCGTATCGGGCGGCAGGAAGTAAATATTCCGCCTTTGATATCGCCGAATCGAAGCACCCTGCGGTGCGATTTGATTAGTAGCTCCATGCCCCACTGTCCACATCCGATACGGCGCACCTTTCGGTTGACAATGATGTTTTGCACGATCAATTGGTCGCGCTTGATCTGGACTCTGATAATCGCGCCACCGTTGTTGCTGTCGACAAAGGTTACTCAAACGGCGCTTCTTCGGTTTGACTTACTTTTTAATACTGCGCAGTGCGGTTCCATTCCGCCTCGCCGTGCGCGTTGTTCGGCCTCCAGCCTTCCTGCCTGAGTATTTTTCTTCGCGGGTCGGCCGCAGGCAGCCAAGGTGGCGGAGAGTGGCAATAAGGATGAGTCGTTTGGTCATTTTTCTTCCTGTTTAAGGATGTTTGCTTAATCTTTCGGCGGCGGAAACATACCGCCCCGGCTGTCGAATGCTATCTGATTTTCCAAAACCAGCATTAATTCGTTTTTGTGCGGCTCGGTCATTCGGGTTCAGCTTTAACGCCCGGCGGTAGTACTGTTCGGCTGCCGACCATTGTTTGCGTTCGATTGCCGCATAGCCCAAACCGCGCAAGGCCAAAACCTCGAAAAATACGTTGATTGCGCCTGTGTCGGGACACGCTCTCGCCCGCTTCAAGCAGGCGGGTAAATATTTTCTCGCCGGTGGCAAAAATCTTTTTGCGCATTGGCTACTTTTCAGCCGCGCTCGCTCAAAAGAAATTGGGGTTCGTAAGGTGCGATTTTTAAAAATGGCATCCAAATCTTTTTGCCGCCGCGTCGTAGTTTTTGTTGTTCGACATAAACGAAAGCGCGCACATAACGCGGCATCAGCCATTCGACAGGCAAACTTCAATGTGTTGGCGATTCTGTTTGCCCATCAACAAACAGTGCCACATGGGCCGGATGATTGACCGCCCGTGCGTTTTTGTGTTTTTGTAATTCGGCATCGGCTTGCTTGACGAGTTTGTCCAATATCGGCATGGCCCTTTCACTTTGGTGTTGTTGCACCAAGACGGCAGCCCGTTCAAGCTCGTCGCGCATCCGGCAATGCATTCTGCTTTTGTGCCGACGTGCGTTTTGTCGTGCGCCCGGCGGCTGGAGGGTGATGCGCACGATTTCGGATTTGGGCCCGCCTGCTGCGGCTTGTGCCAGCAGCAGAAGGCAGTGATGGATGCGATGATTTGCTTTTGCATGGATTTTCTTTTGATGGGCTATCGTGTTGGTCTTTAATATCCCTGTTGCCGGTTTCGGCGTATTTTCGCGATCAAACGATGTGTGCTCCTGCGGTTGGGCTGTGGTCTTTTGATGCCGCGCAGGTGTTTTCTCTTTGTTGGCGCACCTGCCATTCTGTTTCTTTTGCTGTTCGGCACTCATGGCGCAGGCGGTAGTGAATACAGCGGACAGGGCGGTCATGGATGATTTTTGTTCATGTTTGCTCCTTGCTTAAAAAGGTTTCGGTGTTTCCAGGATGATTTTTGTTCATATTTACCCTTTGCTTAAAAGGTTTCGCATTTTCAGACGGCCTCTACCAGTTTGCCATCCGTTCGCGGATTTTCTCCGCGCTCAGGCCGAGTTTGTCCAGCAGCAGGGGCGGGGTCGCCGTGGTCGGTTACAGTGTCGGGATGCCGATGGGCATATACGGGTTTGATGACGCCGTGTTGCGCTGCCATCTCCAATACCGCGCCGCCCGCGCCGCCGCATATGCTGTTTTCTTCGATGCAGACGATGAGGTCGCGTTTGCGCGAGTTCGAGTATCAGGTTTCGTCCAGCGGTTTGACAGCGCGCATGTCGGCCACGGTGGCGTTCAGGCTTTTCAGCCGCCTGCATGGCGGGTTGCACCATGCCGCCGAAAGCCAAGATGGCGGTTTTTCTCGCCCCTTGGCGGCGGATGACGCCTTTTGCCGACGGGGACGGTTTCAGGCCGTCTGAAACGTGCCGTGCCGCAGCCCGTACCGCGCGGGTATAGCACGGCGGCCGGTTGGTCGAGTTGATAACAGGTACAGCAGCAGGCGGCATTCGCTTTTCGTCGCGCGCGGCGATGACCATATTCGGCACGCAGCGCAGGAAGCTCAAATCATAGCGCGCCTGCGGTGGTGGGGCCGTCTGCGCCGGACTATGCCCGCACGGTCGATGGCAAACAGGACGGGCAGGTTTTGCAGAGCGACATCGTGGATGAGCTGATCGTGGCGCGTTGCAGGAAGGTGCGGAGTAGTGATACAACGTGACGGCTTTGATGCTTCGCAGGCCAGTCCGGCGGCAAAGGTTACGGCGTGTTGTTCGGCGATGCCGACATCGAAGTAGCGGTCGGGAAGCGTTGTTCGAATTCCACCAGCCCGCTGCCTCGCGCATGGCGGGGTAATGGCGGCCAACCTGTGGTCGGCTTCGGCCTGATCGCACAGCCATTGGCCGAAGATTGTGTCGGTGGAGCGGCCGGGGCGGGAGTCTCAGACGCCTGTCGCTTTGGGGTGGGGGCTTGCTGATGGCGTGGTATTTGACGGGGTCGTTTTTCCGCCAGTTTGCAGCCCTGCCCTTTTTGCGATGACGTGCAGCAGCTTGAGCCGGGTTTGCGGCGCAGTTCGTTCAGCCGTTTCGACCAGCTGGACGACGTTGTGCACTGTCGGCGGGGCCGGTGCAGGGCAAAGCCGAAATTTTCAAACAGCGACAGGATTAGTTTGATGCGATTGCCTTCGTTACCAGCGTTTTGATTTTTGCTGTGTCGACCTTTGCGCGATTTCGAGCGCGCCGGGCAGTTTGTCCAATCACTTTTTCCGACTGCGCCTTGATGGTGCTGAGCAGGCTGTGCATATCGCGCATCACGTTGCGGGCGAGATATTTGGGCAGTGCGCGACATTGGGCGAAACAGACATTTCGTTGTCGTTCAAAATCACGAGCAAATCTCACGTCCTGCATATCGCCCCGCGCAGTTTAAGGCTTCAGCGCTCGACCCGCCGTCATCGCGCCGTCGCCGATAATCTACCACACTGCGGCTGGCACGCCCGCCAGTTTTGTCGGCCACTACCATGCCCAAAGCCGCGCCGATGGATGTGGACGAGTGTCCCACGCCGAAATCGTCGCATCTCCGACCGCCGCGTTTAGAAGCCGTGCCAATCCGTTGTATTGGCGCATGGTGTCCATGCGGTTTTTGCGGCCCGTCAGATTTTGTGCGGATAGCTTTGATACCGACATCCCACACACCAGATGAGTCTTCCGGCGTGTGTAAACATAATGCAGGGCGACGGGTGAGTTCGACCGCGCCGAGATTGCTGGCGAAATGGCACGCCGGTGGCCGATACCGATTTGAGCAGGAAGGCGCGCAGCTCGGCACACAGTTGCGGCAGTTCGGCTCATCCAGCAGGCGCAGGTCCGCAGCAGTTGACGGTATTCAGCAAGGGGGATTGCTCATGGTTTGTCTTTTCTTATGGAGGCCGTCTGAAAGTGGGCTTCAGACGGCCTGATTGGCAGTGCGGGCGGATTATGTAAGAGACGGCGTACATTGTGACAGTTATCGCCGTGCCCAATCGTGATGCGCCATAAAAGAAGGATAGCGAAATGAAAGCCTTGCGGCCGACAAGGCATACGGATACGGCCGTCTGAAACCACTCGTTACCGCATCGGCAAACCAAGCGCGGTGCAGAAACGCCGCTCCGCTGCCGTGAACCGCTTCAAACAGCGGCAAAAAGACAAAAACTTGCATCAAACACAGGCTGTTCGGCCGCAACTTTGAACAGGCACGGGAAAAAGCGGCAGTTTGCCCGGTAGGCCGACACCGCACAGGAAAACATCGTGTTATAGGATGATTTAAACCAGTACGGCTGCCTCGCCTTGCCGTACTATCTGTACCGTCTGCGCTTCGTCGCCTTGTCCTGATGTAAATTTAATCCACTATACGCTGCTGCCGTGCAGAACGTGCAGAAAAGAAAAAGGCCGTCTGAAAAATATCTTTCAGACGGCCTTTTCCAATATAGCGGGAAGCCAGCAGCGATCATCACACAGGCGGCGGGTTCGAAAGGATAAGGGGGAAAACCGCACCGCCCTCCTCCGTCACGAGCCTGCCTTTGGGCTTACAAAAATCATTAAGCGGCGAATTTGATTTCTTTCACGATTCGAAAATCTCTGCCCGCCAGTTCACAAAAACGGGCTGCATGGTTTGGTGCTGCATCCATTCGATTGCGGCACTGTCGGCGGCGGCATCGCCTGCTGCTGCGGGTAATGCGGGCATCGCTGACGGAACCGTCGGCCTCACGGTAAAACTCATGGCAACTTTGTGCGTCGGCGCGGCCTGCGTCTTGGAAGAAGCGCACTTCGGACAGCAGCAGTTTGAGCGGTAAAGAGGCCGGCAACCAACAAAGTGGCGGACAAAATATTTTTCATGTTCATAACGTTTTCCCTGTCTGTTTAATGGTTTTTAATGGTTTTAAATTTCGTTAGAGTCGGCAGAAACTGTCGTGCCGCGCTGTTTCGATGGCGCATTATGTCTATGCCGTAGATTTTTAGCAAACACAAATTTGTCAAAAATTTTTTACAAACAGGTAATTTTTCAGACGAACGGCACATCTTACCTTCTTCCAAATCGGAAATTTAGGCCGAAATTGCCATTTTACGGCACCATTTAAACGATAGCTGATTTTCAACAGAAAGAAAAATTTTATTTTTAAAACATCAACTTCACAAAATTCCAATTTCATCTGCCACGGAAACGCTGCGCCGAAATCGCCTTAACCAACATTTACAGACAAGCGGCTAAAAATTCGGATATTCGGTATTATTTGTCAGCTATACTAGAAAATTTATGTTGCTTTATAGCAACAAAACATAGATATTTGGTCTTTATTTTTGATAAGCGGTACAAAATTTATAGGAGAATGTTGCCAAACGGATAACAAACACCGCCGCATTCGTAATGATGCCGTTATATAGAAAGCGCCGTCTGAAAACACTATCGGGTTTTCAGACGGCCTTTTTGCCATTTAACCTATCCGCTTGAACGGCGGCAGATTGGCGGCAGCCTGTTTGCCGTAGCGTTGGGTTTGGATACGGTTATCGAGGATGGTCACGCGTACCGTAGTCGTTTTCGGTGCGGATAAGGCGGCCTCACGGCTTGATGAGCTTGATGCCCGCTTCGGGCACGGTTACTCGATAAAGGGATTGCCGCCGCGCTTTTCATCCAGCGGTTTTGCGTTTTTTTCAATCGGATTGTCGGGCATGGAAAAACGGCAGTTTGACGATAATCACGTGCACGCAGGGCCTCGCCCGGCAGGTCCAGCCCTTCGGCAGCTGTCGAGGCCGAAGATAATGCTGGCGCGCCTTCGGCCAACGCTTTTCGCGTGTTTTTTCCAGCAGGGCGGCTCTTCGGATTTCGCATCAGCAGCAGCGGCAGATATTCTTCGGCAGCCGCACGGCGACTTTCGTTCATCTGTTTGCGCGAAGTGAACAACACCAACGTACCGACGGCTTCGTCGGCGGCAATCAGCTTTCGGCAGCCATTCGGCCACGGCTTCGGTGTGCGCTTCGGGCTGCTTCGGGCTGGCGGTCAGCGGCGGATGTAAAGTTCGCCCCTGTTTGGCGAAACTCAAACGGGCTTTCCAACGCCAGTGTGGTGGTGTCGGGCAGCCAAACCAGGCCGGACTGGCGCAGCAGGAGGTCAAAATTGCCGAGCGCGCGCAGGCGGCGGAAGTCAGCACCGCGCCGCCGCCCGCCGCCACAGGCCGCCGGCCAGCCAGTGGCGCCGGAAATCGGGCTGGCATTGAAAACGTAGTCGTTTTTGTCGTCCACGCGCCGCTCTATCCATTTTACCAGCGGGGCTTCGTCTTCCGGCGGGGCAGGTCGAACAATCCCATACGGCCGAAATCTGCTCGGCGCGGGCGACAAAATGCTGACTCGGTGGTTACCCGGTCGATAAGGCGGGCTGTCGCGTCTTTTTCCCCTGCGCGGCCGATAGGGCGTCGTCGAGGCGGTATATCTGCTCAACAGGGCGCGCGCGAGGAGGCGGTGTTGGCGGTCAGAGGCGAGGTCTTCCGGCGTTTTGCCGTCTTCCACAACCAACGATCGTTGCCGCCGTCGGACAAATCCAGCGCGGGTTCGTGCCGAGGTGGAACTGCCATTCCGACAGGCTTTCCAGCAGGCGAGGCGGCGGCTCTGCCGGCGAGGTTCCCGGCTTCGGTTTTACGGGTCAGGCCGACGATCCTGTTGATGACGGCGGCAGTTTTTCCAACGTCCGCATGGCCTGGTTGAGCGAGTGTTCGGCGGCAAAGCGGCTGACGGCCTTTTTCGGCGGTGGCGCGCTTCGTCTGATGCAGTAAAAGCTGTTTTCCGGCGCGGCAGGATGACGCCGCCGCCCATGCCGATGTCGTGGCCAGCAGCAGGTCGGTTTGCCACGACGACATCCACGGTGTCCAAAGTATCGCGTCAAAGGTAAAAACGGGTATTCGGCGCGGCTGCAGGCATTTTTCAAACAGCCGTGCGGTCGTTGGTCACTTGCCGCCAGCGTCGGGGATGCTTTCGGCCAGGTATCGCGGTCGCCGCTGAAGCGGCGGGCGGCAAATTTGTCAATCATGCGGCGCAGGGGTGTCCAAATCGGACGCGTCGGTGTAGAAACCACAACACGCTCGGCGGGCTGTCGAATCCGGCCAGCGAACCTTGGGCGGGTTTGCGAGTTGGTAAAGTTTAGCAAAGATAGCGGCCGCGCCCTTTACCAGCGCGAAAGTCAGCTCCAAACCGCTCCACCAGAAACGGCAGGTCGCGGCGATCAGCCGTTTTTCGCAGGGCGACGGTGGCACTGGAAAACAATCAGCCGTTTGTCGCGTTTGTGCATGATGCCGCCCGCCAGCAGATAGGAAAAGCGATTTGCCCACGCCGGTCGGCCCTCGATGACGGCGATGCTTTTCGCCCTCGCGCGTTGAGCGGCTCTTTTCGCCTTCGGCTCGGGTTTACTGCGCAAAGGCGTTACGTCACCGCCGCAATCATCTCGCGCTGGGCGGCGGCGGCGGAATTGCGGCAGGTCTTTCGAAATGGCGCGGTAGTGGTCGCGATGGCGTCTAAATCGGTCAGCATGTCGACAAGGAGCCGTCTGAGGCTTGGCGGCATGAGTCGGAATCGCGCCTGTTTGGGCGCGGGCGGCAGTATTTTTACCATCGAGGAAGTGAGGCCGTCTGAAAGGCGGAACGGGCTGTCGACGGCCCGCCGTTTGTTTTCCGTATCGGGACGGGTTGGGCGGATATTTGATGGCGTGTGCGACGGGCATTGGTTTTATTGCAGGAGGGCTGGCCCCGCCGTTTCAGACGGCCCTGCGGAATGCGGGTTCAGTTCAAACGGCTTTGCTCACCACTTTCCCCGGCTCCCCATTCGAGGCGGTGAGTTCATCAGCTCGTCATAGCCGTTCATCGCGTCGCCGCACTGCATGGTGCGCGGCGGCATCGAGCAGGTCGGCTAGCACTCGACGGGTTCGATTGAGGCCGTAGAGTTCGGAATCGAACCACGCCGAGCAATACGGCGTCCTGATCCACGCTTACCAGCCATTCGCGCATGAAGAAATCCAGCGGCAGGGTTTCGAGTTGGTAGTCGCCCATTCTTCGACCTTGCGGTTTCGGCTTGGCGCGTCGCCAGACGCAGAATACGGGCACGGGTTCGCCGTCGTCTTCTTCATATTCGGTGACGGGCATTCACGATGTCGCCTTCGTCCGACACCAGCGTGTAGACGTTTTGGCTGCCGATGATGCTGCGGATAAAGCGGTTGTATTCTTCGTCTTCGGCTGGGGAACATGATGTGCTTCCGGTAAGGGTTGAACGTTAGTAGCGGTTTTTCAGACGGCCTTCCTAGCGGATTGAGGCCGTCCAGCGGTGCTGCGGATTATTCTTCCGCGCTTTCGGCATCGTGGTTTCAGACGGTCTCAAACCTTCCGGCCCTCCATCACGGCTAATTCACCCTGATACAGGGCGCGGAAGTTTTTCGGCGGTTTGCTTTGTTCTTTTCTCTTTGCGCGTGTTGCGGATTAGGGTGCGGATGGCGGAAATGTCGGCCTGCGGATGGGCGGCGGCAAACTCGGTCAGCGCGGCATCGTCGGCAATCAGCCGTTCGCGCATCTGCTCGACACGCTGCAAAAAGGCGTTGTGCGCGCGGTTTTCGCCTTTGAGTTTTGGCCAGAAAGGCGCGTATCGGCGCAGGGGTCGGTTTCGCGCATCGAGCGACCGATGTATTGGTTTTGCCGTTTCAGCGCCGTTGGAAGTGATTTTATAATCGCGCACGGCCTGCATCAAGCTCCGGCAGGCCGATCATCGTTTCGTCCGGAGGCGGGCAGCTCCATGCCCAAATCCTGCAATTCGTCCATACGCTTTTTCATTTGGGTTTTGCTGACCCATTCTTCATTATTGCCGTTCATCAAAATTTCCTTAACGGTTGAAACCCCGCCTTTTGGGGCGGTAGGATTCGGGTTTGTTTGGGAGGGCGTAACCCTTCAAATCAGGGCAACACACGGCTGCGCCTTGTGCGGCCCCTGTCTGTTGAAAACATTTAGTATCGTCCGTCCTGTCGGCGGCATTTAACAGCAGGGGCATTGGCCATGATGGCTGAAAACAGGTACAATGCCGCCCACTTCAACTCAGGAAACCGCCATGTTCAACCACCTCCGCAGGAATTGTCCGATTTGTGCGCCTTCGCGCTGTCTACCGCCAAACAGAAAGGCGCAACCGCCGCCGAAGCCGATTTGAGCGAATCGGTCGGCCAGAGCGTGCAGGTGCGCCTGCAGGAAATCGGAACAAATCGAACACCAGCAGGACAAATCGCTCGACATCACCGTTTTACCTCGGCCAAAGCAAAGGCCGCGCCAGCACCGCCGATTTGTCGTCCCGCGCCATCGAAGAAAACGGTGCAGGCCGCACTGGACATCGCCCGCTACACGGCTGGCGACGATTGCGCGGGCTTTTACCGACGCGGAACCGATGGCCGCAGAATTCGGTGATTTGGACAAATACCACGAATGGGATTTGCCCTCCGCCGACGCGGTGGAACTCTCCCTGCGCTGCGAAGCCGCCGCCATGCAGGCCGACGGCCGCATCAAAAACTCCGAAGGCGCGGGCATCCAAACATCGCATTACCAATTTGTTTACGGCAACAGCCACGGCTTCCTGCAACACCAGCAGGGCACGCGCCACAGCGTGTCGTGCGCCGTGGTGGCCGAAGACGGCAACGGCGGTATGCAGCGCGATTATTGGTACGACCTGGCGCGCTCGGCCGACGAACTCGACAGCATGGAAGCGGTCGGCCGCACCGCCGCCGAACGCACGGTCCGCCGCCTGAACGCGCGCAGCCTGCCCACCGGCAGCTATCCCGTGCTGTTCGACACCACCGTGTCCGCCAGCCTCATCGGCCATCGTCGTCGGCGGCCCTGTCGGGCGGTTCGCTCACCGCCAGCCAGCTTCCTGCTCGACAGCCTGGGCAAAGCAAATCCTGCCCGAATTCCTCAGCCTGCGCGAAGAGCCGCACACCCCGCGCGCATGGTCCAGCACTTACTTCGACAGCGAAGGCGTGGCCACCCGCCCGCGCTTCGTGATTGAAAACGGCATCGTTCGGGGCCATTTCCGTCGTCGTACAGCGCGCGCAAACTCGGCATGCAAACCACCGCCAACGCCGGCGGCGCGCACAATCTGATTCTGAACGCCACCTGCGGCAGCCAGGCCGAACTGCTGCGCCAAATGGGAACGGGGCTGCTGGTTACCGAACTGATGGGACAGGGCGTGAACATGCTCACCGGCGACTATTCGAGCGGCGCGGCCGGATTCTGGGTGGAAAACGGCGTGATTCAATATCCGGTGGAAGAAATCACCGTGGCCGGACGTTTGCAGGATATGCTGCTCGGCATCGAAGGCGTGGCTGATGACGCTGCCGCCGCTCGTCGCACAAAGTCGGCTCGATTTTAATCGGCAGCATGACCGTGGCGGGGCAGTAGGAAACATCAAACAACCGCACACACACTGAGGCCGTCTGAAAAAACCGAAAAAGGATTTTTCAGACGGCATTTATGTCGAAAAGGATATTCATCCGCCATATAATCCGCCCCATTCCGCCCGGCAGGGCATCCAAATAAAGGGAAACCGATGAAGTTCACTTACCGCCAAACCTTGCTCGCCGTCTTTCTGCTCGGCATCGTCTGCACGGGCGGCTCGTTTTTCGCCCAATATGTGATGGGGCTCAACCCCTGCCCGCTGTGTATTTTTGCAGCGCGTGGGACGTCATGTCGGTGATGCTGGTGTCCGCCTGTGCCTGCTGCTGCCCACGGCCAAACGCGGCACTGCATTTTTGCCGCCCTGCTGGTCAGCCTGCCTGCCTTGTGGGGTTGTATACCGCGTCTTACCAAATCTGGCTGCAAAGCCTGCCCGCCGGAGAGACAGCCGAGTTGCGGCGCACCGTGGACGTTCCGCCTGAAAGACTGGCCACTGTTCGATTGGTGGCGTTTCGTGGTGGACGGCTTCGGCAACTGCGGCGTACGCGAATATGTGATGGGCGTACCGCTGCCGGTGTGGAGCCCTGATGTTCTTCGGCAGCGTATTGCTGATCGTATGGGGAATGTTGTTCAAACTGCGCCGCAGTTAGCTCTGACAATTGAAAGGCCGTCTGAAAACCGTTTTCAGGGTTTCAGACGGCCTTTTGATTGCACCGACAATCGGCCATGACTTTCATCGCACAACAATAATATGCTTATGTTCTGACAAAAAGCGGCATAAAACTACCTACCCCGCACGGCTTCCCGGGCAAAGTGTGTCGGAAGCGGCGGCCGATAAAAGCAAACTCCCGACGCGCATCGCCACAAATAAAATTGTTTTATATTATTTATCAAATAAATACGTAACTTTTTAACTTTGCCTGGAAAAATTGCGCCGAGGGTTGCTTTGGATATATTTGTCGGAACACAGCGTTCCGGCTAGTTTTTAAACGGATGCACTGAGGCATCGCAAAAAAACAATACATTACGGAAAACGAGAGCCCTAAAGAAGGCAGGCCGTCTGAAGGTCGCTGTTGCTCCGCTTGGGAATGCGGAGTATTTTAGTTAGCCGCTGCATATTGTGGGAACGTGCAGCGGCAGTTTTTATCTGAAAAACGCATCGGTTATATTAAAGATAGCAGACGTTATTTAGCCGCTATCGGAAATTTTTGTTCAGTCTAGAATTTCCTTTTTCCCATATCGCCATAACGGACTCCATTCAAACCGGTATAGTTGTAGCCCGCCCTTTCCCGAATTTGAATGACAACGGATTCATATACATCGCCATAATCATAATTCGGCTGCACCTCCAACCCAAAGAAAAACGGTTCTTTGAAGTGCAAGAAGGTCAAACGAATCGTTGCCGCACGGCCTGTGTTCAGGCTTTTGCGGCTGGCCTTGAAATGCGTCATCCCCGATAGTCCGTCATCAACATACAAAATAATTGAATCATTTATGCACACACATCCATCCATTCGCATCAATCCGTGGTCGGTTATCGCGGCGGCGGCATTCATCCCTGTTGCTTACCATCGGCATGAGGATGTCTTTAGGCCTGTTTCTACGCCCGTGGTAGAACACGACCGATTTAAGCGTCGCACAATTCAGTCTGGTTATGCAGTCTTCCAATTGATGTGGGGCGTGGCACAGCCGGCAACGGGGCTGGCCGACCACTACGGCGCATGGAAAGTATTGGGTGGCGGCGCTGGTATTGAGCTGCAGCCTGCTTCCTCACACCGCAACTACCGACATTCTGGGGACTGATGTTCGCCGTCGGGCTGCTGCTGGCATTCGGCACGGGCGCGGGCGGTTTTTCGATTATTATGGGACAAGTGGCGGCTACGCTGCCGCCTACCGTTCGCGGATTGGCTTCCGGTGCGGTAAATGCCGGCGGCTCGGCAGGACAATTTCTCTTTGCACCTATGGTACAGGGGTTGATGGTTCAGCCCCACATCGGCTGGCAGGGAACATTTTACGTATGGGGACGGATTGAGCCTGCTGATTCTGCCGGTTGCCTGGTGGCTGACACGCAGGGGGCAACATGCCGCAGCAAGCCCAAACAGCCCAAACGCACGACGGCGGACTGAAACAGGCGAGTCATACGGGCATTTGCCGACCGCAGTTATCTGTTGCTGCATTTGGGCTTTTTACCTGCGGCTCACATTGCGTTTTTGGTGACCCATCTGCCGAACGAGATTTCACCGTGCGGCTCCCGCCTACGGTGGCTTCGACTTCTTTTGGCGGTCATCGGGCCTGCTAACATTGCGGGCTGCCTGTTCTCCGGCTGGTGTGTCGGCCGCTTTCCGAGCAAATATGTGCTGTTTTACCTGTATGCTTCGCGGGTTTTGATGGTGGCGGCATATCTGGCCGCCCCGAAAAATGGACATGAATTTTTATATTTTTGCCGCCGGATTGGGCTTTACCTGGCTGGCAACGGTCGCCCTGACCGCAACGCTGACCGGCAAATTGTTTGGCACACGTTATCTTACCACTTTGTTCGGACTCACGATGCTGAGCCACCAGATCGGCGGTTTTCTCGGTTCGTATTTGGGCGGGCAGGTCGTTTCCATGTTCAACAGCTACAGCTGGATGTGGTATGCGGATATGCTGCTGGCAGGGACGGCCGCTTTTATTGAACCCGCCGATTAAAGAGCCGGGAAACCGGCAGAGCATGCCTGAATAGCAAAGGCCGTCTGAAACATTTTCAGACGGCCTTTTTATTTTCAATCAGGCTTTAAGGTTTACGCGTCGATATTTTGCGCAATCAGGGCGTTGTTTTCGATGAAGCGCGGCGCGGTTCGACTTCGTCGCCCATCAGGGTAACGAACACTTCGTCGGCGGCGATGGCGTCTTCGATGCGCACTTTCAACAAACGGCGCACGGCGGGGTCCATTGTGGTTTCCCAAAGCTGCTCGGGGTTCATCTCGCCCGCCTTTGTATCGCTGGATGGACATGCCTTTTGGGCGTTTTGGAGCAGGATGTTCAGCGCGGTTTCAAAAGCTGTCCACGTCGTACTCGTTCTCGCCTTTATAAAGCTTTAGCGCCCTCGCCGACCAAGCCTGGAGCGCGGCGGCGGTTTGGGTGAGGGTTTGGTAGGCTTTGCTGTTGAGGAACTTGGGTTCGATGTAGCTGACCATGACGTTGCCGTGCAGCTTTGCGGGTGATTTTGATGAAGCGGTTGCCTTCGTGTCCTTCGATGCGTTCGAGGGCGACTTCTTTTTCGTCGAGCAGACCGGAAAGTTCGGCAACGGCTTTATCGGCGCTTTTCAGACGACGTCAAATCAATGGGCGACGCGTGCAGCATGGCGCGCAGGACGAGTTCGTCCACGAAGCGGCTTTCCTGTTCGATAACGGTTTTTCGCCAACAGGAATTGTTTTGGCGGTATCGGCAGTTCTGCGCCTTCGATGGTGCGTACCGTCTGAAACGATTTTTGGCTTTTTCAAGGCAAGGCCGAGCAGCCATTGGTCTTTTTCCAGTTCGTCTTTGAGGTAACGCTCTTGCTTGCCGTATTTGGCTTTGTAGAGCGGCGGCTGGCGATGTAGATGTAGCCGCGTTCGACCAGCTCGGGCATTTGGCGGTAGAAGAAGGTCAGGAGCAGGGTGCGGATGTGCGCCGTCCACGTCGGCATCGGTCATGATGATGATGCGGTGACGCAGTTTTTCGGGGTTGAACTTCTTTGCCGCCGATGCCTGCACCCAGCGCGGTAATCAGGGTGGCGACCTCTTGGCTGGCAAGCATCAAAACGGCTTTTTCGACGTTCAAAGATTTTTACCTTGAGCGGCAAAATGGCTTTTGGAATTTGCGGTCGCGGCCTTGTTTGGCGGAACCGCCTGCAGGAATCGCCCTCGACCAGATAAAGTTCTGACAAGGCAGGGTCTTTTTCTTGGCAGTCGGCGAGTTTGCCAGGCAGCCCAAGCCGTCCATCACGCCTTTGCGGCGGGTGATTTCGCGGCTTTGCGGGCGGCTTCGCGCGCAGGGCGGCATCGACGATTTTTGCTGGTGATGATTTTGGCTTCGTTCGGATTTTCTTCAAGGAAGTCGGTCAGGGCTTGGTGATGACTTCGTTGACGACGGGCCGATTTCGCTGGAAACAAGTTTGTCTTTGGTTTGTGATGAGAATTTGGGGTCGGGCAGTTTGACGGACAACACGCAGGTCAAACCTTCGCGCATATCGTCGCCTGCGGTTTCAACTTTGGCTTTTTTGGCGACTCTCGTTGGCTTCGATGTAGCTGTTGATGGTGCGCGTCATCACTTGGCGCAACGCGGTCAGGTGCGTACCGCCGTCGCGCTGCGGGATGTTGTTGGTGAAGCACCGCACGCTTTCCTGATAGCTGTCGTTCCACTGCATCGCGCACTCGACGCTCATGCCGTCTTCTCGCCGAACGCGTAGAAGATTTTTCGTGCAACGGCGTTTTGCGGTTCATGGCTGTTGCACGAAACCCGCCACGCCGCCGGAAAGGGCGAAGCTTTTCGTTTGCCGTCGCGTTCGTCAATCAATTCGATGTCTACGCCGTTGTTCAGAAAGGAAAGTTCGCGGATGCGTTTGGCGAGGATGTCGAGCTGTATTCGACGTTGCCGAAGGTTGCCGCGCTGGCAAGGAAGCGCACGGTCGTGCCTTTTTGTCGGAATCGCCGACAACTTTCAACGGCTCTTCGGTTTCGCCGCGCACGAATCGGACGAAGTGTTCTTTGCCGTCGCGGTAGATGGTCAGCGTGACCCGAGTCGGACAGCGCGTTGACGACGGACACACCCACGCCGTGCAGACCGCCGGAGATTTTGTAGCTGTTGTTGTCGAACTTGCCGCCCGCGTGCAACACGGTCACTGATGACTTCGGCGGCGGAGCGTCCTTCTTTTTCAGGTGGATGCCGGTGGGCATACCGCGCCCATTGTCGGCCACGCTGACGGAATTGTCGGCATGGATGGTTACGGTGATTTTTGTCGCAATGTCCCGCCAGTGCTTCGTCGATGGCGTTGTCCAATACTTCGAACACCATGTGGTGCAGGCCGCTGCCGTCCTGCGTGTCGCCGATATACATACCGGGGCGTTTGCGTACCGCTTCCAAGCCTTCCAGCACTTGTATGCTGTCGGCGCCGTATTCTTCGTGTTTTTGGTCAGTCATGGTCTTTTTCTTTAATCGAAACAAAAAGTCTGCCGCTGAGGGCCGTCTGAAAAAGCACGGTTGGCACAAACGGCAAAATAAGGCGCGATTATACCTGATTTTGCTGGATTATTCAGCGATTTGTCGTAAAACGGGCCAGTCTGAAAACCATATCGGAACGGTTTTCAGACGGCCTCGGATGGGTTTTTGATTTTAACTATCGCGTGCTATTCAGGTGGCGTGTGTACCTCAAGGCACGCATACGGTTTCGGTTGGAAAAGATCAGATTATCGAATCCGACGGCTTTTGGGATGGCAGCGGCTTTTGTCGGATACAAGTATCCGACCTACTGCTGGCTGGTTACGGTTTGCCTAACATTAGTTTACAACGCATCATCGTACGCATCCGCCAAACTTTTTTGCCTGAGCCATCCGTCGAGTAATCACGGAATCTTTGCGTCAGCACGCCTCGGTTTAACGAAAACTCAAAATTATCGTTATAAATCTGCGTACCTTGCTCCGGCTCCTCTTCCCGAACGCGTGCCGTACCTGCAATTTTATCGGCCGAATAAATTCGATAATTCAGTTTCGTATATTTCGCACCCCATTCCCAACCGTTTAATTCAATTGATTTTTTACCTATTTCAATATAAAAGCCGCTATCTTCCGACAAATCAACATTGCGCATAGCATCGTTAAGCTCTTTCTCATTTGTATCATAACCCATGGCACATAAAGCCCTTTACATGTTTGGGCGATACCTTCCCTTCATAACGCCCGGCCCATTTTACCCTTGAAACGCTTTGCGGAATATCTTGAGCAACAGCTTGGAATCCAAGAAGGAGCAAACCGGCGGTCAGAACAGACTTTTAAAGTGAGCGACATTATTTTTGACCTTTCAAGAAAGAGTGGTTAAATCAGTATGAATAATACAGGAAATGGAAAGGATGTAAAGGTCGTCTGAAAACCTGATTTTCAAGTTTTCAGACGACCTTGCAGTGAGTTTTAGGGTTGCAGCATGCGTGCGTGCGTACCCACTACACTCTACACCCAATGTCCAGTTTCAGTAGGTTGGATTCTTGAACTGACGGCTATTTGAGATGGCAGTGGCTTTTTGTCGGATACAAGTATCCGACCTACGGCTGGCTATTTTCTTAAATAGAATTTTGAATATTTCTTTTAAGTGAAATGAGAGAAGTCCTTTTTCCAGACCTATATCTTAAAAATTACTTGATAAGATAGGATCAAAATATAACTTTCTTTTTCTTCTTAAAGAATAATATTCCGTTCTAAGGTCATCCTTAAGTTTATTTTTGTCGCGTGGTAAATGATTTATTCGTAATTTACTCTTCAATGCCCTTTTATACTCTTCCGCTTCTTTCCCCATGGCCGAAGGGTCACTATTTAAAAATCGAGACAAATTAGCTAATCCAATATCTCTCTCGTTGAAATCAATAATTCCCCTTTTTATCTCTATTTATACATAACCATTCATTAGATTCCAATGACCCAATCTTTCGCGACCCTCTTGTCCAAGTAATCGGATACTAAAAGAATATCCTTAATATTCCACTCCCTGCACAGCACAATTGAACCATATCGTTGATTTGCACTATATTCAGACCAACCGCTTAGCGTGTCAATTTCTAATGGTACTAACTCTTTATCATCTAAAAGAGAAAGATACGCAGTCAGAAGAGTTACATCATCAACCTTTCTATTCAGGGTATGTATTAAGTCCCGTATCAATAGTGCCTAATGGGCAAAATTGCTCGATATAATTTCACAATCCATCTGGATATTTTTCTTCTAAAAATAGATTGTGTTTTGTCATAAGCAACATTCAATTGCCTTTCTAATTCTTCCAATAAATCATTATTATACCCATCAATAACATCTAGAATTTCTGAAATATTTTGTTGATCATCATCAAAAAGTAAAGGTTCTATCAAAGTACGTTGGCAGTCGAATAATCTTAAATTTTTCATTACCAAATAATTCAATATTAAAAGCCTTAGGTTGTAATCTGTCATGCCAAACGCCCTTTAATAAAAGCATCTAATTCAGCTTGTAAATGAACTTTGTCTTGAGAATACATTTTTACTCCTATGTCAACTATCAAGATTGAATTTAATTAAAATCAATGCGCCTCTTCCCATCTCATCCCCACGCCCACTTCCAGCCACCAGCGGTACTTTCAGCATCCCATCATCCACTTTCGCCATAATCTGCGGCAGTTTTCTTTCACTAAATCCAGTTCGGCTTCGGGTACTTCCAACACCAGTTCGTCGCGCACCGCATGATCAGTTTGCTTTGTAAGAGGTCGTCTGAAAGCCAGCGGACACGCTCTATCGCGGCGTTTGATGAGGTCGGAGGCGGTGCCTTGCATGGGGGCGTTGATGGCGGCGTCGGCTCCGGCGCGGGCGTTGGCGTTTTTGTTGCGGATGTCGGCAGGTAAGGCGGCGGCCGAACAGGGTTTCGACGTACCTGGGCGGCGGCTTGTTCTTTGGTGCGCGTGCTGTATTCGGCGACGCCGGGGTAGCGGGCGAGTAGCGGTCGATGAAGGTTTTGGCGGGACAGGTTGTCTGTGCCCAGCGATTTGGCGAGGCCGTATTGCCCCGATGCCGTAAAATGAGGCCGAAGTTGATGGTTTTGGCGTAGCGGCGTTGTTCGGGCGAGACGTTTTTCGAGGGCGATGCCAATACTTCGGCGGCGGTGCGGCGGTGTACGTCTTCGCCGTTTTGGAACGCGGCGATGAGGGGTTTTGTCGCCGAGAGGTGCGCCATGATGCGCAGCTCGATTTGGGAGTAGTCGGCGGAAACGATGACGCTGCCTTGCGGTGCGGTAAAGGCGCGGCGCACGCGGCAGCCTTCGGCGGTGCGGATGGGGATGTTTGCAGATTGGGGTTGTTGCTGGCGAGGCGGCCGGTAATGGCGACGGCTTGGGCGTAGGTGGTGTGCACGCGTACGTCTTTGGGGAAATCATTTCGGCAGTTTGTCGGTGTAGGTGGATTTGAGTTTCGCCAGGCTGCGGTTTTGCAGGATGATTTTGGGCAGGGGGTAGTCAGGCGCGAGCTGTTCGAGCACGGCTTCGTTGGTGGAAATGCCGCCTTTTGGCAGTTTTTCAGGCCTTTGGTGGGGATGCCCATTTTGTCGAACAGGATTTCTGCAACTGTTTGGGCGAGTTGAGGTTGAACGGCTGGCCTGCGGCGGCGTGAGGCTTCTTGTTCGAGCTTCATCAGCTCGGCGCCGAGTTCCGCGCTTTGGCGGGCGAGTTCGGCGCGGTCGATTTGCACGCCGTTGCGTTCCATTTCAAACAATACTTGCGCGACGGGCAGCTCCATTTTTCATACATTTCAAGCTGTTTGGCGTCCATCTGCGCGCGCAGGTGCGCTTCGAGGCGCAGGGCGAAATCGGCGTCTTGGGCGGCGTATTCGGTCGCCTGCTCGATGGCGACGTCGGCAAAACCGATTTGTTTCGCGCCTTGCCGCACAGCGATTCGTAGGTAATGGTTTCCAAAGCCCAGCCAGCGTTCGGACAATTCGTCCAAGCCGTGTCCGAGATGGCTCTCGATGATGTAGGAAGCGAGCATGGCGTCGCCGGCAATGCCGTTCAGGGCGATGCCGTAGTTGGCGAAAACGTGTTGGTCGTATTTGAGGTTTTGCCCGATTTTTTTCAGGCGGGGTTTTCCAAATGCGGTTTCAGACGACCTAGCACGTCCTGCAAATCAAGCCGTTCGGGCGCGGCGGTCAGGCTGTGCCTCTACGAGGGATATAAAACCGCTTCGCCTGCCTGGAACGCGATGCTGATGCCGACCAACGAGGCGTTCATCGCGTCTAAGGATGTGGTTTCCGTATCAATGCCGATTTTTTCCGCCTGCGCCAGTCTGTCTAACAAAGCGGCAAACTGCGCTTCGGTGGTAACGGCTTGATAATCCAGCTTTTCGGGGGGCGGGGCATGTTCTGATGATTTTTTCAGACGACGTTTCCATGTCCAACGCCGCCTGTTCGCCTATCGTATCGCTGCCGAACAAATCGCCGTCCGCCGCTTCGATACGCCGGCTTTCCGCTTCTTTTTAGCCAATGCGGAAGCCCCAGCGTTTGAAATCGACCGCAAGCTGCGACCATCTTTCGGCGAAGTGCGGCGCAGGCTTTCGAGCCGTCTGAAAGCTCCGAGTGCAAGTCCACATCGGTTTTAATCGTCACCAAATCATGACGAAAGCGGCAGTTGGGGCAGCGCGGCTTTGCAAGTTTTCGCCGACCTGCGCCCTTGATTTCCGCAGCGTGTTCCATTACGCCTGCCAACGAGCCGTAGGCTTCCAGCCATTCACCGCCGTTTTTCGGGCCGCATTTTTCACGCCCGGCACATTGTCCACCTTGTCGCCCATCAGCGCGAGATAATCGCGGATTTGGTCGGGGCGCACGCCGAATTTTTCCTTTACGCCTTCAATGTCCAGCGTTTCCGCCGCTCATCGTGTTTACCAGCGTCACGCGCTCGTTCACCAGCTGCGCCATATCCTTATCGCCGGTGGACACCCACCACGATTCCAACCCGCTTTACCGGCCATCGCTGCCAGCGTGCCGATAACATCGTCCGCTTCCACTTGCGGAATCACCAACACCGGCCAGCCCATCAGCCGCACCAAATCCGGCAAGGCTTCCGCCTGCGGGCGCAAATCGTCCGGCATCGGCGGGCGCGTCGCTATGTAGTCGGTACATCTCGTGGCGGAAATTCTTGCCCTTTGCATCAAAACACCACCGCGCAACATCGTGCACATAATCCGCCCGCAACCGGCGCAACATGTTCAACACGCCGTAAAGCGCACCCGTCGGCGCACCGTCAGGCGCGGACAACTGTGCCATCGCGTGATAAGCGCGGTAGAGATAAGAAGAGCCGTCAACGAGGAGGAGAGTGGGTTTGGACATGATAAGGCACCTGAAAAAATCGATAATAAGCGGATTATAAAGGAGGAGGCCGTCTCGAAAGTTTGCCGCGGGGCTGGAATTTCAGCAAACACCCCCATTTAGCGGCCTGTTCCGTTTTATTTTTGCCGAAGCCGGCGTTTTCAGACGGCCTCCATCCGATTAATTTTCCCCCGAGACGAGAAAACCGATATGAGCGACAACGTATTACTAAACCTCGGCGATGAGCCGCGCTATTCCGACATCCGCCCCGCCGACATCAAGCCCGCGATGCAGGCCGCCATGGCCGAAGCCCGTGCGGCTATCGCCGAAATCAAGGCACAGCCCGAATCATCATGGGCGAACACGGTCGAACGGCTGACCGGCATTACCGAACGCGTCGGCCGCATTTGGGCGATGGTATCTCATCTCAATTCCGTGGTCGATACCCCCGAACTGCGCGCCGAATACAACGCCCTGATGCCCGAAGTAACCGTCTTCTTTACCGAAATCGGCCAAAGACATCGAACTGTACAACCGTTTCAAAGCCATCAAAGCCTCGCCCGAATTCGCCGCTTTGAACGAAGCGCAGAAAACCAAGCTGGAACACGACTTCGCGCGACTTCGTGTTGAGCGGTGCGGAACTGCCGCCGGAAAAACAGGCACGGCTGGCCGAATTACAGACCGAAGGGCGCAGCTGGCGCCCGGTTTTCACGAAAACGTACTCGACGCAAACCGATGCCTTCGCCCTGTATTTCCCTGACGAAGGCCGTCTGAAAGGCCTGACCGACGACGAAAAGCCATGTTTGCCGCCGCAGCCGAAGCGGAAGGCAAAAAGCGCTACAAAAATCGGATTGCAGATGCCGCACTATCTGGCCGTGATGAAACACGCCGACGACCGCGAATTGCGCGCCGAAATCTACCGCGCCTACGTTACCCGCGCCAGCGAACTGTCCGACGGCGGAAAATACGACAACACCGCCGACATCACCCGCCGCTTGGAAATCTCGCTGGAAGAAGCGCGGATTTTGGGTTTCGCCAACTACGCCGAACTCTCGTTGGTACCAAAAATGGCCGAATCGCCGCAACAGGTTCTGACCTTTCTGACGACCTCGCCGCCCGCGCCAAACCGTTCGGCGAAAAAGATTTGGCCGAAGTCCGCGATTTTGCCCGCGAACATCTCGGCCTGGACGAATTGGCGATATACGACATCACCTATGCCAGCGAAAAACTGCGCGAAGCGAAATACGCTTTCTCCGAAACCGAAGTCAAACGCTACTTCCCCGCCGACAAAGTGCTGGCCGGACTGTTCGCCCGAAATCGGCCCGCCTCTACGGCGTCAAACTCGCCGAACGCACCGTGCCGTGTGGCATCCCGACGTGCGCTATTTCGAATTGGAAAAAGACAGCTCGGTCATCGGCGGCGTTTAGCGGGACTTATACGCCCGCGAAGGCAAAACGCGGCGGCGCATGGATGAACGACTCACAAAGGCCGCCGCCGCCTGCTCCGACGGCACCCTGCAGCTGCCGACCGCCTACCTCGTCTGCAACTTCACCCCAGCCGTCAACGGCAAGCCCGCCTACCTCAGCCACGACGAAATCGTTACCCTCTTCCATGAAACCGGGCACGGCCTGCACCACCTGCTGACCCGCGTGGACGAACTGGGCGTATCCGGCATCAACGGCGTGGAATGGGACGCGGTAGAACTGCCGAGCCAGTTTATGGAAAAACTTCGCCTGGGAATACCAAACGCTGGCCGACATGTCGGCACACGAAAAGCGGCCGAGCCGCTGCCGCGTGAACTGTTCGACAAAATGCTGGCGGCGAAAAACTTCCAAGTCGGCCTGTTCTTGGCGCGCCAGATGGAATTTGGCCTCTTCGACATGCGGATTTACAGCGAAACCGAAGAAGGCCGTCTGAAAAACTGGCCGCAGGTGCTGGACGAAGTACGCGCGGAAGTCGCCGTTATCAAACAGCCCGACTACAACCGCTTCGCCAACAGCTTCGGCCATCTTCGCCGGCGGCTACTCCGCAGGCTATTACAGCTACGCCTGGGCCGAAGGTGCTGAGTGCCGACGCTTATGCAGCCTTTGAAGAAAGCGACGACATCGGGCAGACCGGCGCGCATTTCTGGAACGAAATCCTCTCGCGCGGCGGCTCGCGCAGCTCGATGGAGATCCTTCAAAGCCTTCGCGGCCGCAGACCGCAGGTGGACGCATTGCTGCGGCACCTGGGCTTGCAGGAAGCATAAGCCCTTTCTTTTCAATTCGTTTGAGGCCGTCTAAAAACGGGAAGCAAATATTTTTCAGACGGCCTCAAAAAGTATTCGACAAGTGTTCGCAGCACTATATTATTCGCGCTTCCTTTCTTGGTCGTTAGCTCAGTCGGTAGAGCAGCGGACTTTTAATCCGTTGGTCGAGCGTTCAGAATCGCTCACGACCCACCAAACTACGCTTTTAAAAGAAAATCAGTCTACCCGCTGATTTTCTGACCTATTTTTCCGCTTCAAAAATCCAAGCGGAAAGTTGGCGGTAGAAAATAGTGAAGGCGCCTGAAAAACCTTAAAACGGTTTTTCAGGCAGCCTCTTCGTTGCAAGCCGGATTATTGTTTGCGGCTGCCGTGGTCGGCGGCGGCGGTAAACAACATCGGTGGAAGAGTTCAGCGCGGTTTCGCACGAATCACCACCACGCCGATAACGAAAGCCGACGGCCACTTCTGCATGGCAACATCGTTGTCAATGTTGAACAAGCTGCACGCCAGCGGAATCAGCAGCAACGAACCGCCGGCCACGCCGGACGCGCCGCACGCGCTGATGGTCGCCACAAGGCTCAGCAGCAAGGCGGTGAGGAAATCGACTTGGATGCTGCGCGGGTATGGGCGGCGGCTAAGGCCAGCACTGGTAATGGTGATGGCGGCTCAGCCATATTGATGGTCGCGCCCAACGGGATGGAGATGGAATAGGTGTCTTCATGCAGGCCGAGTTTTTTCGCCAAAGCCATGTTGACGGGAATATTGGCGGCGGACGAGCGGGTGAAAAACGCGTTTACGCCGCTTTCGCAAACAGGTCAGCTACCAGCGGATACGGGTTTTTCTTAATTTTCCGCAAACAATCAGCGCAGGGTTGAACACGATGCGACAAAACAGCATACAGCCCACCAGCACCACGAGGAGGCGGAAATAGTCTTTTAACGCCCCCAAAACCGGTAGCCGCCAATGTGGCGGAAATCAGGCCGAAAATACCCAGCGGTGCAAAGCGATAGCAGCCGACGATATTAGACACGGCGTCAGCCATATCGGCCAGCCATCGAGCGTGTGGCGGCGGAAGCATGGCGTGAGGCGAGCAACATCAGGGCCCAAGCGAGGATACCGATGTAGTTGCCGCCGGAAAGGGCTTTAATCGGATTGTCACAAATTCAGCAGTACGGTTTTCAATACTTCGCCAATACCGGAAGGGGCTGCGGAATCGACGTTGCCGCCGATTAATTTCAGCTCGGTCGGAAAAGCCAGGCCGGCAGTACGGTACCAGTGCCGCACCATGTGCTAAAGCAGATAAAGCAGCAGAATCGGCGATGTGGGTTTCGTTGCCTTTTTGATGCTTGGTGATGGTGCCGTCACCAGCACAAACACCAGAAACGGGCCACGGCTTTTCACCGCGCCGACGAACATGTCGCCGAAAATACCCGCTGTTTTGGCGGCGGACGGGGATACGATGTATAGCAGTACGCCCAAAACCAGACCGATGGCGATTTGCTGCACGGGTGCTGGTGCGTTTGAGTGCCCGCAGGAAGGATTGTTCGTTGTCGTTGTGTTATCTTAACCTGATTTGAGAAAGGCTTACATTCTGTCAGAAACAGAATGGATTGGATAGCCGCCGAGGCCGTCTGAAAACAGTAAAGGCGGTTCAGGCATCCGCACGCCGACATCAAACCGCGCTGGCCAGACGGATGGCAGCTGCACTGCGGTTATCCACCATTGGTCGGAAGGCGGTAGAGCATCATCAGGCGGGACGCGGTCGTATTGGTGTGAGGCAAAAGGTATTTGGCGCGGCGCGGTACGGCGCGTTTCTCTTCCCGAGTTTTGCACCATCGGGCCGAAATAAGGATGGCGGTGCAGCCAACTGTGAAAACGCGGCGGGCTCGCGCCCAGCGTACGGCGGCCAGCGGGATGAACGGCGTGGTCGGCAGGACAGGAAGCACGATACCGATAACGCCCAACGACAGCGACACTGCGCCTGCCGTCCAAAAAGCCAGCGCAAAAATCATTTGTTATCCTCCGCTTGATGAAACGGGCAGCCCTGCAGGATTTCCAGTGCGTCCCAACCGCTTTTGCCCATTTTCCAGCAGCGCGATGTTGCGGCCGAAAATGGCTTCGGCATCGGGAAAAGGCTTCGGCGGCTTTTGGCGATGCTGTCTTCCGAATCAGGTGCAAGGTCGGATAGGCTGCGGTTGGTATAGTTGCCGATGTCGTCGGCCTCCGTGCCCTCGAAGCGGAAATCAGGATGGAAGGGGCGATTTGGATGATGCCTTCAAGCCGTTGTCGATGACGGCCTGATCGGCAAATCGAGCATGTCGTTAAACTGCATGAAGTCGGCAAACAATGACGGATGCACCAGCAACGTGGTTTCCAATTCGTCCGGCGGCGAGTCGGCCAATAATGTCAGTTCGCGGTCAGGTCTTCGAGGAAACCGTCGGTGTGTTTGGCGGTGCTGACAGCAATCGCACGCGGTTCTTCACTGCGGCGCCTTGGCAAACGGACACAGGTTCAGGGCCGATGACGGCTTCCAGCCAGATTCGCGTGTTCGGCGGCTGTGGCGGCAATATCGTTCATGTTTTCGGGCTTCAGTTGCAAATGACTCGCAATCATACGGTTTTTCGCAGCCGAAATGAAAGCTTCAGGCCGTCTGAAAAACGCTGCAACAGCCTTTTCAGACGGCCTCTGTGGCAATCGCACGACTATACAATCCGTGCCGTGCTTTTTCAGACGGCCTTGATCCCATATTATTTCGCTGAAAAAGCAGATAATCCGTTTTGCCCGAAATTCGGCATTTCGCGGCAGACGGGCGATGCAAATAAAGGAGGAAACCGTGTTCTGCAGATTCTCGCCCTGCTGATTTGGAGCAGTTCGTTTTATCGCCGCCGATTCGCCTACACCATGCTCGATGCGGCATTGATGGTACAGGCGCGCCTGCTGTTTCCGTGCTTATCGTACTGCGCGTCTGCCGCGCTATCTCGACAAAAATCCCGAAGACAAATGGAAGCCGCTGCTGTGGCTGTCTTTCCTCAATTATGTCGCAGTATTGATGCTGCAATTCATCGTGCAAATACACTTCCGCCGCCAGTGCGGGAAACCGTAATCAGGCTGGATCCGCTGCTGATGGTGTTTATCGGCCATTTCTTTTTCCGCGACAAGGCGGGTGGTATCATGGCTGTGCGGCCTGACTGCCCTTTGCCGGCGTCGTCATCATGATTGCGGGCGGGCGCATAGCGGCGGCAACATCAGCTTTTGGGCTGCCTGATGATCGTGGCGGGCGGCGTGGTGTTCTGCAGCATCGCACGTCCGACGCAGAATCGATTGCCGATATCGGCGCACCGACCACCCACCTCGCTCTCGCGGTATCCGCCGTGATGTGCCTGCCGTTTTTCGCTGCTGCTGGCCCGGCTATCAAATCAACTGGAGCTGGTCGGGCGATCGCCCTGCTCTACCTCGGCATCTGTTTGCAGCTGGTTCGGCTATTGGCTGAATGGAACAAAGCGCGAGCCGCGTTCCCTCAACCTCTCGGCCTGCTGCTCACGCTGGAACCGGTGTTCGGCATCCTGATGGCCGTCATCGTGCTCGACGAATACATTTTCCACTGTATCAGGCTTGGGCACGATGATTGTCGTCACTCTCGGCATTGCAGCGGTGGTTCTGCCCAAAGTGCTGCCGAGGCAGCGGAAAAGCGGCGAGGCCACCTGAAACCGCAGGCGGAAGTTTCCAGTTATCGCAACCGCGTTTTTCAGACTAGCCTTTCTCGCCCGAGGCGAGCAGCGTACGAATCGCGCGTTTGATTTTCCATTTATTTTTCAGACGGCCTCTACGCGTGAGGCCGTCTGAAACACCTGAAAACAGAGCATACATACGCGGCCCGCGTTTACCCCCAAAACCTACGACGTCATCGTCGTCGGCGGCAATACGCAGGCACGGGAAGCCGCACTTGCCGCCGCACGCATGGGCGCGCAGACGCTTTGCTCACACGCATCGAAACGCTCGGACAAATGTCGTGCAACCCCGTCCATCGGTGGCATCGGCAGAGTCATCTCGTGCGCGAACTTGGACGCGCTCGGCGGCGCGCGATGGCGTTGTACCGGCAAATCCGGCATCCAGTTCCGCCGCCTGAACGCCAGCAAAAAGGCGCGGCGGTTCGAGCCACGCGCGCGCAGGCGGACCGCATCCTGTAAAAGCCGCCATCCGCGAAATGCTGGAAAACCAAAGAAAACCTCGACCTTTTTCCAGCGGTCGGTTGACGACGTAACGCTCGACGGCGACGCATCAGCAGCGTAATCACCGCGATGGGCGTGGAATTTAAAGCCCGCGCCGTGATGTGCTGACCGCAGGCACGTTTTTGTCGGCAAAATCCCACATCGGTTTTGGAAAACTACGAAGGCGGTACGCGCAGACGCGACCGCCGCCAAAGTCGCTGGGCGGTAGTTTGCGCGAGATGCAAACCTGCCGCAGGCCGTCTGATAAACCGGCACGCCGCCGCGCATCGACAGTGCACTGATTGAATTCTCAGCTTGCCGAACAGCCCTGGCGACACGCCCGTTCCCGTAATGTCCGTACGCGGCAGCGCCGATATGCACCCGCGCCAAGTATCCTGCTGGATTACGCTACGCAACACGCAAACCCACGACATCATCCGCTCGAGGCTTCGAGCCGCAGCCCGATGTTTACCGGCAAAATCGAGGCGTAGGTCCGCGTTATTGTCCGTCTATCGAAGAACAAAATCAACCGTTTCGCCGACAAAGACAGCCACCTGATTTTCCTTGAGACGAAGGCCTGACCCACGCACGAATACTACAACGGTATCTCCACCAGCCTGCCGTTCGACATCAAATCGCGCTCGTGCACGCAGCATCGAAAGAGCCTGGAAAACGCCCATATCCTGCGCAGCTGCGCCATCGAGATACGACTACTTCGACCCGCGCAACCTCAAAGCCAGCCTCAAAGCCAAAAACCATCCAGGCCTCTTCTTCGCCGGACAAATCAACGGCACCACCGGCTACAGAAGAAGCCGCCGCGCAAACCTGCTCGCAGAGCGCAAACGCCGTGCAATACGTCCGTGAACAAGACCCGCTCCTGCTGCGCCGCGAACAAGCCTATCTCGGCGTATTGGTGGACGACCTCATCACCAAAAGGCGTGAACGAACCCTACCGCATGTTCACCAGCCGCGCCGAATACCGCCTGCAAGCTCAGGGAAGACAACCACGACATGCGCCTGACCGAGGGACGGTACTAAAATCGGCTTGGTGGGTGAAGCGCAATGGCGCATGTTCAGCGAAAACGCGAAGCCATCGAACGCGAAATCAACGTTTGAAAAGCGAACGTGGGTACACACCGCAAAAACTCGCCGAAGACGAACGTCCGCGTATGTTCGGACAAAAACTCAGTCGCGAAGCCAACCTGCACGACCTCTGCGCCGCGAACCTCGACTACACACGCGCTGATGACGATCGAAGCGCGCAGAACCCGGTGAGCTGCCTGACGTGGTTGAGCAAGTCAATCCGTCAAATACCAAGGCTATATCGACCGCCAAAATGAAGAAATCGACAGCCGCCGCGATGTCGAAACATTGAGGCTACCAGAAAACGTCGATTACAGCAAAAGTCAAAGGCTTATCCGCCGAGTGCAGCAAAAACTCAACCAGCACAAACCGAGCATCGGACAAGCCAGCCGCATTTCCAGCGTAACCCCTGCAACAGTGGCGTTGCTGATGGTGCATTTGAAGCGCGGGTTTAAAGGGGCGAAAGTAAGCATCTGTCCGATGGCGAAAATGTGACGTCTGAAAGCAAAAATCAGGTTAGACAGCCTTTTAAACTCTCGAACATATCCTATGATTAAGACAAGACATACTAACCGTCATTTCCGCACAGGCGAGTCGAGAGTTAAAATTACGGTAATCTCAAACATTTCTGACGCTAGGTCTGGATTCGCCTGCACGAGAATGACGATGCAGGGTATTCTTACGCAGTATGATTAAAACAAAGGGGATGACATGGAAAACTTTAAACCCCACTTTCGATACACAAGACCCGAATTCAAGCGTAAGCCGATAGCCGAAAACATCATCAGACTGCTTACCTCAGATATCGACCTTTTCCCCTATGGTCATCGACTGGCGGCTGAACTGAGGCAAAACCGAATTTTGCCAGCTGATTCAGCTCATGCAGCAACAACATCCCGATTATCAACGTCTATATCGATGCCTTTCCGTTCAGACCACAGCGGAGAGCCTTTGCTGGCGTTGCTTGCCGAAATCATCAAAGCCTGTACGCCTGAAGATCTGACGAAAGCCGTCTGAACGGGCGCAAAAATATCACGGGAAAGTCGCGAAAAGCCGCAAGTTCGTGATGAAAACCGTTGCTAAAGGCAGCGTTGGTCATGTTCTAAAGCAAAAATACAGACGATTTGTCAGAAGATAGCAACAGATAATAAATGACGGTAAGATGCAGACAGTTTGGCGAAACCGTAGCTCGATGCTGCTGCCACAGCCGCTAGCACACCATCGCAGTGCAACCGTCGAAGCCTTGTTGAGAGAGCACCGTCGAAGCGGAAAAATCTGGAAACGCTCAAAGACTGCCTGAAGAATTTGCGCAGGAAAAACCGATTATTCTGTTTATCGACGAACTCGACCGCTGCCGCCCAGATTACGCCGTCGATATGCTGGAAGTCATCAAGCATGTCTCTGAGGTCGAAAACGTCAAAGTCGTGCTGGTGACGAACACTAAACAACTGCGCGCAGCGATTAATCATCGGTATGGGATGGAAGTGGATGCGCACAAATATTTGGATAAGTTCTTGAAGTACAGCTTTGCCTGCCGGATCAGGTTGTGGCTCGGTTTGGGAAGAACAGGCTTTGAGTTGTCAGTTGAAACATTTCAAACAGTTGATACGAAAAAGTCGTATGGCTAGTGAACTTCGAGGCTTTAATTGATGACGTCCCCAACAATAATAGGTTTTTATCAGCGATATGATGAAGCGGAACAATATATCGCTTAGAAACGGAACGATTAGTCCGATCAGAGATATATCATTCTTTAAGTGGTGGTGGACTTAATAAGGTAATCTGGCAATATGCCTTGCTTCGCAGTACAGGTGTATTTATCTTCTGCTTCTATCCGAGTTTAATGGACGATATTAATAAGATCGTACTGATAGCAAAGATTTTTGCTCGATTGTTTAATATTCAGTCTTTGGCGAAGATTCAGAAAATAGTTTTTGGTGTGGTTTCATACAAATGCTAATTGCTATGATGCTCATTCTAGCACATGGCGCTGCAAATATACATTTTGACGTTAGTACGCTTTATGATGAAGATCCTGGCACGAGCGATATAAAAAAGATTTTGCAAGCATGACGAAATTTATCCGCGTGGAATGGATGGAGTTCTTACTATTCTAAAAAGATACCTTCCGAGATCCTCAGCCTTGAACAAACGCCCCAATAAGCCCAAAGGCCGTCTGAAACCATGTTTTCAGACGGCGTCTCTATCGCAATCTGGTGCCGGAGAGAATCGAACCTCGGACCTTCGCGTTACGAATGCGCTGCTCACCGACTGAGCTACACCGGCGCGATGTTCGTTATCATATACATAATAAAACTGTGGCAACGCGTGGTTTTGGCCCGCGTGAGAAAGGGCCGTCTGAAAACTCGGTCGTCGCTCTGCTTTCAGACGGCCTGTACGCGGAGTATCGCCTACCTACCCGCCCGCATGCGTGCGGGCCTGACTCTATTCCAAAACGAACGACCGCTGATATGACGATCCGCATTCCCGCCGATACGCCGCAATTCCGCACGGTGTCTGTATAACTGCCGCCGCTTGCTGTTGGTCGTGCCAGCGCTTTCGCTTTCCTGCCGCTGCTGCCGTGGTTATCCCGACCTATGTTTCATTACCCCGCACCAACGGCCTGATTTTTCGTGGTTCCGCCGCCGGCTGTTTCGGCGCAATGCCTTCGCGCCGCTCGCTGAACGCGCATAATGTCAATCTGTTGTCGGCACGCTGACCGCGACTTAGTGTTGCTGGCGATTGTGCTGATGGCTTTTCGGCGTGTACCACTTAGTTCAGGGCAGAGTATATCGCGGTGATGATGGGCGAGCTGGCGGCGATTATCGAGGATCACGAAAAACAGTGCCGACCTGCCGGCGTCGCTGGTAAATATGCCGCCAGACACATCTGGCCGAAAATCAAAACGGCGGCTACGGGCTGTTGAAGGAGTACGGCGATACGCGACGCGCATCAGTAAAAACAGTCTGACGGTGTTTGTTTACATCATCATCGGTGTGATTGTCCGGCGCGCTGCTCAGTTTCCACCGTCTAAACGCCCGTATGAAACGCCGCCGGATGCCGCCCTTCAAGGCGGAGCTGGTGCGGCGCATCGTCAATTTCCAAAAGCAGCTTCGAGCGTGTGTTTATCGCGCGGGTGAAGATTTCTCTGATTGATTCGGCTGTACCGCCGTGTACCTTTATCTGATTCTGCCCGCGTTCGAGTGGCTGCCCTTCCGCCTCACTGTTTTTGGTGATTGCGTTTTGTGGTGCTGGTCCGGTGGCGGGCAATCTGGTGTCAATACGGTGATTATTATCTAGCTTGGGTTCGTCGCTGTATGTGGCGGTGGCCTCGCTGGTGTTTTTGGTGGTGGTGCACAAGCTGGGCAGTGAATGCGAGATTATCGGTTCGGAAATCGAATCAGTGCGTGGAATTCATCACTGGTAATGGTGGTGTTCAGGCGGATTTCGGCATCAGCGGCATCATCACGCGCCGGTTTATTGCTTATCTGAAAACAGAGCTGGAAGCAGGCCGGATTGCTGATTTGAGCTAGCGCCGTCTGAAAATATGTTCAGACGGCAGCTCTCAGCGGATACGGCAGTAACTTTGTTTCGAGGCTGACTGAAACCTAATCGGTACACATCGTCGGCTTATGCAGGGCAGTTCGGCAATCGCTCGCTGCGCGATTGGCCTTCGAACACGCGCCATCGGCGTTTTGCCTGTCGGGCATCAGCATCAGCGACGTGCTGCCCGGACAAAACGTTGCTCGACCCATTCGGCCGGGAAGCGAAGACATATCGCCGCTACGGTTGGCCGCCAACGACTGCGTGGCCTGCTCGACGTCCAGTAAAACAGCCATGCATCGGTTCTTTGCGGTGGGCGTCGCCCGCAAACCGCAATCAGGTCATCGCGGGTTGCGGGGTGTCGACAGACGACATGAGAGGTAGCGCAAAACCGTTGGACACGCGCGGGAAATTCGCGCAGCCGTCTTTCCGCGAGGCGGCAGCGGTGTTTTCAGACGGCGCGGCAGGAAAGCAGATGCTTCCGAGGTCGTGCTGCGCGGCCGGCTTCCTTTCCGGCTGATGTTTCGGTTTGCGTGCAGCCGCAGGCTTTGGCAGAACGACGGCGGTCAGGCATGCGCGGTGAGACGTGTCGGCAACTCCTTTTTCCTTTTCGGATCGTTCGGAATACTGTCCAAACATATTAATATTTGGGCCGTCTGAAAAGATTGTTTGTGAGACGGCTCTGATTCATTTCAAATCAGCCGGTCGCTGGCGGGTAATCAGTTTTTCACCGGCGGCAGGGTTGTTGCTGACGCGCAGGACGAGGTTGCGCAGCAGTTTGGCTGGGGCGGCTTCGTTTGGTGAAGAGTTTGACCATCGCGTTGGTGCCGTGATAGAGCGGGCGGGTGTGGGCTGGTGTTTGGCATCGTAGCGTTCAAAAGGGAGCTTACGCCGATGTCTTGTCCGTTTTGTGCCGCCTACGCATGACGAGTTTGCCCAAGATGTCGGCACTTTCCAGCCGAGGTTGAAGCTGGCTGATAGCAGGGTGCATACCGACTGCGGCATCGCCGATAAGGGCGCGCGCGGTGGTGCAGAAGCGCGCGCATGCACGCCCACCAGCGGGTAGGTATGCAGGGTGCCGGTTTTCCATTTGCCGAGTTTGTTTTCAGTTGTTTTTCCAAATCGGCATGCCAGTTCTTCGGGCGACATGGCAAGCAGCGCACCCGCTTTATCGCTGTCTATGGTAATGACGCAGTTGGTCGAGTGCTCTTCCAGCGGCAGCAGGCGAGAGTGCGGCCGTATTGGAAAAATTCGACGGCGGTGTGGCGGTTGGATATTTCGTGTTTGAAACGGCAGACGATGACGGTGCGGCCGAAGTCGTGCATGTCGGCAGAAATGCCGATTTGGCGGCGGGTTTGCGAAAAACGGCTGTCTGCACGTACCAGCAGGCGGGCGAGTCAGTTGTTCGCCGTTATCCAATGTAATATGCGCGCCGCCAGTATCGGTGCAGGCTACACTCACACCACGCCTGCCAAGGGTAACGTTGTCTTGTTCGGCCACCTGCGTCGTAGGCGGCTTACGGATGTTGTGGTTGGAAATCAGGTTGCCCAAGCGGTCAGTTTGCACCACCGCGCGCCTGTGTGAGCTGCGGGAAATGGAGTTGGTAGGAAGAGGAGCCGTTCAAACTTTCGCATCGCGGAGCAGTAAATTTCGTTTTTCGGCACGCGCTGCCACGCGGGCGTTCCATAATCTCTTTCGGGGAGGGTGGGTCAGGGCGATTTCGCGGTACCGTCGTAGGCGGCTGGAAATGCTTTCGAGCGGGCTTTTTCCACCATGGTAATCCGCAGGCCGCTGTCAGTAGGGTGCGTGCGAAACTCGATCCCGCCGGCCCTGCGCCGACGACGACAATATCCGAATGCCGGTTCATCTTCACTGCTCCTCAATAAAATAGGTGAATTCGTGCGGAAAGTTGCGGCATGCCGTAATAGCCGCATTTTTCATTCCACTTTTAAAGACGGGCAGGATAACAGCGGTATCGTGGTGCGGGCGGATAAAATTTTAATCGTATATCGAAGCCTGCCGCGAGGCGAGTTAAAGGCCGTCTGAAAACATCGTCCGGCGACGTTTCAGACGGCCTCTTCGGCAGAGGGCAGCGGCCTATTCTGTTACAATCTCCCTTTCCTATCCATCTGACGAGGAGCAAGCCATGACTTTGAACAGCCGTCCTGCCCCGCCACCGCACTGGCGCACTGTTCCATCCGCCGCTTTACCGCCGAACCCAGTTTCCGACGAAATACTGTCGCCGTTTTGGAGGCGGCCCGCGCGTCGTCCACATCAGCTACTGCAAAACGGCAGCATCGTCCGCGTATAACCCGACATCGCCGTCCGCAAAATTGCGCGCGGTTTGCGCGCCGAGGGCGGTGACGGGTCTCCGTCGAACACTGCGCCGAATTTCTGGTTTTCTGCATCGACGCCGCCCGCCATCACGCGCTGGACGATGCGGTGCAAACCGATTGGACCGAGGTTTTGCTGATCGGCGCAATCGATGCGGGCATTATGGCGCAAAACATGGTGCTGACTGCGATCACTGGGCTTGCGCGGTGTCATATCGGCAGCATCCGCAACGACATCGCCCGCGTCGGCGGGCTGCTCAGCCTGCCCGAACATGTCGTCCCGCTATTCGGCGTGTGCCTCGGCCATCCCGACCAAGACCCGCTGCAACGCCCGCGCCTGCCGTTGGAGACGCTGGTATCGGAAAACCGCTACCGTCCGGCGGCAAAAACCGTTTTGGAAGACTACAGCGAGAAACCGTCAAAACCTACTACCGCGACGCAGCGGCAAAGATTTGGATTGGAGCGCAACAAGTGCGCAACACCCTGGCCGAGCCGGTACGCCCTTCATGCTGGACTACCTGCGCAAACGGGCTTTTGCCAAACGCTAAAAGAACTGCGGGCCTTTGAGGCCGCGCGCTCTGCAAAACGGCGGATGCACAGGTTTTCGGCTGAAAGTCGCCGTTTCGCCATCACGATAATCGGTTTCGCCTCACTGATCTGACCCTTCTTTTCACCATCGTCGGCGTGATCATTTCCCCGCGCCCATGCAAAAAGCAATATCCAGAAAAGCCAGATTGCACGCCGGAAAAAGGTTTCACTATTCAAAAGACTTTTTCCTACCCTTTTGTTTTTGGCCATGCAGGCAATGAAGGAAAAAGGACTAGATCTGAATAACTATCTGATAACTTGTTCTGAAAAATATCACAAAGCCCGATATTATCGGTTCAATTTTTCATTACGGGGAGGAAAATGGGCGCCATCGCGGCACACCTGATGAGACTACCATGTTTATGCGCATCGCGATACGTTGAAAGTTAATTCATACCGATGAGATAATCAGCATCAACCGTTCTACATCTGCATTTCCGCTTTTTCAGACGGCTATCCGTACTTTCCCATCACTTCGCCCTATCAGGCTCAAAGGAAGGAAATCATGAATTTTTCTGTTATGCCGCAGACGGCGCATCTGACGACACGCTGGCTGAAATCAGCGGATACGGCATCTCCATATATGACCATCCTCCTTCAGACGGCCTCTACCTGTATGCGGATAGTGAAGGCATCAGTTTGTGCAAAGCGGGAGAAAAGGGCGTGTGCGGGTGGATTTTGTCGGCGGCGGCGCGCAATACCGCCGTTTGAAAGGTGGCGGCGAGCTGATTGCAAAAGGCGGTAAACCATGCGGCCTGCCCGTCGGTTATCGACGCCACAGGCGGTTTGGGGCGCGATGCCTTTCGTTTTGGCGGCACGGTTTGCCGGGTTTCAGTTATCGAACGTCATCCGGTTGTCGCCCTGCCTGCTTTCAGACGGCCTCAAACGGGCGCGGGCGGCTGAAGAAACCTCCACGATTGCAGAAACGGATGACGCTGCATTACGGTGATGCGGTGCGGCTGCTGTCGGATTTGGCTGCGGCAGGCGGGCCCGATGTTGTCTATCTCGACCTATGTATCCCGAACGGCAAAAATCGGCCGCCGTCAAAAGAAATGGCTTATTTCCACCGGTTAATCGGTTCGGCACAAAAACACCGACGATGCGGGTTGCTGGCTGCTTCACCCTGATGTCGCAACGAAACGCATTGTGGTCAAGCGGCTCCCGGTTGGCCGCCCTGCTGGCGCAATGCACGCCTGCCTATCAATACAGCGGCGCGTCCACCGTTTCGACATTTATCTGCCACGTCCGAGCATCGGCAATAAGGGAATACCATGCACCTGCCCTGCTCCTCATGCCGCCATTGCCCACCAGCCTGCAGGACGGCTTGCTCTGCCCTGCAGACGGCTCTTCGCTACCATGCCGAAGATTGGCTGCCGCTGCGGTTGAACAGATTAGCATTGGGTTTTGTGAATGAGGTTTGGCGAAAACATCTGATTCAGGATTGGCTAATCCTCTGCACGAAGATTCAGACGGCCTGCATCTGGTTGCGGATAATTGGAGAAAATGGGCCGGCGGTTGGAACAGCTTCGCCCGCCGCTGGCATGATGCCGGCCTTTTCTCGGCGGGTGGCGCAACGAACGTTTCTGACGTCTGGTCGGCCGACGGCAGGCAAATCCTTCTTTTGCCTCGAACGCTCCGCCTTCCGCCCGCTCGGCCATATAGCCATGCGATCCATATCAACGGTTTGGCGGTTACGGAAGAAGGCCTGCGTTTTTGGATTGCCGCCGCAGTCCCGCATGAGGCCGTCGATCAACAAGTTGGACACGTTGGTAGGCGGCGGTATTTCGGCTGGAGAACGATATGAGGAAGCGGCTAAAACGGGAAGGCCGCGAAGAGGCCGCGAGCGACGGATGCGAGTTCTCAACCGCTTGCAATACACCGGACGCTGCATCAGCCTGCATCAGGTATCGCGCGGATTGCACCGCGAATGTTTGCATATTTTCGATGTGATACTGCCGAATGAGCTAATGCCGCGAAAATCAAGACGGAGAAGTGGCGTCGTTTGCCTTAATGTCGCGGAAGAAGCCGCATTGGCGATGTGCAATGGAGAAATGATGAACGATTCCGTTTTGGTAACAGCCGATTTTATTCCATCGGCTAGGCATGTTCGGACTGCGGACATCCGCTGGTACGCCTGATTTGCTAAGCCGCCCGTCATTCGACAGATTTGATTGTAAGGCCGTCTGAAAATATGTTTTGGACCCCAATTCTGCAAAAGTAAGATAAAAGCATTCTGCCGCCGTTTACTAGTACACCGTTTTCGATTTTTCAGACGGCCTCATGGTCATTTCGAAACGACTGCACCATGATGCATTACGCTCATATTTTTAAAGCAAATGCTTAAGACGATTTTACAGCGCGCAGTAGGACATTCCCCTGCCCGTCTTTAATCAACAACTTTCCGTCTTGAATCCCAAACTTCTCAGCCTGAACAAATGCACTTTCAGCTGATTTGTACTCTGCCTCGCATGCTCGGGATCACAAGCCATCCTCGTAGATGACGTATAACCGAAATCTAATTTCCCATTGTCAGCACCATAACGAGTTGTCAGCCGATTGCATCCGGCATAACTGCTGAGCAACTGCTGTTCGCTATCAAATGTCAAACTCGCTTGGGCAGTAAACGGACTTCCATCAATTTCCTCCGGCAACCATTCACCATTTAGCGCCTCACTGCTTGGCATACTCGCGCAAGCCGACAATAGCAGCAACAGCGAAACATAATATTTCCCATAATTTTTCCTTACTCGGACAACTTAATATATCGGAACCACATCAAAGAGAAAAACTTTTTATTTATCTAGTTTAATTTTTATTAAGAACAACATCACCATTAAACTAGGCCATTAAAGCTACCTCGTTTGTTCTATTGCTCTATTATCTGCAATTAAAAATGAATTCTGAGGGGTGTTAATTTAATCTTTCCTTCTTCTTATCCCAATAAAACTCTTGGCCAGTCTCTGATATTTATTTTTACATGCTAAATCTTTGAGACTAATCCAGTCTTAACCTCAAAATATGAATAAATTTTATTTTTAAATCAATGGATTGAATAATTGTAGCAAATTAAATAAAAGCACGGCAAGCCGTGCTTTTTATCTAATCTAAGAATATAGATTATTGATGTTTCTTGAGCGAATATAGTCGAGGGTTTTGAGTTCTGCAGCAGCAGCCAACGCACTATGTGCCTTGGCCAAAAGCTTCGTCGTCCGCAGCCTTGGCAGTACCTGCCTCTGCTGCTTTCTTCCTTCTTCGGCACGGGCTTGATCCATTTCACTACTACGGACAGCCACGTCAGCCAATACGGTCAATTTATCAGGTTGAACCTCAAAACGCCGCCTGAAACTGCTACCGAAACCTCTTCTTTTCACCTGGAATTTGCAGCCGTAATGCGCACCTGCGTGACACAAACTCATAATCGGCTCATGTCGCCGGATAAATACCGAGCTCACCCTGAACAGTCGGAACCACAACAAAGCTGGCCTCGCCTGAATAGATGTTGTATTCGTGCCACCACTTCAACTGCATGACATCCATGCCAGCCTCCTATCAGTTTAAGGTTTTTGCTTTCTCAGCAGCTTCTTCAATGCCACCTACCATGTAGAACGCCTGCTCAGGAAGATGGTCATGATTCGCCGCTCAAGATAGCTTTGAAGCCAGCAATAGTATCCCCGCGCAACGGCACATGCACCAGGAGAACCGGTAAATACTTCGGCAACGTGGAACCGATTTGCGACAGGAAGCGTTGGATCTACGCGCGCGCATCACGGTCAGTTTGTCTTCGTCTGACAATTTCATCCTACCCAGAATGGCAATAATATCGCGCAATTCTTTGTATTGCAGAGTAGATTGTACGCCGCGGGCTGCGTCATAGTGCTCTTGACTATATCACCATCGGATCCAGTTGGCGTGAAGTAGAGTCCAGCGGGTCAACTGCGGGGTAAATACCCAAAGATGCAATATCACGGCTCAATACGACAGTAGCGTCCAAGTGGGCAAACGTTGTTGCAGGAGACGGGTCAGTCAAGTCATCCGGCAGGCACTGCTGCACGGCTTGGATGGAGTAATGGAGCCTGTTTGGGTGAGGTAATACGCTCTTGCAAACGACCCATTTCTTCAGCCAATGTCGGTTGGTAACCCACTGCTGAAGGCGCCTGACCCAACAATGCAGATACTTCGGTACCGGCCAAAGTGTAACGGTAAATGTTGTCCACGAAGAACAATACGTCGCGACCTTTACCGTTTTCGTCTTTTTCGTCACGGAAGTATTCGGCCATAGTCAAACCGGTCAAAGCAACGCGCAGACGGTTGCCTGGAGGCTCGTTCATCTGACCGTAAACCATTGCCACTTTGTCCAATACGTTGGAATCTTTCATCTCGTGATAGAAGTCATTACCTTCACGAGTACGTTCACCCACGCCTGCGAACACGAGACAAACCGCTATGTGCCTTGGCAATGTTGTTAATCGCTCCATCATATTTACGGTTTTACCTACACCCGCACCGCAAACAGACCCACTTTACCACCTTTGGCAAACGGACATAACAAGTCGATAACCTTAATACCTGTTTCTAATAATTCCGTCGTTGAAAAAGCTCATCAAACTTAGGGGCTTCTTGATGAATCGCACGTGTATTGGATGCATTTACCGGACCTGCCTCATCAGCGGATTACCAATGCATCCATGATACGACCCAAAGTTTTCACAGTACAGCAGGAACAGTAATTGGAGCTCGGTATTATTCACATGCCATACCACGCTTTTAATCCATCAGACTACCCATCGCAGTAGGTACGCACTACCATCCTAAAAGTTGTTGAACTACAGGTTAGGGTCATTTTCAACTAATTTTAATGCATCAAAAACATGCGGGACAGCGTCACGTGGAATTCCACATCCACTACAGCACCGATGATTTGTACGATTTTTGCCTTGGCTCATTATCGCATCCTAATTTCTAAATGCAAATCAGCAAAGCTATACAGCCGCTGCACCTGCAACAATTTCTGACAATTCTGTAGTAATAGCCGCTTGGCGCGGTTATTAGTGACACCAAACGCAGCTCCATAGTGCATTACCTGCATTATCTGTAGCAGCTTTCATGGCTACCATACGTGCGGCCTGCTCTGAAGCCATATCATCGCTTAACGCTACGATAAACCACAGATTCCAAATAACGACGAGACTAGGTATTCAATACAGCAATAGGTGTAGGTTCATAACGGTAATCCCAATTATATCCCGACCTTCGACTGAGACACTCAAAGTATTTCCGCCCAATGGGAGTAATACCTTCCATTCGAGACTCTGGCGCATAGTATTTACGAAAACCAGAATAAACAATATGAATAATATCAATTTCGTTTCTGTTCGTGCACGCTTAAACAACTCATCAATGAACCGACCAACAATTTCTAACTCTAGGCGTATCACCTAAATTTACTACGCTGGCAATTACATTTAACCCAATGCGCTGCAGCAAGTAGCTAAACCTTTACTACTGATACAAACTACATCAGTCTCAATACCCGTTCCTGGTAATCTTGCATTTGTGCTAAAAATTTCTTTAGCACATTGCGCATTTTCTAGCCGCCACATAAACCCTTATCTGCATAGTAATTAAAAATAAAACCAGCGCGACGTATCTCAGCGGCGCTCGCTCAATAATTTTAATACCGTGGTTTTCTTGTGTTTTGCGCCAAATGGCCCATTACCAAACGCACTTTATCAGCATACGCGGACGCGCTAAACGCATCCGCTCCTGGAGTCTTACGCATCTTAGAGTTGACACCATCCCGCATCGCTTTTAGTGATCTTCTGTGTATTCTGAACACTCACGAATTTTGGTGAGAATCTCTTTTCCCTCAGCCATTCTAGACTCTTTTCTTTATCGCTTATGCCGTATGTGCATAAGACACCTTGAAAGAACTTCATCGCTTCTGTTACAGGCTTTTTCATTATCATGCAGACATAGCACCTGTTTCATTGATGCTTTCTAAAACTTTTTGGATATTGAGTACACATAACTCAAGAACTCGGCTTCAAAAGATAATGCTTTTAGAAACAGGAACATCTCCGTATGAACCTTCATTAATAGCCCATAGGGTCAAAGCCATCTCAGCTGTATTTAATGTACTGAACTGCTTTTGCTTCATCAATTCAGTAACTATCTCACCATGCTGCAACTGCTTGCGTGTGGCTTCATCTAAATCAGATGCAAATTGAGAAAGGCTGCTAGCCTCTCGATGTGCGCCATAAAGCTAAAAACGGATGCCTCCGCCTAATTTTTAATAACTTTCAGTCTGGGCAGCGCCACCAGCACGGGAGACGGAAATACCTGCATTAATGGCAGGACGGATACCTGAGTTAAACAAATCAGTTTCTAAGAAAATTTGACCATCAGTAATTGAAATTACATTAGTTGGAACGAACGCTGAAACGTCACCGGCTTGAGTCTCAATAATTGGCAGTGCAGTTAAAGAACCTGTTTTACCTTTTACCTCGCCACGCAGTTAACTCTTTCGCTTCATCAGCATTGATACGGGCGCGCGCGTTTCCAACAGGCGGCTGTGCAAATAGGAACACATCGCCGGGATACGCTTCGCGACCGGGTGGACGACGCAATAATAAAGAGAATTTGACGATAAGCTACAGCTTGTTTAGATAAATCATCATATACAATTAAAGCATCTTCTCCTCTATCTCGAAAAAACTCACCCATAGTACAGCCGGCATAAGGCGCAATAAATTGTAATGCCGCAGCTTCAGAAGCCGTTGGCGCAACTACAATTGTATGCTCCATTGCGCCATACTCCTCTAATTTGCGAGACTACGTTCACGATAGAAGATGCTTTTTGACCTGCTACATAAATACAAACAACGCCAGTCCCTTTTTGATTGACGATTGCATCCAATGCAACAGCTGTTTTACCCGTCTGACGGTCAGCAATAATCAACTCACGCTGCCCTCGACCAATGGGTACCATTGAGTCAATAGCTTTCACGCCTGTCTGCATAGGTTGGTCAACTGATTGACGAGCAATTACACCTGGCGCAATTTTCTCAATAGGTGCTGTCAGTTTTATCACATAGGGACCTTTACCATCAATTGGCTGCCCCAGTGCATTTACTTTCACGACCCACCAATTCGCGGTCAATCGGCACTTCAAGATGCGGTAGTACATTTAACCTCATCTCCTTCTTTGATGTTCATGCATTCACCCAACTGTAGCACCAACCGAATCGCGCTCAAGTTCATTGCCAGACCAAACGTATTATTCGAAATTCAAGCATTTCACCTTGCATTACGTCGACAAGCCATGCACACGCACAATACCATCAGTAACGGAAATTACCGTACCTCGAGTATGTATCTCTTGCTTTGTGTCTAAGTTTTCGATTTTGGCTTTCAATAATTCGCTGATTTCAGCAGGATTAAGCTGCATGAAAGACTCTCCTAATTCGTCATTGCCGTATACAGTTTTTGCAATTTACCCTGTATAGACAGATCCACCTGATCATCCACTTCCACCTTAAATCCGGCGATTAAGCTAGGCTCAACATTAAAAACAGCCTCTAACCGGGTATTAAAATGTTGCTCCAAATCTGCTACGATTTTGGCCTTTTGCCCTTCGCTGGCAAATTCAAATGCACTGTAAATGACCGCCTTCTTGGTATTATTACGCGATAAAACTAAATCTTGATATTGAACGGCATAAATTTCAGGTAAAACCAAAAGCCGCTTCTCGTCGCCACCATGAACAAATTACGAAAAGTTTTATCTCCGCAACCTGCTCATCAGTAAGCAATTTGAGTAAAAATCAGCCCTTTTCCTTGCTATTAGTTCGGGTATCCTCAATCAGCGCAGCAACACGAGCCTGATCTACCGACCATGCTAATTCCTTCAACCCACTCAGCCAAGATTCAATTTGATGTTTTTCGTTCGCCAGTTCAAATAATGCCTTTGCATAGGTCTGGCAATAGTTGCGAACTCAGCCATAGCTGCAGCTCCTGCTTCAGGTTAGCAAGCAAATCAGCATGTTTGGCGGCATTAACCTCAGCTCTGCAAAAATGGCTTCAGCACCTTTTTACAGCTAAAAGCAGCAACTTTGCTCGCAGTAGCTTCAGCGTGCACGGTTAGTTTCCTGCTCTACATCTGATTTTGCTTGAGCCGCGATACGCGCGCCTCAACAGAAGCCTGATTGCGCTTCCTCTACAATTTGCGCTGCACGTTTTTCCGCATTCGCCACCAGTTCGTAGCCTGATTTGCGACCATCGGCCCAAGAGGTTCTGCAACTTTCTTTTCAGCCTGTTCAAAATCCTCTTCCCGCGTTCAGCCGCGGCCAAACCTTCTGCGAGTTTTGTCAGCGCGCTCATCCAGCGCCTTAGCAATCGGAGGCCACACATATTTCATTGTAGACCAAACCAAGATAAAAAGACGATTAACTGCGCGATTGGGTTGCATTTAAATTCATTACTTAACCTTCGTGTATGAGTTAATCAAGCAATCTTTCTATTCTGCTCATACAGAATAAGAGTTTCCCTGATTACTTAACAAACGGATTAACGAGGCGAACAGCAGAGCAATAGCCACCAATCAAGAATGCCGCATCAATCAGACCTGCAATCAAAAACAGTTTGGTCTGCAGCGGGCCGATCAATTCAGGCTGGCGAGCGGAGGAGTTCCCAAATATTTAGAACCAACCATTGCAATGCCAATAGAGGCACCCAATGCCCAAGCTGCCACAATCAAACCGCAAGCAACAGCAATCAAGACCCATTTTACACTCCTTAAATAAAACAAAGTTAAAACTACGACTACAACAACAAAAACTAAAACTTCAAACTTTAGAACATAGAAACCCTTAACACTATTACACAATGCTTGAGTACGCATCATGTGCCTGACCGATATAAACGAACGCCAATACCATGAAGATAAAAGCCTGTAAAGGTAATAATCAAAATGTGGAATATGCCCAAAGCTGCCCTGCAACAATATGGAACACAAGACGGATCCATTCACTGAAATGCCACCAGCAGCCCAAGCACCTCCAAGCAAAGCAATTAGCAAAAATACCAGCTCACCCTGCACACATATTGCCAAACAACCGCATACCATGAGAAACGGTTTTGGATAAAAATTCCAAAATATTCAACAAAAGTTGGCTGGAGCCAAAAACGGACCGAATGGCTGCCGTAAACGCTCATGCACCCATCCTTACCACCCTTGATTTTACTGTTGTAGTAAATGCAGACACACAAAACACCAATTGCCAAGCCAACGATGTATTTAAATCAGCGGTTGGAACCACGCAACAATGCATGATGATCACCGGTAATGCCTTGCCATGTCATCGGAAACAATCAACCGGCAACAATCCGCTGGCATTCATTAGGAAAATCCATACAAAAAGGGTTAAACCCAAAGGGCGACAGCCTTGCGTGATTCTGCATTGCTGAATAGCTGCCTTTGCACATATCATCAACAAATTCGCATGAACAAGCTCGACCGCAGCCTGAAAGCGGCCGGGGACGCCTGCAGTAGCCGTTACGAGCCGCCCCTGCGCAACAGGAAGCAACTGACACCTAAAACGACTGCAAAAATATGGCATCCAAGTTGATATAAAGAAATCGGCGATATTCTGCAAACCTGTGACCTTTCGCCCATCGGACAAACTGGTCAAACTTTGCAGATGGTGCTTGACATATAGTCGGCAGCAGTCACGGTTTCACTTGCGCTTGACATGATATTTTGCTTTTCCAAAAATATCACATGACTGGTGGCTAACAAGCCTAAAAGAAACGGTATAAACCTGAACTCCTGGTGATATAGGGCAAAAGAATGCCACCATTAAAACCAGTGCCAGCACTATTCTTAAAACCTTCTCCGAAAATAAAAAGCATAACCGGCATATTGCGGCATTACTGCGGAAAAATATTTAAGAACAGGACCGTAACAGCTGAAGGTAAAACATGACTCACCTCCGGCACGCCGACCATGCGGCAGGCACGTATCAACGCTCAGTGCAACCACCACCAATAACACGGCAAGTTGGAGATAAAGAATTTTTACCATTAGAGTACACAGCAAGAGTCAGGATAGCCGCACTACTATAATGAATGCCCCGTTTTCCGTCAAGCAAACAGGTTAATTTTCGTGAAATAATTTTTATAACCTGCCGATTACAACCGTTATAGAAAGTTACGGTTTTAAACCTCCCATTCGGCTTTTGCGGCCAGTGTTTTTAACAGTTCTTAGCAAACTGACAAGGTGTCTGCCGCATTTAAAGATAATTCGCCTTCATCTATGCCATTGTTTCATTTTCTGCTTTGCTCGACGGTATTTCCGGTGATTTATTGCTCAACTCCGGCTCTAATTTGCTGCGTATTCAATCGACTGCACAACTAACTCGTTTTAACAGTGCATCTAAGGTTTCGGATTGTCAAAATGCAGAGACGATTTTGACCTTTTCGACCGTTACTGCTTTTGACTTCGGCACTCACGCCAACTCAGCGTGATGTTTCATTCAACCGCCGGATATCGGGATGAACGGTTTTCTCGGTACTGCTGCCTGTTGCGCCAACTGGCTGCGGCGCTCAACTTCGCGTACCGACCAACCGTTTTTAACCGCTCGAGCCAATTCAACTGATCAACTCACCGGCGGTGTCAGCAATGCGGGCGCTGCCCCATCTCAATGTGGCGGCGGTAGCAGCTCGGAACCGGTTCCGGCAAGAGCCAGCAGGCGGAGGGTATTGGAAATCGCACTGCGGCTCTTTGCCGACAGCTGGCAATGGTTTTTCATGCGTCAGGCTGAATTCGTCGGCGAGACGCTTCGGGCCGCGTGCTCTTCAATCGGGTTGAGGTTTTCCCGTTGCAGGTTTTCAATCAAACCCATTGCCAGCGCGGTTTTCGTCGCTGATGTTTTTGACGACGACGGAATCTCGGTCAGCCGGCAATTGGCGCATCGCCAGCGGCGTTCCCCAGCAATCAGCTCGTATTGCGACAATCCGTGCTCGCGCACGATAACCAGCTGATATAACGCCTTGGGCTTTGTGGACTCACCAATTCCTGCAATGCTTCGTCATCCATCTGCGCGCGCGGTTTGGAAACGTCCGGGCTTGATGTCGCCTACGGCTACCGTGGTTAGTCGTTCGTCTCGACTCTTCTATGCTGCGGACAAAGAGAATCGAGGCCGCGTCGAGCCGCTCGGTTGTTTTGCCATAATTTTGCTTCTTTCGGATAATACCGTCCTATTTTAATGAGGCCGTCCAGCAGTTTTATTTTTCAGACGGCCTCTCTGCTGTTATGATGCCGATCGTTCAAGGCCGAATAAATATGTTCGTGAGGAATGATGCGATGCTGGAAGTTTATCTGGTGGGCACGGCAAAACCGTTTTCAATACCATCGGTCTGCCTGCAGGATGGAGCATTCGCCGCTGACGGCGAAGGACGGGCTGCGACTGCGGCTGGGATGCGGGATAGGAAACGGAAGTGCGTGATGCCGCCTTCTCCAGCACCCACTGTGCCGCGGGAAACCGCCGACCTGATACCGCAACAGGCAGGGCAAGGCGGCTTGGCTGTCCGACAACTGCCCGATTTGCGCGAATATTGCTTCGGCGGCTGAAGCGAGGTTTACCCATGTGCTGCACACAAGCTGGCCGAACAAAACGGTTTTCCCGATGCGGCGGCTTTTCAGACGGCCTTCGCCGTGCGGATCGGCATTTGCTGGCGGAAGCCGTCGCGGCAGCCGATCCTCTGGCTTTGGCGGAAAGCGGGAACGGTTTACTGCCCGCATCAGGCGTGCCCGCCCAGGCAAACCGCCCGTGAAAGTGCAGACTGCCGCCGCGTATTGGCAGTGTCGCGCGGCAGCGATTACGGCGATTTTGAAAAGCATAGACTAAAAGCAATCGAATACCGAGCGTACCCAATGTTTCGTATCGCGCTGATTCTTTCAGACGCTCTGGCACATCGAAGCATCGAGAAACAGAATAAACAGGCCTGAATAGAAATCGATTACAAATGCATGTTTTGAGTATCCTCTTTTCAAAACCGATCAATAAAAAGTTCCGCTTTTTGCTTCCCGATTGCGAAAGAAAAGAAATAAATAACGAAGAAACCGTTGCAGTGAATTTTGCTGCAGCACCTTAAAACACCAGTGCATTTCATAATAAATGACTGTTTTTCCCTTTGCGAAGGAATATGGGTGTTTCTGAGCACCCGTTCGATCAACGTCAGCCTGCTGCGGGCGCGCATGCCCTTTCATCCTACTTTTCGCCCCGTTTTGAACGAGCGGGCATTACCGACCAACAGTGGCGCATCATCCGCCTGTTGGCGGAAAAGCAACTGATTTTCAGGATTTGGCAGATCAGGCCTGCATGCTGCGCCCCCAGGCTGGCATTTTGACACGGCTGGAAGCACGCCTGCTGGTGCGGATGAAACCATCAACGACCAACGCAGGGGTTTTTGAAGCTGACCGACGAAGAAGCGCGGACGTGTACGACCTGTTCGGCAATCGATGCCTGCTATGACGACATCGAAAGCAAAATGACGCGCGCGATGGACTGCTCGAAGTTGCTTCATGAGATTAAAGTACATTGAAACAACGTGAGTCCGAAAAGCCGAATAACAAGCGGACAAAAGCCACCAGAAGCAGCGGTGTCGGGTGAGAATACCCACCTGCCGCGTCTTCACCCAGCCGGACGCCTGAAACACCCGCACGATACCGTAATCCGACCGAGCTTATGCCGCACCCTCCGAGCTCCTTCCGCGACGCCATGGTAGCCTGTGCCTCAGGCGTACGTCATCACCACCGACGGCACGGTAGGACGCTACAGCATCACTCGCACCGCCGTTACCGCCGTTACCGGCAACCGCCCACAGTCATGCTGTGCATCAGCACCAATCGGCCATCGTACCCGTTTTGATGACCGCGCCGTCTGCATCAACGTGCTCGCCGCCGGACAGCAGACGTGGCCGAACATTTCGCCGGCATGACCAAACTCTCACCGAAGAGCGTTTCGAATACCACATCTGGCTGGGGACGCAACGGTAAAAGCTTCAGAGTAGAAGGCGCTGGCGCACCTGCGGCAACCTCACCACACAAAGCGAGTCGGCACCCGCACTGGGTATTCATGGTGAAATCGACGAAATCGCCGTCCGACGAGCAAAACAACCGACCCCGCACTGGTTTTATTTCAGACGGCGTTTTCGGCAGCCTGGCCTGATAGCCGTTACACCGACATCAAGGCCGATCGAAAACACTCGGACAACCAAACGTACCGACGATAAAAGGAATACTGATGGACACATTAGGCGATACTCGACTACAACCGAAACTTCGTCGAGTCCGGTGAATCCACGCCCAATTTTTCAGCAACAAATATCCGAACGGCCTCGCCATCCTTTCCTGCATGGACACCCGCCTGTCCGAACTGCTGCCGCGCGCCCTCGGGCTGAAAAGACGGCGATGCCAAACTGATTAAAAACGCCGGCGCGTTGGTCAATCATCCTGGGGCTCGGTGATGCGCAGCCTGCTGATCAGCCGTATTCGAACTGCGTGTAACCAAAATCATGGTCATCGCCCACTGCGGCATGCGGCATGGCAGTGAATCCGACGCATTTTTGATAAAACCGGCGAGATTCAGCATCCCCGAAGACCGCATCACCACCCTGCGCAACGCCGGCATCGGCCTCGACAACTGGCTGACCGAGCTTTACCGACGTGGAAGACGGCGTCCGCCACACCGTCGGCATGATACGCCGCCACCCGCTGATGCCCGACTACATCCCGTGCGGCCTCGTCATCCACCCCACCACAGGCAAGCTCGCCCTCATCGTGAACGGCAAAACCAGATGCGGTAGAACCCGGCATGGTACGCGCATCGGCCTTTTCGGCGGCACCTTCGACCCGATACATAAAGGGCACACCCATCGCCCGCGCATTCGCCGACGAACTCAAACTCGACAGCGTCATCTTCCTCCCCGCGGGCGACCCCTATCACAGACGGCGCGCAAACCCCTGCCGAACACCGCCTGGTAGCGGCCGAACTGGCTGCGGCGGCCGACTACCCCGCTTTGCCGTCAGCGACTGCGACATCGTGCGCGGCGGCGCCACCACACCTTCGACACCGTACAAATTTTCCGCCAGCAATTTCCACGGCCGAACTGTGGTGGCTGCTGGGCATGGACAGCCTGCTCAAACTGCACACCTGGAAAAATGGCAGACACTGGTCCGCCAGACTAACTATCGCCGTTGCCAACCGAAACGGCGGCAGCCTCGCACAAGCCCCGCGCGAACTGCACGGCTACGGCTGGGCGAAGCACTGCAAAAACGGTTCGCTGCACCTGCTCCAAGCCCCGCTGCTCGACATCAGCTCCAGCGACATCAGAGGCCGTCTGAAAAACGGCTTAGATGCGGCGGAAATGCTGGACAGACGTTTGGCACTATATCCGCAAACACAAACTCTACGCCGAATAAAAACAACCGAGGCCGTCTGAAACCCGCAACGTTCGTTTCAGACGGCCTCATTTGCCGACCCTTAGTCAATCACATGGTATATCTCATCCTGTCGCCGCTGCTCAGCCTCGCACTTCTCTCCGGCACGACCGTCTTCTGGCCAAAGCAAAAACGGTCAGCGACAAAGAACGCTATGTCATTTTGATGTGGCTGTGTTTTTAGCTTGCCCTCTCTTGGCGGATGGCCGCCTTCCTGCCGCCGCGCGACATATTTTCGATTTTCAGCCTGCTCATGGGCATCACCATCGCATCGTGGCCTTTCGGCTGCCTTCCCGCATCCGTAACCGCCGTGCTGGCTGCCGCCCTCAAACTACACCGCAATCCGCAAGGCGTTGTAACCATGACCTTTATCGGCTGCGTATGCGGCTTATTGTTCGGGATACTGAGATGCCGATATTGTCGGCATTCCACTCTCAGCACCGCCCTTGCGGTGCAATAGCGGCTTTCGCCTTCTCTTGCCTGCTGCCGAAAAGCGAAAGAAAGGCGTGTCTGCAGCAAAACGAACGCAGTGAGTTTCTGCGAACTAAAACGAACACAGCGAATTTCGTTTCTAAAGCTCATCCGCCATGTTCGTTTTGAGACGGCCTTGGTTTATACTTCACCTTTATCCGCTTTCCCGCTGGAAGCCGTCTGAAACGGCTTTTGCGGCATCCAAACCATGAACCTACTCTCTCTCTCTCGGCAAAGTCGGCAGCATGACCATGCTGTCGCGCATACTCGGCTTTGTCCGCGACGCATGATTATCGCGCGGGTATTCGGTGCGGGCGATGCGACCGATGCCCTTTTCACCGCCTTCAAAGCTGCCCAACCTGCTGCGGCGCATCTTTGCCGAAGGCGCGTTCGCTCAAGCCTTCGTGCCGATACTGGCGGAATACAAGCAAACCAAATCGCGAAGCCACGCGCGAATTCGTCCGCCACATCGCGGGGATGCTGACCTTCGTGCTCACCATCGTAACCGCAATCGGCGTGTTGCGTCGCACCGTGGATTATTCACGCCACGGCGACCGGTTTTGCCAACAAAGCCGACAAACTCGCTCTCCGCCGACCTGCTGCGGATAATGTTCCCTCCCATATCCTGTTGATTTCTCTGTCGTCGTTTGTCGGCTCGATACTCAACACCTACCACAAGTTCAAATCCCCGCCTTCACGCCGGTGCTGCTGAACTGTCGTTCATCGGTTTCGCCCTGTTCCTCGTGCCCTACGCCGACCCGCCGATTACCGCGCTGGCGTGGGCGGTGTTTGTCAACGGCGTGTTGCGGGCTCGTATTCCAACTGCCCTGGCTATGGCCAAACAAGGGTTTCTCAACCTGCCCAGACTGGACTTTAAAAATTCGGCGGTAAACGCGTCATCAAACAATGACCCCGCCGTATTCGCCGCCAGCGTCGACGCAGATTTCACTGGTCATCAACACCATCTTCGCCTCCTACCTGCAAAGCAGCAGCATCACATGGATGTATTACGCCGACCGCATGACCGAACTGCCCACCGGCGTACTCGGCGTCGCGCTCGGCACGATCTGCTGCCCGCTGTCGAAATACGCCGGCAGTGCGCAACCCGCGCGAATTCTCCAAAGCTGCTCGACTGGGGACTGCGCCTGTGCCGCCCTGCTGGTGCGCCCGCCGCCGCTGGGGCTGGTGATACTCTCCTTCCCGCTGATTGCCACCATGTTCATGAACAAGGGCTTCACCCTGAACGACGCGGTGATGACGAAAAACGCGCTGATTGCCTGCTCCTTCTGCGTGGTCGGCCAAATTATGATTAAAGTGCTCGCACCGCCTTCTACGCCCAGCAGAACATCAAAACGCCGGTCAAAGTGGCCGTATTCTCGCTGATTGTGACCCCAACTGATGAACATCGCCTTCATCGTACCGCTGAAACACGTCGGACTGTCGCTGTCGGTCGGACTGGGCGCATGCCTGAACGCCGCGCTGCTGCTCACGCTGCTCCGACTGAAGAGCCTCTACCAACCCGACGCGGGCTGGCGGCGTTTCCTGACCAAACTCGCCATCGCGCTGGCCGTCATGTGTTTCGGCCTGTGGGCGGCACAATCCTTCATGCCCATGCAGTGGACGGACATCCGCGGCTGGCAGAAGGCTGCAACTGGGCTGGCTGGTGCTTCTGGGCATCGCTGTACTTCCCTCGCGCTCGCCCGCACGGGCTTCCGCCCGCGCGACTGCAAACGTTCGGAGGTTTAAACCGGAAGGCCGTCTGAAAATATCCCGCGCGGCGCAAACGTGTTTCAAACAAAGTAAAAAACCGTTCAGCCGCTTTCAGACGGCCTCGGAGGCACGGATAATCAGGCTTCCTCCGGCTTTCAAACCTCACAGTGCCGCACAGGTGGCGATAAAAATCGTACTGCAGGGAGCCGTGCGAAAAAGGTTTTTGATGAAAACCGCCCTCGATTTCTAACCGCCGCCGCTTTGATGCTGTCGGCTGAGCCTTCGCACAAAGCCCGCCTCCCGGTGTTTACGAAGCCATGGGTTCGCAGCTTATCGGCATCCTGACCGACGGCAGCTATTGCATGGTCGTCAAAACGACGTCAAAAACGGCGGCTGGCAGGGAAAACGCCAAACGGCCTGCAACTGGACGACGGCAAAACCGTCATCGCCGACAACGGCGGCGGCGGCTACCCATCACGGCAAACCGGCGTGCTGATGAACGGCGGCAACACCGCCGGCATGTACGCCTCCATCAAAGAACATGCCGAAGAAAAACGGCGCGCCCGATAATCAACCCGAACAAATCCTCGCGCTTTCCAATATAAAAAGGCCATCTGAAAACCCTTTTTCGGTTTTCAGACGGCCTGTCCCGATTGCGGCCGTTACCGCTTATTCGATGACTACCCGTGCATTCAACGGCTGTACGGGGCGGTTGTTTTCGAACCGACGGCGCGGGTGAATTTTCCGCTTGCGCTGGTCGATGTGGTCATGAGTTTTCAACACCAACCATGATACGCCCTCTCTGTGCGCGGCGGCGTGGTCAGCGAACCGGCAAAGCGGTAGTATTTCAACCGTTTCGGCAGCAGGGTGGATGCGTCGAACGGTTGGTTGAGCTTCACTTTTCCTGCGGTCATCGGCATGACGTTCCAGATGGAAGACAGGCGGTCGTTGGTTTTGCCGGCCTCGCACAGCACGGCTCAATACCAAAGGCTGTTTGTTTTCGTCTAAGTGAACAAAGTGGGCTTCCATCGGGAAGGTGCGGCGCTGATTTGGTTTTCGCTCCGGCACGTGGAGTGGAACTGTTTCAGGGTGTAGGTGCAGCCGTTCACGGTCAGGGTGTTGCCGCCTTCGGGATAATTGACCTGAATGGTGTGGTAGTTGTTTTTCCACGTCAACCGTACTCGGTTTGTAATTGACTTTTGATGCTGGGCGGTTTGCGGAAACAGTTTTCGGTAATGTTTACCGGAGATTGGTTTTGCCGGTGGAGCACAAACGGAAATTCTTCAGACAGATTGCCCCAGCTTTCAGGAGATCGTGTCCGGTATAGCTAAATGGGTGTGATTGCCGTGTGCGGCGGCGGAGAAAAGCAGTACAGGCCGACAGGAGGATGGCGGTCAGACGCGGTAAATTACAGGAAAACAAGGCATTGCAATATCCTTTCTGTTGAAGTGGAGAGCGTTGCCGGGTGCGTATGTAAATATTTTATTTTTATTGAAAGATAGCTATATCGAATGGTTCGGTCAAAGCATTTCCCCGCCCTTCAAACCATTAGTGTAATGAAGTTAAAGCGAATTCATTTCTCCGCCGACCCCTACTTACTTTAGCTCGATTTAACACCTGCCGCGTAATCCCCCGCCTGCTGATAAACAAATATAAAAGGCCGTCTGAAAACCCGTTGCCATTTGGCAAAGCAAAAACTGTTTTCAGACGGCCCAATCCTCAACAGCCTTGCTCCGGCGCGGCGCGTTTCAGACGGCCTATTTCGCCGCGTCACCCGTATCGTTGCCGAAGCGTTTCAAACCGCCGCCGAGTGCTGTAGAGGTCGGCCATGTTTTTCCAGTCGTGTCGGACTGCCGGTAAGCAGCGCTGTCGGCGCGCATAGCTGCTGCGTTCGGCATCGAGCAGGTCGAGCGCGCTGGAAACGCCGTGCTTATGGCGCAGATTGAATCAGGCGCAGTTGGTCGGCGTAAGCCTTGCTCTGTTTGGCTTTGGCTGCATGGGCTTTTTCCAGCTGTTCGCGTGCCGCAATGCGTCGGCGCGTCTCTGAACGCACTGTGTACCGCCGCTTCATAGTTCACAACCTGAATCTGCTGGCGGATTTTTCGCCGCATCAGGCTGGCTTTCAACGCGCCCCCAGGTGAAAATCGGATAGTTGATTGAAGGTGCGACGCTTAAGTGCCGTTGCCGGATTTGAAGAGATTATTCAATTCGTTTGGAAGCCGATCCGACGCTGCCTGTGAGGTGATGCTGGGGAAGAATGCGGCGCGGGCGGCACCGTATTGGCATTGGCCTGTTTCAGCGAAGTGTTCGGCGGCGCGGATGTCGGGGCGGTTAGAGCAACACGTCGGATGTCGGAGCCCTGCAGGCGGGCGGCTGACTTTAAGCTGACGCGACAGCGGCAATCCTGCCGGCAAATCGTCCGGAAGGGGTTGGTTAATCAGCACGGACAGGCGTTGCGCGCCTGCTCGCAGTTTTTCACGTGCGTTTCGTAATCGGCCTGTGCGGAGCAATCAAGGCCTCCTGTTGGCGCAAATCAACGGCGGAAATCACGCCGCTTTGTGTTTCAACTGGCTCAGGCGGTAGGGTTTTGCTCGCGGGTTTTCAAAACGTTTTGCGCCAGTTTCATTGCTTCTTCGGCGTAGCGTTCGTTGAAATAGGCTTTGGCCACGGAAGCGACAATGGTCAGGTGGACGGCATCGCGGGCGGCGGTGCTGTTGAAGTAGCTTTCCAACGCGGCACGGTTGTTGCTGCGCGCTTTGCCGAAAAGAGGTCGAGTTCGTGTACCGATACGCCGAGGCCGACGCTGTACTGATTCGGTGATGGCGGCGCAGCCTCCCGACAAGGTCGGCGGCGGTATGCGCTGGCGCCGCTGCCGTTTGCCGCCAGCTGTCGGGAAGAGGTTGGCGCGCGTGATGCGGTATTGCTCGCGCAGTGCGCTCGGCGTTGAGCGCGGCGGTACGCAGGTCGGTATTGCGTTCCAGCGCGATTTCAATCAGGCGGTGCAGGCGCGGGTCGGCAAAATAATCCTGCCAGCCCAATGAGGCCGCCTGAATGCTGTTTTGCGCCTTATCGTATTTGAACGTTTCCGACACGGCAACCTGCGGCTATTCGTGTCCGGAATCATGGTGCAGCCGGACAATGCGGCGGCAACGGCAGTCACTCAAAAGGGGTTTGAAAAATTTTTGTTTCATGTTTGGTCCTTGTTGTTTTCAGACGGCCTCCCTATGCGTTCGGAGGCCGTCTGAAAAACTCGAGTAGTTTATTCGCCGTGCATCGGCAGGGCAGGCTGTTGCGGTTGTTGCGGCACGCGCGCTGAACAGCTTGCGTATTACCACGTAGAACAGCGGCACGAGGAAGACCGACAGGATGGTGCCGACCAACATGCCCGACAATACGGAAGTACCGATGGCGCGCTGGCTGGCCGAACTTGCGCCCTGAAGCGAGACAGCGGTACCGCGCCCGAAAATAAAGGCGAGGAAGTCGCTGATAATCGGACGGAAACGCAGATGGGCCGCCTGAAGTGCCGATTTCCCCGCATCCATGCCCTGCTCTTGCGGGTCTTTGGCAAATTCGATAATCATGAATGGCGTTTTCAGCGCTCAAACCAATCACGGTAATCAAGCCGACTCGGAAATAGATATCGTCCAGATACTGCGGCGGCACGCTAGAACAAAAGCGAGAAGCCGTTGCGGCCGGTAACACCCAGCACCACGCCGAGGAAGCCCAGCGGCACGACCAAAATCACGGAGGCGGAATCGACCAGCTTTCGCACGGTGCGGCCAACACGAGGAAGACGGCAAAATCGCCGACCGTAAACCAGATAGGTTTGCGAGCTGCTCTAGCTTCTTCGCGAGACTGTCCGCCCATTCAGAGCTGTAGCCGCCTTCCCGAGTTCGTCTACCAACCTTTTTCACTTCGGCCATTGCCTGTCTAATAGGTATGCGCTGTAACTACACCTTCAGTTTCATGGACGGATAACCGTTGAAGCGCACGCTCTGCTCGTACCGTTTTCCCATTTCGCGCGGTAGCGATGATGTGGACAACAGCGCAGCAACCGTTCTGTTGTTCGGCACGGTCAGCGCGAGGATGTCTTCCGGCTGCATACGCGACTGCGCGTCGGCGGACGATTACGCGTTAGTAAGCGGTCGTTGTTCGGAAATCGTTGATATACGAAGAACTCAATGCCGTTCCCAAAACGCTGCGTATGGACGAGAAATCAATACGCCGAGCCGCTGCGGCGGCTGACGGTCGATTTCCAGCGAGAAACGGTGCGTCTTCAAACCGGAGGCGCGGATGTTTTGCACTGTCGAACATCAGGGTTTTGGCACATTGGCAATCAGTTCGTTGCGCTTGGCCGTAATGCGGCATGGCCGCTGTTGTTACAGTCTTGCAGATAGAGTTCAAAAGCGAACTGGTGCCCAGTTCCATGATGGCAGAGCGGATTGATGGCAGTACCGAAACCGTCCTTCACATTCCGCATCAGCGCGCCGGTGAGTTTGCCGGACGGCAGCCGCGCTGCTGGCAGGACTGATCCGTTCAGATGATCTTTCAGCGTAATGAAGCCGAGCCATATTCTGGCCAGAACCGGCAAAGCTGACCGGACACCGAAAGTCCACCTCCGGCGCATTTTGGTGATGATTTCGTTGGCGGTGGCCAAAGTCGCATCGGTACGCTCTTTGGTCGCACCGGCCGAGGCTGAACCATCATCATCAGAGCTGCCTTAGTGTCTTCCTGCGGCGGGAATGAATCCGGGGATGTTTTTAGTATAGCGGCCAGTGCGCCGCTAATGCCGCATACACCCCAGCATCGGTACGGTGGCTAACACGCTTTAGCCCACGACGCTTTCGTATTTGGCCGTACCTTTGCTGAAGTGCGGTTAAACCAGCCGAAAGAGCCTTTTTCTCTTCGCGGTGCCCTTTCGGAATCGGTTTTGAGCAGGGTGGCGCACGAAAGGCAGGGGTCAGCGACAGGGCGAAAAAGCCGAAGGCAGTCGCTATCGCCATGGTGGCGGCAAATTAGGTAGTAAATCTTGCCGCTCGCGCCTGTAAAGAATTTCAGTAGCGGTAAGAATGCGAAATCAACACGCGGTAATACCGATAACCGCGCGGAAATCTGACATGGCTTTTTCGTCGCCTCTTTCGGCAGCAGCCCTTCCTCGCTCATAATCCTTTTCCACGTTTTCACACCTACAATCGCATCGTCCACAGCGATACCGATCACCAGCGCCATAGCGAACATGGTCGGCACGTTAATCGACATACCGAGATATTGCAAGCGAGGCAAACGCGCCCAGCAGCGAAATCGAGTGCGACAATGGTCGGAATCAGTATAGCGGATGTTTTTGCAGGAAGAAGCATCACGACAAACACCAACAAAATTGCCTCGCCAGCGTCTGCACCACTTTTTAATCGAGATGGAAACGAATTTCGAGTATCGTGGGTGCATCCCACTTCATGTCGCCGGGAAGAATTTCTGCAATTCGTCCATCCGTTCGCGGACGGCGGCGGCGGTGAAAGTATCAGCGATTACCCCTTGTTGGACACCGCGAGCAGTGCGCCGACGACCGCTTGCCGTTCAGTCGGGATGGAAGTGGCATATTCCTGACTGCCCGATTCGACGCGCCACGTCTTTCAGATAGACGTGGAGCCGTCGGTGTTTGCGCGGACGATGATGTTGCCGAATTCCTCAGCCGTTTTCAGCGGCCTTCCGCCGTGATGGTGGCGGTAATAGTCTGTCCGCTCACGTTCGGCGGGCGCCGAGCGAACCGGCGGAAGTTTGGGCGTTTTGCGTAGAATGGCTAGACGAAACCCTCGGCCATGGAGGTTGTAGTTCTGCGCTTTTTCGGATCACCAGACGCGCATCGCGCTGCCGAACCAGCAACAGGCGGGCTTCGCCACACGCCGTCGATGCGTTGGTTTCCGGGCAGTATTACGCTCCACGCAGTCGGCGATTTCTTCCGTTCCGATGGTGTCGGACGACATCATCAAAACCATCAGGAGAGTTGGATCGCGATTGGACTCAGTGTACACCGATTTTTGCTGCGGCAGCGGGCAATGTCGCTGTTACTTCCGACAGTTTGTTCTGCACCTCGACTTGGGCAAAACTCTCGTCAGTTTTCCGGCGGCAGGTCAGGCTGACCGTGCCGCGACGCACTGGATGTGGCGTTGGTGGTCATGTAGTCAAACCTTCTACGCCGTTCATGTTCCCGTTCGATGACGAGCCAGTACGCTGTCTTCCATCGCGCGTGCCGACGCGCCGGGACCGGCGGCAGTCAGCGTGATGGTGGGCGCGCCACGCGACGGAGTATTGCGACACCGGCGGCGAACGGATGCCGATTACGCCCGCCAGTATGATAAATATCGCGATTACCCACGCGAAAATGGGGCGGTCGATAAAAGCTTAGCCATATTCGCTGTTTCCTGTTGGATTTGGCTTCAGAGCGGATTTGGCTTCGGGTTTGACCTCTGAGGCCGTCTGAACGTCGGTTTTTCGGCTCGGAGGCGGCAGATTGAGGGGCAGAGGCGGCGGCGGACTGAGCCTCGGCAGGGGTATCGGCGGCTTCGGCAGGCGGCGTCCATTCTTTCGTCGTAACGGTTTTCACGCCGGTTTTCGCGCTCATCATGCCGGCAATGGTGGTACCAGCGACAACAACCTAGTCTCCGCATTCAGGCCGGGTAATCGCAATTATTGCCCTGCTGCGCCGCCACGGTTACCGGGCGCGGCTCCATTTCGTTTTTCGCGTTCACCACGGTACGGTGTCGCTGCTGTCCGCGCGTTACCGCCTGCTGCGGCTCGACACGGGCGTTCGGCACAACGGACTGCGACATCACGGCGCGGACGTAAAGGTTGGGCAACAAGACGTTTTGCGGATTGGGCGACCACGCGCAGTTTCACCTGCCCCGTGGTTTCGTTGACGGTGGTGTCGGCAGACATCAAAAGCCTTTTTGCGGGTAAACCGTGCCGTCTTCAGCTTTGATGTCCACTTCGATGCGGTAGTCGACGGCTTTCAGACCGCAATCTGCAATCTGCTGGCGCAGCTACGCAGATTTCGGCGGCCGATTGGGTTACGTTGGCACACATCGGATCGGTTTGCTGATATGTAGCCATCGCCGTCGTACTGTTCGCACTGACCAACGCGCCTTCGGAAACAGTAGACTGGCGATGAAAGCCGGAAATCGGCGCAGTGATGCGGGAATAGTTCGATGATTTGTGCCGACGATGGTAGCGCGCTAGCTGCTTTCACACTGGCTTCGGCAGATCGCTTGCTGCTGGTAACGGCGGCATCATATTCCTGCTTGCTGATGGCATCGGCTTCTACCGGCGGGCGGTAGCGCGCCAGGTCGGCATGGCCTTGGTAAGCGTTGCTTCAGCCGAGAGCCAGTTAGGGCCGCGCGCGCTTTCCAACGAGGCGACGCTCTAAAGTCGCGTCTTCCAGCTGATACAGCGGCTGGCCTTCGCGCACATAGCTGCCCTCTTGAGACAGGCTGGCGTTTGACGATACCGCTCACCTGCGGGCGCACGTCAGCGGACACGGCCTCCAGACGACGGGCAGCTCGACACTCAAAGGCCACATCCTGCGGCTGTACAGTGCCACCTCGAGCCACGGGCGAGGGGAGCCTGCTGTTGCGCGCCGCCTGTTTTTGCCCGCAGCCGCCTGACCGCCGTCTTTGCCGCCGCAGGCAGCCAAAAGTAAAGCGGTGGCGGCGGCTAGCAGCCAGCCTTGCCTGTGTGCGCGAGAAAATTTCTGCATCATATCGTTTCCTGTATCGATTCTGTTTCAAAGCCTGCGCCGATCAGGCCGTCTGGATGTTCAGACGGCCTAATCCATCTTTTTATGACAACTTGAAAGCTGCGTATTATACATACAATGTTGGATATGTAAGTAAATTGAATCTTATAATCGCGGGATTTTTACTTATTCCGTGTTTCTGCAAACCATGAGAAAAACCAGGGCAGGCCGAAAAACCCGCGAGCAGCTGTTGCGAGTCCGCCCTCGACACCTTTACCACTCCATGGCGTGGCGAAAAACCCGCTTCAAGCCATCGCCCGCAACGCAGGCGTAACGCGCGACGCGCTTTGCTAGCATTTCAAAAACAAGGAAGAACTGTCTGAAGACTGTTTCGGCAGACTTTCGAGGGACTGAGCACGCATCTCAGACGGCCTCCGAAAGCCGACAAACAAGGCCTGAGGCAACTGCTGAACAGCATCTTCGTCCACATCAAGCGACAAGCTGCTACAAACTCTTCGTCATCACACCCATTGAAATGCGAATGACACGGAAGAAAACAACCATCATGGTAGTGCAGAAAAATACGCTTGCCCTGTGGGAAGAGCAGCTGCGCGATCATCGTCCGCTGCACCGCCCGCAGCGAAACTGCCGGCGACCTCCCATCGACCTGGTATCACCTACCTGCGCGCCACCATCTGCGGCCTGATGGAAATGTGGCTGCACGAAAGACGACCTGGTTGGAAGCCGTCGTCCCGCCGATTATCGACGCCCTACCCTGCAACACAGCCCGACCCTGCGCCTGCCGAGCCCAGACAGCGCGAGCACGCCGAAAAAACCGCGAGGCCGTCTGAAGGCCGTCTGAAACACGCTTTCAACGGAATGAAAACAAACGCCGCTAGGGTTTGCACGCAGCCAAACCCGAGGTTTCCATTAGGAAAGCAGACCCGCAACAAACTGACAAACCCTTTTCCCCGCTGAAACACCCTCGCAAACCCGTAGCGACAGACGAGGACAAACTGATGACCGCCCGACAGACCCGACCCTGATTCAGTGCAAAATCCCGCAGGATGCTGGGCAAAAACATATGCCGCATCACCTTTTCCGGCCCCGAACTGGCCGACTATCCTGCGAAAACGGCGTACCGTTCAAAACACTGCTGCCCAAGCGGGCGAGCCGAGCCATCAAAATGCCGAAGGCTTTGACAGTAGTCGAAATGGCGCGCGACCCGTCAGCCACCTTACAGCCGCACCTACACCGTCCGCCGCTGCGATGCCGGCAAATGCCTGCAAGTCGATTTCGTCCTCCACGGCGACAACGGCGCCGGTACAGCCTTCGCCGCGCGCCCTGCCCGGCAAACCGTCGGCATCACCGCCCTAAACGCGGCAGCATCCTGAAACCAGCTGCATACTACCTGCTGGCGGGCGACCTGACCGCCCTGCCCGCCATCGCCGCCATGCTCGAACAAATGCCGTCTGAAGCACGCGGGCAGGTATTCGCTGCTGCCCGACCCCGCCGACCTGCCGGACGACTTCGACACCGCCCAGCATCACCGTCACACCTTTATCGGCGGGGCCGAGCAAAATGCCGCCATCGTCGACGCCGTCGACAATGACCGAACGGAAAAATGCGACTGCTACGTCTGGTTTTGCCGCCAGAAGCCGAACTGGTGTACGCTGCGCGCATGCCCGTAAACGCGAAACTGCCGCCGCCGCTGCTACGCCGTCCCCTGTTGGCGGCGAGGGCGAGGCCGAAGAAACCTACCACCAAAAACGGCACGCCTTCGTCGACGGCGATGCGGAAAAACCTACGCAGCAATAGCCTTTTCACACTGGGCGCCCTATCGCAACGGCTACCACTGCACGACCCACCACGCATGAAAGCCCGTACCGCACACAGCCGCCTCTACCTCGCACTCTGCTGCACCGCCCCGCGCCGACGACACCGACCGCGAACGCGAACGGCTGGTAGTTGATGCCCGGCAGGGCGACAGCCAACTGGCCGAAGCCGCCCGAAAATGGGCGAACTCTGCCGGAAAACCGGCAACGGCAAAGTCCGTGCCGACTGGATTGCACTGCTGGTACGGCGCGCGCGACGAGGCGGCAGGCACTGTAGCCGCCTGCCCCGGAATACCGCCCAGCGACTACGCGCCCGACGAACTGGAAAACCTGGCCAAAGCCGCCCGCGACGAAAAACAGTTCGACACCGCCCTCCAACTCTACCAAGCACTGCAGAAAAGCGATCTGAACGCAAAATCAGCTGGCTGGGCGGCGCGTGACCGCACTCGACGGCAACGACTACATCTCCGCCATCAACCGTCGCCCTCTACCGCGAACGCTTTGGCAGCGATGCCGACATCGCCGCCGCCCAGTCCTACATGGACGAAACCGCATCAAAACAACGAAACCGCAGTCCGTCCCGCAAAGCAGCAGGAAGCAAAACGCCGCCGCGAAGCCGGAAACCGCCGAACGCGACCACATCCTGCAGCAATACCGCGCCGCCGCCGAACGCCGCGACTTTTGCCGCTGAAAAGAGCAACTCATCTCCGCCACGGCAAATTTTTCTCCGCCAAAGACCGCCTGTGGCTCGCCGCCAAACTGGCCGACGAACTGCGCCGCGCCCGCGCCGACAGCGACCGCAAACAGTCTGGAACAAGTTTACGACGGCCTGAGTAAGATTCTGCGCGAAAGCGAGAAAACAGCGAAATCTACAACCAGGCCAAACGCGCACCGCATGACCGTCCTCATCGTCAGGGCGCGACCAAGAAGCTGAAGACTACCGCGCGCTGGCACGCCACCAAGAACAGCCCGATTATGTCGAAAGAACGGTACGCGCAGGCGCAGCGACAGGAACAGCCGCCCCGTTACCGCCTCCGCACAGCCGCCGTCGGTCACAAACCGGCCTTCCAGCCAAAACTGCGCGCCCGCGAAAGGCAAAAGTCCTGCTCGACGCGCTGAGCAGCCCCATCCCGCTCATGGCAGCGGCGCGGTGGAAGACATCGCCCGCGGCCTCAACTACCAAAGCAACCCCGGCAAAGCGCGCAGCCTCGATTCCGCGTCTTGCCGCCCATCATGCGCTGATCGCCCTCAATCAGAAGAGGCCGTCTGAGAAGCATTCCGCCGCGCGGGTGCGTTTTCAGACGGCTTCTTTCCATTCCGGACACGGTTGACCAGCCCGCCCGAAGCGGTAGAATCGGACAAGCCACGCAGCGGTTTTCCCCTTCCGCCAACGCCCATCCCAACGATACAAAGGGAAAAATCATGGCAGTCAATTACCGAGAAACCCCCGCCGACCAACGCTCAAACCATCGACGGCATCCGCCTCTTCGTCGGACAAGCGGGCATCAAAAACCGCAACACGACGACCTCACCCTGATGCTGCTCTCCGACGGCGGCACAGTCGGCGCAGTGTTTTGCAAAAACCGCTTCTGCGCCGCACCCGTGCGCATCTGCAGACAACACCTGCTCGATGCGGGACGGCGTACGCGCCTCGTCATCAACACCGGCAACGCCAACGCGGGAACGGGCGAAGAGGCCGCGACCGCGCCGCCGATGCGTCTGCGAAGCGGCGGCCGAACAAACGAGGCTGCGCCCTGACCAAGTCCTCCTTCTCACCGGCGTCATCCTCAGACCTGCCCGCCGACAAAATTATTACCGCCCTGCCCAAACTGCGCCCGGCCGGCTGGGCGAGATGCGCGCCGCCATCCTGACCACGACACCGTCCCCGAATCCGCCTCGCGCGAAGGCAAAGTCGGCGAAAAACACCGTCGCGCCACCGGCATCGCTAAAAGCTCCGGCATGATTCATCCCAACATGGCGACCATGCTCCGGCTTCATCGCCACCGATGCCAAAGTTTCCCCAACCGTCCTCCAGCTGATGACGCGGAAATCGCCGACGACACTTTCAACAGCATCACCGTGGACGGCGACACCAGCACCAACGACAGCTTCGTCATCATCGCCACCGGCAAAAACGGTAAAGCGAAATCGACAACATCGCCGACCGCGCTACAAACGGCTCAAAACCTGCTCTGCGGCTCGCCCTCGAGACTCGCCCCAAGCCATCGTCCGCGACAGCAGGGCGCGCAAATTCATCACCATCGAAGTCTGCAACGCCGAAAGCCGCGACGAAGCACGCCGCGCCGCCTATGCCGTCGCCCGCTCCCCGCTGGTCAAAACCGCCTTCTTCGCCTCCGACCCCAACCTCCTGCCCGCCTGCCGTGCCGTCGGCTCGTTCCGGCGTCGATTTGGACTGCAACACCCTGAAAATGTGGCTCAACGGCGTATTGGTGGCGGGAAAAAGGCGGGCTGCGCCGCCAGCTACCGAAGAACAAGGTCGAGCCGTCGCAGACGAAAGCGAAATCACCGTCACATCCGACCTGCAACGCGGCCAGCGAACAGCCGCCGTCTACGCGACCTCTCGCACGAATACGTTTCCATCACGCCGACTACCGTTCGTAAACCGCAAAGGCCGTCTGAAACCGGCTTTCAGGCAGCCTCTTCCCACCTGTCAGGAAACCCCGATGACGCCGGACGAACTGCCGAACCACCTCGACCCTACCTTGCCGGGCACTGCAAAGCAGGGCAAATCCGCGCACACGCTGGCCGCCTACCGCCGCGACCTGCAGCAACTCTTCAGCCTGCTGCCCGCGCAGCAGCCAATCCGTCGGCCGCAACGACTTCATCGCCGTCCTGAAAAACTGTCGCAACAAAACCAATCCGAACGCAGCTCGCCCGCAAACTTTCCGCCTGGCGGCAATACTGCGCCTTCCTCATGCGGCAAAAAGCTGCTCGATACCGACGACGAGTCCGCTGCGCTGAAAGCACCGAACGGCTGCCGGCCGTGGATGCTGGTACCGCTCAACCGCCCTGCTCGATCGCACGCGCCCGCAGAAAACGGCCTCGACGTGCGAGTTTTAGCCATATTCGAACTGCTCTACGGCAGCGGCCTGCGCGTGGCCGAGTGCACGCCTGAATACGGACGACATCCTGCCTCGACGAAGGCTGGGTGGAAGTGCGCGGCAAAGGCGGCAAACACCGCCAAGTACCGCTGGGCAGCCGCAGCGTTTCCGCCCTGCGCGCCTACCTGCGCCGCAACGGATCGCGCAAAGCGGCGAAACCGCCCTGTTCACCAGCGCACGGGCAAACGGCTGGGCATCCGCCAAATCAAAAACCGCCTGCGCGACTGGGCGGTAAAAACGGCAGCCCGCAACACCTCAGCCCCGCACACGATGCGCCACAGCTGCGCCAGCCACCTGCTGCAATCCTCCGGCGACATCCGCGCCATGCAGGAGCTGCTCGTACAGCAACCTGTCCGCCACCCAGATTTACAAACTCGATTTCGACCGCCTGGCGCAAAGTGTACGACCGCGCCCATCCGAGAGCGAAACGGAAGAAAGACAGCGGATAAACCCACCTGCCGCCTCCGCCCGCACCGCCTGTTCAGACGGCTGCCCAACATTCTGAAAAACCAACTTTTCCATTTCAAACAAAGCGCGCAATACCATTCGCACCTCGTCCGTCAAAAATTCCGATGCCGCGCTTCCCCGCACGCGGATAACCGCAGGCTTCCGGTTTCGCCAGAAAAGCCCCGCCATGCCCACGCGTAGGGAAAAGGCCGTCTGAAAACCTCAAAACGTTTTTCAGACGGCACCTCACATCCGTATCCGCACATCTAACGTGTCGCCGCGCGATTCGCCGTTCTCAAACACCAACACCTTCTCCGGCCAGCTAGCTGCCAACCTGAACTGTTCGGGACGGTATTTTTCTGCGAAATTTCCTGCCCGCCAGCTTGCGCCGATGGGAAATCGACGCAGAACACGTTGCGCCGCGCCCCGTGCCGAGACATCCGGCTGCGGCGGCAGCAACAGCCGTTCGGCGGCAACGGCGGCGGAGACGGCTGCCAACTGCGCCAATAATGGCCGATAACGACGGGCTTATCGTCGCGGTAGTCGTCCACCACGCGCAACGGGTCGTACCGCGCCAGCGTCCGCCGGCGTAAAACGGCTCGTCCGCCAAACGCTCCACGCCGCTGGTGAGGGCGCGTATCGGATGCAGGCGGCTGCGTTCGAGTTCGTATCGCGCCGTGGCGGGCATGGGCGGCGGCGCATGGTCGGGATTTTTCCGCCTGCGGGGCGTAATGCGCCTGTTCGTAGAGGTAGTCGGGATACCAAGAGGCCGTCTGAAGGCGGTGTTTCAACTCGGCATCGAAACGGCGGTATTGCGCGGTCAGGCTTTCGCCCTTTGCTTCTTCGAGGGCGTTCGATTTGCGGCGGCAGCCAGGCGGCGTGGACGATGCGCAGGTCTTCGCGCTCCAGCAGCAGGGGCTGTTCGGCCAGCCATGCGCGCAATTCGTTTTTCTTTCTCTTCCACGCAATGCCACGGCGCGTAATGGGCGTCTTTTTCGGCGCGGACATCGAAAAACCAGCCGGAGCCGTCTTTCGGGTCGTCGGCAAGAGATGTTCAATTCGTGGTTGCCCAAAACCATCCATGCCCATCCGCGTTCGTAAGCCTGTTTGAACCACGCCAGCATCGCGGGCTGTCGGGGCCGCGGTCGCACAAATCGCCGACGAACACCAGCCGCCGCCCGTGCGGATGGAAACCGTCGTCGCGGTAGCCGAGCCGGTGCAGCAGCGATTGAAAGGCGGCAAATTCGCCGTGAACGTCGCCGACGATGTCCAGCGGCGTATCGGGCGAGGATTGGCGGTATCGGTAGGGCATGATGGTGGGAGGTCGTCTGAAAAAAGTGTGCCGACGAGTTTTCAGACGACCTCGAGGCTGATTTCAGAAGTTTTCGCGATAGTAACGCATTTCCTCGATGCTTTCGAGAATATCGTCCAAAGCCTGATGCGAACCGCGTTTCACCACGCCTTTGGCAACGGGCGGATTCCAACGTTTGGCGAGTTCTTTCAGGGTGGACACGTCCAGATTGCGGTAGGTGGAAATACGCTTCGAGGCGCGGCATGTATTTGACCATGAAAGCGGCGGTCTTGATGGATGGAATTGCCGCATCGGCGTGGCTTTTTCGGGAATCCATTGCGCGATAAAGTCCAGCAGTTTTTGTTCCACTTCGGCTTCGGTGAGCCGCGATTCGCGCACGCGCTGGGTCAGCCCGTGCGGCCGTGGGTGGCGGTGTTCCATTCGTCCATGCCGTCGAGCAGTTCGTCGCTTTGGTGGACGACATAAACTCGGACTGCGCCAAGACGTTCAAATCAGAGTCGGTGATAATCATGGCGACTTCGATAATGCGTTCGCGTTCGGGGTCAAGCCCGGTCATTTCCATATCGAGCCAGCAGAGGTTGCTTGCGTTTTGGGTCATTTCAGACGGCCTTTTGAATGGGAAAGCGGCGGATTATAAAGGGATATGCCCGGTTGGAAGGCCGTCTGAAACGGGCTTCGGCAATGTCGGAACCTGTTTTTTCGAGACGGCCTCTCCGCATCAGGCATCAGCTACCGAATTCGCGCGGAAGGTTTTTCGCAGTAATGGCATTTGAGCTTGGTCTGGCTGCCTTAGCCGCGGATGGAAAAACGGCTTTTCACCGGCTCGCCGTGGCTGGCTGCAGTTGGCATTAGGGGCGGCGGAACACTTCGGCGATTTCGTCCGGGCAGGGTCAGGCGGCGTTTTAGTACCACTTTGAAAATCGGCGATGGTGATGACGGTGGCTTCGAGGCGAACAACGCCAGCCGGTTGGCGAGCTTCGTCGTCGAACGCCGCCAGAAAGTCGATGATGTCTTTGCTGCCTTGGGTTTTTGCTCGGCAGGGTTGAAGCCGACAGTTACGGCGCTGCCGTAATGCAGCAGTTTGAACTGGCGCAGGATGGTCAATCCCAGCCGGCAGGATGTGGTCGATGACGGTGCCGTTTTTCGATGGCTTCGACGCTGGTTTTAGGGTTTTCCATGTTTTATCCTTATACTTCTTCGATTCAACACCAGCGACAAAATCGCCATGCGGGCGTAAAGCGCCGTTGGTCGCCTGCTCGAAATAGTGGGCGTGCGGCGTGGCGTCGACGTCGGGTGGATTTCGTCAACGCGCGGCAGGGGGTGCAGCACGCGCAGGTTGGGGCAGGGCGTTGGCGAGCATGGCGGCGTTGAGGTTGGATTTGCCTTGGATTTTTGGCGAACTCTTGTTCGTCGAAGCGTTCGCGCGCTGGACGCGGGTCATGCACGGATGTCACGCCCATTCGATGGCGGCTTCGAGGTCAGGCAGGATTTGGTAACGGCAGCCTGCGGCTTCGAGGTTCTTCGGTGATGTATTCGGGCATGGCGAGGCTGGGCGGGGAGACAAAAGGCGAAATTCGCAGTCCCAGCGTTTGAGGGCTTGGCAGAGGAATGGACGGTGCGCCGTATTTGAGGTCGCCCGCCATGGCGATTTTGAGCTTGTTCAGACGGCCTTGGGTTTCGTAGATGGTCACGAGGTCGAGCAGAGTTTGCAGCTGGGGTGTTGGTTGGTGCCGTCGCCGGCGTTGATGACAGGGACTTTGGAAAACTCGGCGGACACGCGCGCCGCGCCGTCTTTGGGGTGGCGTTGGATGATGAGCGTCGGTGTAGCTGGAGATGATGCGGGCGGTGTCGGCGAGGTTTTCGCCTTTTTCGCGCTGGTGTTCGCGCCGTCGGCAAAGCCGATGACTTTTGCCGCCCTAAGCGTTGTGCGGCGGTTTCAAACGACAGGCGCGTGCGGGTGGAGGGTTCGAAAAAGCATGAGCCGATGAGTTTGCCTTCAGGCAGGTCGTCGCGCGGTGCTCTTTCAGCTTCAAAGGCCGTCTGAAGCAGCAGTTCGAGGCTGTTCGGTGGTCAGTCGAAATGGAAATTATGTGTTGTCGGTAAAGCGGGTTGGGCATTCGGTTTCCTTTCTTCATTCGGCAAAAACCCGCGAAGGCGAGTTTTGCGAAACAACGACAAACAATGACGGATGCGCCGCGGCATGCGACCCGGAAAAGGGCAGGTGAAAAATGCAGGGGCGGGCCATGTGTTGCCTCTAATCAGTGAGACAGGGCGATTATCGCATATTTGCCCTTTTCGGGGTTGGGATTTTTCAGGCTGGGGCCGTCTGAAAATGTGTAAAATGCCGTTTTCCCAGACTGCCCTGCACGCAAAATGAAATTCAAAACCCCGCCCGTCAATGCGAAACTGATTGCCATGCTGCCGTCGCTGGTGAGTACCGGCATCATCGCCTATCTGGTTTACCGCTTCCGCCTGGAATCGGTTACGATTCACTGGTGCTGGGGCGTGATTGCAGGGCGGCCTGGTCGATTTGGACAACGTATTGTCCGGGCCGTCTGAAAAATACGGCGGTGTCGCTGGCGGCCTTTTGCCGTGTCCTCGCTGGCGGTGCAGGCCGCGCTGGGGCGGCCAGGGTGTTTCTGGCGGTGATGGCCCTGCTGGCCTTCGTTTTCACCATGATCGGTCGCGGTCGTGCGCTGCCGCACCATCTCCTTCGGCACGCTGGCGGTGGCGGTGTACACCACGCTGACCTACAACCCCGCCCATCCGGGCCGCCTGGTACGTCAATCCGCTGATGATTTTTGTGCGGCGCGTCGCTCTACAACGCGGTTACCCTGCTGCTGCACGTCCTGCTGCCACCGCCCGGTGCAGGAAGCCGTGGTCGAAAGCCTATTGCGCACTGGGTGCGTGCCTCGATGCCAAAGCCGTCGACTGACGAAACAGACGGCCTGGAGCAGCGATCAAATCGACCTGGTAGCGAAAAACAGCCGCGTCATCGACACTTTCAACCTCTGCCGCGCGCTGATTTCTACCGCATACGCGGTAAGCACCGCCATCCGCGCACCCGACCCGTATGCTGCTATTACTTCGCCGCCCAAGACATCCACGAACGCGCCAGTTCCAGCCACATACACTACCGCGCCATGGCGGACAAACTGAAAAAACAGCGACCTGATTTTCCGCTTCCTGCGCCTGATGGAATTGCAGGCACAGGCCTGCCGCGACATCTGCCGACAGCCTGCGCAAACGACCGCAGTCATGAAGGCGACCCCGCGTCTGTCCCGCGGCGCGCAAAGGCCTGAGACAGTCGGTGGCGCATTATGCCGAACGCCACCGCGACGCGGCCGAACTGCCGCAACTGCAACGGCTGGCCGCCAACCTGCAAAGCATCAACTACCAGCTCTCCCACCTCGAAAGCGGCCTGACCGAAGAACAAAGCGGCGACCTGCGCATCGCCCACCACGATTCGGCCAAACTGAAAGACGCCTTCAAAGCATCCGCCGCCAGCTTACCCCCGAAGCCCCCACCTTCCGCCACGCCGTCCGCATGGCGGTACTGGTGCTCTTCTGTGGCCTCGTAGTGGAAACCCTGCAACTGAACTTCGGCTACTGGATACTGCTGACCGCCGTATTCGTCTGCCAACCCAACCACTCCGCGCACCCGAAGCCGTCTGAAACAACGCATCGCCGGCACACTGGCGGGCGTACTCGTCGGCTCACTGCTGCCCCTACTTCACGCAGTCGCTCGAAGCCAAACTGATGGTATTGACCGCCGGCGTGGCCCTGTTCTTCCTCTCTCGCGCCAACAAATACAGCTACTCCACCTTCTTCATCACCATCCAAGCACTCATCGGCTTTTCCATCGCCGGCTTCGACATCGCCCAAGCCCTGCCGATGCGCATGGCCGACACCGTCGTCGGCTGCCCTGCTCGCCTGGGCGGCAGTGTCTACATCTGGCCCGACTGGCACTACCTGCAACTGGGCAAAACCGGCGCGGTAGCCATCGCCGCCGACGCGGGCTACCTGCGCGGCATCCTCGACAGCCTGAAAAGCGGCGGTGGCGAGACGTCGCCTACCGCAGCCGCGCCGCCTGAGCCACGAACGCGCCGCCGCGCTCTCCAGCACACTGTCCGACATGTCGGCCGAACCGTCCAAATACGGCAGCCGCCTTTTCAGACGGCTTCCAACTGCTGAAAAATCAACTATTCCCTCATCGGCTACATCTCCGCCCTCGGCGCATACCGCTCCACCATCCGCCGCGACGACGAACACCAACCCTTCCCACAGCAATACTTCCCGCCGCCTACCACCTGCTGCGACCTGCTCGAAGCCGTGCCGGAACTGGGCAAAACCGACTTTAAAAGCCCGGCTCGCCGACGTGCAGGCCGAACTGGAACAGCTGCACCCGCACGACAGTATGCGAACAAAACAGCCTGCTGTCGGCAGCTGCCCGCCACCGCCGCCCTGCTCCGAACCGCCCAGTTTCCGCCCACTGCTACGGCACTATCAGCCGCCACGCAGCACGCGACTGGCAAACGACAGCGGCAACCCAGCGGTACCGAAAGCCCTTGAGCCACAGCGCAGACACCGAAGGCGGTCGACAAACCGCACCGCAAGAATCACAGTGCAATAGACCGAAAACTGCCGGAAACGGCAGGGGCGCAGGGCGTAAATTGATTCACCTCCCCAACAGATTGTTGTCATCGGCGAAAGGCCGTCTGAAAAACAACCCGGTTTCAGAGCGGCCTCCTATCCGTCGAGGCCGTCTGAAACATCTGTCTTTAAACAGCCCGATACCCGTTATCGGATTCGCCGCAGGCAGGGCGGCAATCATCAAAGGCCGTCTGAAAACCATGTGGAAAACGGTTTTCAGATGGCCTTTATCGCTATTCAAGCCGGCCGCAATATTCAGTACGGCGACTGTAAACGCGCCCCATCTCCAGCAGGCGGCCCAAAAATCCCAACTTTCCCGCACGACTGCCTCTTTCCCGTTCAACCGCCATGCCGCGCACCCGCATTCCAGTAATGAAAAGGATCACGTTGTACCACGCGGTACAGTTTCCGAAAGCGCTGGAAATCGCGGCATCCGTTTTTCCGTTTGCCCCCGCCCATTCCCGCGCAGCTTCTGCGGCTTGGAGACGCATCGCAGCGCATAGTCGAGGGGCGTATTCTGTGTCGGCTGGCGCGGTGCGGATAATCACCACGTGGCATCGAACGGCACGGATTCGGCGGTAGAAGCGCCCGTTCACAGGCGAGCACAGCTCCGCTGTGAAGCTGGCCTGTCGCCGTGCTTCTGTCCAGAGCATGCGTGCCGAGAGACAGCTTGCAGAGCTGCGGTTTGAAAAACGGTTGAGGAAGTTTTCGATTCGAGCGTAAACCCGGCGCATAAGTCATATCTCCATTTTTCGGCTGTATGATGAGGCCGTCCTGAAAACGGCGTAACGTTTTTCAGACGGCCTTGACGTTTTCCCGCGCCTATTCGCGGTGATACGGATGGTGGTTGAGAATCGACACCGCGCGGTAAAGCTGCTCGGTCAGCGCGCGCGCACCATGCCGTGCGGCAGGGTGAGGCTGGAAGGCGCAGCATCGTTTTCTCGCCCGCTGTTTGAGCGCGTCGGTCATGCCGTCCGCGCCGTCAATCACGAAGCAGACGTGTTCGCCCTGCAACTGCCAGTCTTTCGGATGTGCCCGCCAATTCGAGCGAAGTCGGCGCTTTGCCGCGTTCGTCCAGCACCACCAGATATGCGCCTTCCGGCATGGCCTCCACAATCCGTTTTTCCTCCCGCCGCCATGCCCTGCGCGGCATTCACGCCCGCGCCGCGTTTTTCCGGTTTGATTTCCTTCAAGGCGTACTGAATGTCGCGGCCAGCGTTTGTGCGTATTCGTTTACCGCTTCGTCCACTGAGCGCGGCATTTTCGTGCCGACAGTACCTACAGTGATGTTCATGCTGTTTCCCTTTCAATCGAAACCGTGTTTTCAGACGGCCTATTCAAACAAACGTCCCTGCGCCAGCAATTCGCGCACGGGCGAAACCCGCCCTGTGTTCCGGCAGCGCGCCGTATTGTTCAGGGCGACTCAGGTGCGCCGCCGTACCGTAGCCTTTGTGTTTTTCGAAACCGTATTGCGGATAGCGTTCGGCCAAGGCGTACATTTCCGCGTCGCGAGCGGTTTTGGCCAGTATCGATGCGGCGGATATGGCGGCGATTTTGTCGTCGCCCTTCACCACGGCTTCCGCTTCGACGGCTAAACCTTCGGGCACGCGGTTGCCGTCTATCCACACTTTCTGCGGCGGCACGGCCAAACCTTCCACCGCGCGGCGCATGGCCAGCATTGCGGCGTGCAGGATGTTCAGTTCGGCGATTTCGGCCACGTCGGCTAAAGCCACGCACCAGGCCGCCGCCTGCCGCCGGATTTCTTCCGCCAGCGCGTCGCGCTTTTTCCGCTGAGTTTTTCGAGTCGGCTAAACCGGCCAAATCGTAATCGGGCGGAAGAATCACGGCGGCGGCAAAACTACACTGCCGACCAACGGCCCGCGCCCGCTTCGTCACACCCTGCTTCCAGTCGTCCGTCCATTGCCCTGATCCGTCCCGTCTTGATAAAACGCGCAAGCATAAAGCAGCGGCGCGCATAGCTTCAACTTTTCCCGCCGATCCCGCCTTGCCCACCCTGTTTTTCAGACGGCCTTGCCGCTTGGGTAAAAATACGGATACAGTCCGTCTGCCGTGACGGTTTGCCGGATATTTGACTATAATCCGCCTTTTCCGTTTTCCACCGTATTTCCAATATGTTCCGCATCGGCCCCTACAGCATCGCCACGCTCGTCGCCCTCGCACCGATGGCAGGCATTACCGACAAACCGTTCCGACGGCTGGCCCGCCGTTTCGGCGCGGGTTACGCCGTCAGTGAGATGCTGGCCAGCGACCCTTCGCTGCGCCACACAAAAGCCTGTCGCGCGGCGATTTTCGACGGCGAGACGGCTCTGAGGCGTGCAGATTGCGGGCGGACCCGCAACAAATGGCCGAGGCCGCACGCTACAATGGTAAAACGGTGCGCAGATTATCAGACATCAACATGGGCTGCCCGGTGAGTCGGCAACGTGCTGGCGGGCAGCGCATGCTGCAAAACGAAAACTCGGTGGACGACATCCTGCGCGGTGGTGTCGGCGGTGGACGTTCCCGTCACGCTGAAAACCCGCCTCGGTTTTCGCCGAAAACAACAAAAAGCATCTGCGGTGTGCCAAAATGGCTGAACAGGCGAGCATCGCCGCACTTGCGCAGTCCACGGCGCACCCGCGAGCAAATGTACAGAGGCGGGCCTCTTACGACCTGATTGCCGAAGTCAACACGATATTTCGATACCGCTGCGGGTAAACGGCGACATCACCACGCAAAAAGCCGCCGAGGGTTTTACGGCAGACGAGCGGACGGCGTGATGATCGGGCGCGGCGCGCAAGGGCGCCTGGCTGTTTGCCGACATGCGCATACTTCCTGCAGCACGCAGCCCGCGCCCGTCACTCGTCGCCTTTCAGACGGCCTCGCCGCCATGTTGGAACACCTGCGGAAATGTATGGCTTTTGCGGCGAAACCGCGAGGCCTGCGCATTGCCCGCAAGCACATAGGCTGGTATCTCGCACCGTTTCCCGACGGCGAAGCTCTGCCGCAAACACATCAATGCCTCGGCTTTCCGCCGCCGCACAATACGATGCCGTTTCAGCCTTTTTGGAACGGCAGGAGCAGAACGAATGGTAGCTCTGAATGCGCCCTAAGCCACGCCGCATTGAGATAAAGGTAAAATTTTTAAATAAACGGTTTAACAACTATCGCAAACTGAGGTTTTTGCATACAATGCCGATTCACTTGCAGAGCTGCCGGATACAACGGCGGCAAATCATATTCCAATCGAGATTATGCTATGCCCAACAAAATTCCCGATATTGCCAACTGTATCGAGCAAAACCTTCTGCAATACTTCCGCACGCTGGACGGCGAACCCGACCTGCAACGTTTGCGACATGGTGTTGCGCCAAGGTGACCGATGCTGCACCGTGATGGCGCAGTGCGGCGGCAACTCAATCGAGAGCTTCGCCGTTCTCGGCATCAGCCGCAACACGCTGCGTAAAAACTGCACGAACACGGCGCTTTAATCTGCCGCTGAGGACGTATGAAGGCCGTCTGAAAACCTTTTCCCCACGGGAGAAGTTTCAGACGGCCTGAGACCTTTGCGTGATTCCTCCCCGACGCCGAAATCTGCAAAGATTTTCAGCTGTGCATTCAAATCATCCGCCATTCTGCTCAAATACTTTAATCGTGATACCTGATTGACCCAGGCATCCGGCCTGCGCAGGCAACAGACACGCCCAGCCTGTTGGGCTAACTCAAGCCAGGTTCCGACACATCGCCTTCAGATGGCTGCGGCACCCACCTTGAGCAGACCCGCCAAAATAGGGCTGCCCGGGCGGCGGAGGTTTACGGTGCAGCGTCCCAAAGCTTTGTTCGACCACTAACGGGTCCTCGCGATAAATATCGGTTGCGTTTGGTTTGCACTCCGTCAGCGGACGGTTGCGGTGGCTTTGCGTGCATAATGCCCGTCCAACAACCGATGCTCTTTCAGTGTTGCCGGTTTTCCCGCACTGTCGTAGCCTTTGTCAGCAGATGGTCAACCTTCTGGCAATGCCTTCCAACAAAGGGACAGATGGTTGCACTCATGGGTATTGCAGCGGGAGTGATGTGCAGTTTCTCGATATGCCTTTCCTCATCGGTATGGGTATGTTGTTTTGTAACCGAGTCTGTATGAAACCGTTTTTCTTGTCCACGGGCATTCTGTCCTTACCGGTGTGGTTTGGTCGCTGACTTGTCCTTCTCGTCGACTTCCCCTATGGCCTGACGCTGTTTGCTGCCGGCGGTCTGAATAATGGTGGCGTCAATGACGGCGGCGGATGCCTTCTTCTAATTTTAGGCCTTTTTCGGTCAGTTGGTAGTTAACTGTCAGCACTCGACAGGGTGCTCGTCTTGCGCCAGCCAATTGCGGTAGCGCATAAGGTGCTGTAATCAGATGCTCAGTCTCGTCAAAAGCGGCAAAACAGGGTTGAAGTCGATGCGGGTGATGAGGCTGTGTCGAGCTCGATCGAGAGGCTGTGCCATTGGCCGGAGCAGGACGGCTTAAACATGGACAAGAGGGATAGGCGGGACGGTACCGCGGTGGTCTCTAAGGTAAGCGGGTTCTTTGACGATTCAGGTACTGTTCGATCGGCCGCCAATCAATCACCTGATCCAACTTCACTAGGTGGGAAGCGGTCGATGTTTAGCGACATGGCATTAGTAGCGGTTTGCTGAAGAAGGTGCATGATGAAATCGTAGTCCGTGAGAATTTAGACTGTGGAGTTTTGCAGGTCTCGGCTCTTTTTACTGCGTACGCTCAACCCTGCCGACAGATACCTATCCAGTGCGGCCCTCACAACCGTACACGCAGCCGACACTCACGCCGCGGCAATGTCCGGACAAATAGGAATGATGGCGGAAAAGAAAGGTTCGCGGCGGTGGACATTGGAAATATGCACTTCGACAAACGGTAGCATGCACCGCCAGCGCATCACGGATGGCGTACGCTGGTGTGCGTATACACCCGCATTGATAACTGCATCTACGCCTTCATCGCGCGACGCGTGGATACGGTCTACCAGCCGCCTTCGCTGTTACCTGAAAACATTGACCGCGACACCGCGCCCCGCGCCGATTCAATCGGGCGGCGTTCTACATCAGCCAGCGTGTCCGCACCATAAATCTGCGGTTGCGCGTACCGAGCAAATTGAGATTGGGGCCGTTGACGCTGACAGGATGTCATATCGGTTTTGTTCCTCGATGGCGAAAAGTCCGAATAATCTGTTTCAGGCAGTGAGTGCCGTCTGAGCAGACGCGCATCTTATCGCATCGTTCCACCTGCTTTCAAGCGGCTTAGCTTCGGCAGCAAACCAAGCCTAATATTGGCTGATTCACATTGCAGGCCCGGCTACATTACTCCCACGGTACCATCGTACACCGCCGGAAATGGCCGGGCAGGCCTTTCTATTGAACCCGACCATCTTTTGGCTGTCTGAGGCCGTCTGAAAACACTGCCAAGAAAAACGCCGTCTTTTCAGACGGCGTTTTCTACTGCTGTATGCCTGCGGCTGTTCGTCGGCAGAACGTTTCAACCGGAGCGGTGGCAACCATTTCTCCCGCTTGCGCTGACCTGCTGCTCTGCCCATTAGGCGGCGGCGCGTGCGAGGTGGTAAGTCAAACCTGTACCGGCGGAGTCAGCGGCTGACGATGACGTCTCTTTCAGGCCGCGTAAAGTCGTCCTGTTTGCCCATAATCGCGGCTTCGGTCAGGACGCGCGTGGTTTCCTGGAAGGACGCGGCAGAGATGAAGCTGTCAGTAGAACGAAAGAGGCTTTTGGTAATACCAGCAGGATATTTTCAAAGCGCGCCGGTTCTTTGCCGTCGGTACAATGCTTTCTCATTACCGCCATCACTTCGGCACGTTCTACCTGTTCGCCGGTGATGAAGCAGGTTTCGCCCGGATCGACAATGTTCACGCGGCGCAACATCTGACGGATGATGACTTCGATGTGTTTGTCGAAAATTTTACGCCTTGCAGTCGGTAAAAGCTCCTGCACCTCTTGAACAATATAGCGCCAGTTC
>BNJU01000090.1_pt1 | contig 76713 bp, 84 predicted proteins | sample 8539281 | NCBI WGS metagenome assembly BNJU01 (sample SAMD00202456, study PRJDB9452) | human saliva metagenome | isolation source: human saliva | place: Japan
TGTTATCTTCTCAATGCAAATGCAGCAGTACTGGCTGTACACGGTCAATCCGGTTCGTCCAGACATACCCGCCAAACTGTGGCGGTATCTGCGTCACGCTCTCCGCTGTATCAAACCCAGCTGACCACTGTCCATCGCCTTCGACCAACATTACTCGCGTGTTTACCGCCGCCATCCGGTCAACAAACTTACCTGGCCAGCCCCATAGCAGTGGTGCATAGCGCCGCGGAATGTGCAGCTCCATATTGTGCAGTTCATGCGGCACATAACCCGTCCAGCCAACCGCTAAGTAACGCAGCAATCCGGCTTTCATCATTGTCTTGGAACAGAGCCGCAGCGTAGCGCTTTGTTGACGCAGCCAGGCAATGCCATCGTCATTACCGTAGACTGTAATTTGTTTGAAGCGTTCAGGGTTCATTGCCCGGAGCTTTCCCCACAGCACTTCGTATGTCTGGTGGTTGCCGTCCTTAACATGTAAAAGAAGATCCTTGTGTGGAAAGGCTGCCAGCACCTCATCTAACGTGGGCATCAAGCCCACCCCTTTGCCGCGGAATGGAAAGGTTTTGCCACCATCCGCCGTGTAGCCATAACCAATGTCAAGCTGCTTGAGCTCAGCCATAGTGTAGTTGCCAATCTCGCCCTTGGCTTCTGTGCGATATTCTAGTGTTGAATCATGGAAAACCGCTAGTTGCTGATCCTTCGTGAGCTTGAGGTCAAGCTCCACCACATCCGCACCATGATCGAAGGCGGCGCGCATAGATGGGATTGTATTCTCAAGATAGGGGTGCTCAGGCTTATCTATAATGGCTGCAGTGTTAGTGTCATTACCAACCTTGCTATAGTCAAATGTCTGCGCTAGGCCTCGGTGAGCAAGTATCCGTGGATGCTGTGCCGACACAAAGAGACTCGTATTATTGAGCCACAGTGCCATGATAATCACTACAATTACTGTCAATCCTCGCCAGTGCTGCTGACTCCACTGAGCTACTACATGCGTGATATTCCGAATTTGATTGTTCATCACTTTTATCTTACTTTAGGAACGACCTATCTTTCCGATCGGATGTAAGCGACTCAACAGCGTCTCGGACATCTAGACGAGAGTTATTTTAGCAGGTTGCCGTGTAGACATTTTTTCAATGAAACTACGTCACGCCAGACAGCTTAGCGGTTACTGATAGATGGCGTTCATATCCTCGCGAAACAGCTCGATGCCCTTTGCTGAGAGTGGATGGACAAGAGAGGAACCAACCAAAGTTATTTAACGAGACCTTTCATATGTTTGCGCTGGATTTTCCGGTCTTTGGTATGCTAAGAAGAAATATTGCAATCCCATAGACCGGCAAGAGGGACGATAGACGATGGCGCAATTATTCATTGAAGAAAGTGGGCAAGAAAATAAGAAAAGCGTCGTCTTTTTACATGCGTCAGGATCAAGCAGTAAAATGTGGCGGTATCACACCGCTGCACTTAAAAACGATTTTCACTGCGTTATTATAGATCTTCCGGGGCACGGAAACAGTCGTAATATAGAGTGGACAGATTTTGATGATGTAACGGAAGAAATTGCTGGTATTATCAGGGATAAGGCGCATGGGAAACCGCACCTTGTCGGACTTTCTCTGGGTGGTAGTCTCATTCTGACGCTGCTAGAAAAACATGCTGATTTGGTGGATAAAGTCATTGTGGACGGGGCCGCTCATCAACCGATTAAAGGGTAGTCGGGTGATTATTGCCATGGTCTATCTGATGTCTTTGTTAAAAGATACCACATTCATTGCCAAGCTTATGGCAAAAATGATGCAGGAAAATGGTGTGTCAAAAGAGGAGTGTCAGCTTTTTGTCGCCGATCTGCAAAGAACAACAAAAAAATCATTTCGTCGCGCTATGTCGCAGGCCAATATGCTAAAGGTTAATGCAAACCTTTGACAATCCTGCCTTTTTTGTCTCAGGCGAAAAAGAATCTGAAACAATTCATCAATCTCATCAAATGCTGCGCGCATAGAAATACACAATCCGACTGCGCCTATTATCCAGGAGGGTCCCATGCGTGGCTGTTCAGTGATATTGCAAGCCATATTCAACTGGTGAAGTATTTTTTGCTGGGCGATGACTTTCCGGAAAAGCTACATCGGACTTAATGATAGTGATTACTTTTGTCGACTCTTTTGGTATGAAGCTTAGATGTTGACTAGGGTCGCCATGACTATTGATGGAAGTATCATTATCGGTATGAGCGTAAGCAACATCTAGGGGTGAAGGTGACGGGGTAATAGGGAGTGCTTGTTAAACAACAAAAGGATCAGGTAACACAAAACAACTCCCTCACCCACACAACTACGCCATATGCAAAAACCACCACCCAAAATCAATTGGGTGGTGGTGTGTAAGAGCACAGTGGTCGGACTGACAGGATTTGAACCTGCGACCCCTTGACCCCCAGTCAAGTGCGCTACCAAGCTGCGCCACAGTCCGTTGTTTGTTGAGCATCTGGCGTGATCACCTGCGCTGAACGAACTTGTTTAGGTTATAACACGCACAGAAAAAACGCGAATCCCCAGCTAGAGCCAAGTATACCCGCCCTGGTGGAGCAGCTGTCGCTTCATGCTCCCGCCGCCTCGATTAAGGTTTAAGGCAGTATTAAGTGAGTCGGTGCACAGCGCATCGGCGCGAGTTTTCACGGCAGTAGCGGAGGATGGTCATTGTGGCTGGTTTTGACTGGTTTTGGAAGGCGATGGGCGGACAGTCGAGTCGCAATCAGAAGCGTAGCCGCGCCATTGTTGACCAGGCCACGTCGCAGCAGACCAAGCTGGCTAAATTAAGCGACGCCGCACTGGCCAAGAAAGCCCGCGAGCTCGCGGCTTCGGGGGAGATTAACGACGCCGCGACCTTCCTCGCCATCCTTGCTATTGCTGCCGAGCGCACACTGGGTTTTACCCTGTTTCCGGTGCAATCACAGGCGACGCTGCGTTTGCTTGAGGGCGATGTGGTTCACATGGCCACTGGTGAGGGTAAGACGTTGGTGGGTGCGATGGCGGCAACTGGGTTTGGCCTGATGGGTAAACGCGTGCATGCGATCACGGTGAATGACTATTTGGCGCAGCGCGACGCGGAGTGGATGCGCCCGTTGGTGGAGTTTTTTGGGCTGACGGTGGCGAGTATTACCGAGAAACTGGATGCGAGCGAGCGTCGTGAAGCATATGCCGCTGACATTGTGTATGGTCCGGTGAATGAGATTGGTTTTGACGTGTTGCGGGACCAGCTGATCACTAACCGCAAGGATGCGGTGCAGTACGGCGCGGATGTGGCGATTGTGGACGAGGCGGATTCGGTGCTGGTGGATGAGGCGCTGGTTCCGCTTGTTCTGGCTGGTAATGAGCCGGGCCGTGCGCCGCGCGGGAAGATCACGGAAGTGGTGCGGGGGCTGCGGAAGAAGCGCGACTTCACCATTGATGACGATCACCGCAATGTGTTTTTGACGGACGAGGGTGCCGCGAAGATTGAGCGCGCGTTGGGTATCGGTAGTTTGTACAGCGACGAGCATGTGGGCACAACGCTGGTGCAGGTGAATCTTGCGTTGCATGCCCAGGAACTGCTGATTCGGGACGTGCATTACATTGTGCGTGACGGCAAGGTGGCGTTGATTGATGCGTCGCGCGGCCGCGTGGCGGATTTGCAGCGCTGGCCGGACGGGTTGCAGTCTGCGGTGGAGGCGAAGGAGGGACTGGCCGTCACGGAGGGCGGTCGGATCCTGGATACGATTACGCTGCAGGCGCTGATGGGCCGTTATCCGATGGTGTGCGGCATGACGGGTACGGCGGTGGAGGCCACCGATCAGCTTCGGCAGTTCTATGACCTGCGGGTATCAGTGATTGACCGAAACCGTGAGCTTCAACGTTTCGACGAAGCGGACCGCGTGTATGCGACCCTCGCGGAAAAGAACGACGCGATTGTCGAGGAAATTCGCCTGCTGCATGAGGCAGGCCAACCCGTGTTGGTGGGTACGCACGACGTGGCCGAGTCGGAGGCTCTGGCGGCGCGACTGCGCGAGTACGACATTGATGTCAACGTGCTCAACGCGAAAAACGATGCCGAGGAGGCACGCATCATCGCTGAGGCTGGGGATGTGGGGCGTGTAACTGTTTCCACGCAGATGGCGGGCCGCGGTACGGATATCCGTTTGGGCGGTGCTGACGAGAGTGATCGCGATGCGGTGGTGGCTGTCGGTGGTTTGGCCGTGATTGGCACGGGACGGCATCGCACAGCGCGTCTGGACAACCAACTTCGGGGGCGATCGGGCCGTCAGGGTGACCCCGGTCTGTCCGTGTTTTTCGTCTCACTGGAGGACGATATGGTGGTCGCCGGGGGATCGGGGGAGTCGGTGACGGCCCAACCCGATGCTGAGGGCCGCATCAACGCCAAGCGTATCGAGGATTTTGTGGAACACTGCCAGCGCGTCACCGAGGGGCAGTTGCTGGAGATTCACGCCCAAACATGGAAATACAACAAGCTGCTGGCGGACCAACGTGTGATCATTGACGAACGCCGCGCCGACCTCCTGGACACGCCCTAAAGGCGTGGGAAGAGCTGGCGGCGCGGGTGCCGGAGCGCGCGGCGTCGTTAAGCGACCTGCCGCAACCGGTGTTAGAGCAGGCGGCGCGGGACATCATGCTGTACCACCTGGACCGTGGCTGGAGCGATCACCTGGCCTTGCTTGACGACGTTCGCGAGTCCATCCACCTGCGCGCCATCGCCCGTGAAACCCCCATTGACGAGTTCCACCGCATCGCCGTAGGGGAGTTCAAGCAGCTCGCCCAACGCGCCGTTGATGAGGCTGTGAGCACCTTTGAAACCGTGCGTATCGACGCCGCGGGGGCACATCTGGACGACGAAGGGCTCGCTCGCCCCTCCGCCACGTGGACCTACATGGTCAACGACAACCCCCTGTCCGGCAACGGAAATTCCGTCATCGGGGCTATTTCTTCCATGTTCCGGTAGTGCGGCGCGCCTATGTCAGCTACTGTGCGTATAAAGCCCCTCAACCGCAGCCGATTCGTGGCTGTGGATTCGTGCGTGGCCTGACGCGCAGCGGACATCAACCGCTATGATATAAACCATTACGCGAAGAAGTTAATCTGGAGGTCCAAGAAATGAGCGAAAACCCCGGTATTCCTGAGGTACAAGCGAAACCACCTCGGTTTTCCGTGCCGACCTGCTCAAGGAAATGGAATCCGGCGCGGGAAGTTCCCCACCGCCACCAGCGCAGATAACCTCCCCGAAGGGTCTGCGCTGCTGATTGTTAAACGTGGCCCTCAATGCCGGTTCCCGTTTCTCCTTGACCGCGAAACCACCACGGCTGGACGCCACCCTGAAAGCGATATTTTTCCTGGATGACGTCACCGTCTCCCGTCGCCACGCAGAATTCCCGCCTGAATGACGGTGAGTTTGAGGTGGTTGATGGGAAGCCTCAACGGCACCTACGTCAACCGCGAACCCAAAAATTCTGAGGTCCTCTCCACTGGCGATGAGGTCCAGATTGGTAAAGTTCCGCCTTGTCTTCCTTGCGGGGCCGAAGGCATAAATAACCCCCATCGTCTACCTGTAATCGAGTAACGTGTCTGCACTACGAAAAATCTGCTCCGGTTCATACGGCCAGCTCCCTGCAGCGAAGGCCGTCAAAACCATGTCGATCGGTGTTGTGCTAGAGCAACTCCGAGTTGAATTCCCAGATGTCACCGTATCCAAGATCCGTTTTCTGGAATCTGAGGGACTAATCTCACCGCAGCGAACTGCGTCCGGCTACCGACGATTCACGGAAAAAGACGTCCAGCGCCTCCGCTACATTTTTGGTGACCCAGCGCGACAATTACCTGCCGCTGAAAGTCATCCGCGAGCAACTCGAAGCCATGGATTCAGGTGCTGTCACCTCCATCCTGACTAAAGCACAGGTAGAACCCATGATTAGCCCGGACAATTTCCGGGCACCCACCTCCACTCGCTTGACCGACGTGGATGTTGCCGACCAGGCGGGTGTGGACGAAGCCTTCATTGGCGTTCTTCTCCGCGAGGGCCTGATCAAGCCCGATGCGTCGGGACACTTCACCGCCGACGATATTCGCATCGCCACCACCGCATGGGCGCTGCAAGAGTTTGGTTTCGATGCCAGGCACCTGAAGTCGCTGCGTAACGCCGCCACCCGACAGGCGGGACTCATTGGCCAGGTAGCCACCCCCGTTGCACGATCCCGAAGCGATGTGGCGCGTCAACGTGCAGAGGAACTGTCCCAGCAGATGACGGCGTTGGTTGTGTCGTTGCATGCTGACCTCGTGAAAACCTCGCTCCGCGATGAACTGGGTATGTAACACGCGTTATGGCATTCACACAGATTGATTTTCACGGCATCCATGTCCAAGGCCCCGAAGGCTTCACTGCGGCGGTCTTGCGCATGCCGGGAACAAACCGGATTCTGCCCATCTGGATCCATCCCGAAGAAGCAAGTGAGATTGAAGCCCGGATCTCTGGTTTCCAACCAAAACGGCCGGCATCCCATGATCTGCTTGCCGACGCCCTGATGCGCCTGACGTCGGGATGCCAATCCGTGCGGATCAACAGTAACTTTGAAGGTGTCTACATTGCTGCTCTGGTCACCAACGATGGTGAAGAAATCGATGCTCGACCTTCCGATGCCTTTATCCTGTCCCGCATCCTTGAACTACCCATTGAAATCGACGACGACGTTTTTATGCAGGCATCCATTTTCTTGAGCGACGCCGACCTTGCACACTACTTTGGCATCTCGTCCGGCGTAGCAGGAAACGGGATCGATGACCACATTTCCGCCTCAGGTGATGCTCCGCCGATGCTGACTTCGAAGAACTCATGCAAAGCATGGGCGTTTTTGAGACTGATCTGCTCGGCGAAAAACGAAGCATCTGGGGGAGAGGGCGGCAACGACGACGGGGAATCACCGGGCATCGCAAACGCTAATCATTGAACTTTTTTGGCGTGTCGCGTGCAAAATTTGGTGAAGTGAATTAATCTTGCCTGAGAAGTACCACATGGTTAATTCAGGGAGATTAAAACAATGACAGACACTCAGCGCCCAGTGCAGGAATCACTGTTTGATATGGGGCCAGATGAGGAAGTGGGCTACCGCGTTCCCATCGCCTGCCAAGTCGCGGGCATCACCTACCGCCAGCTCGACTACTGGGCACGCACCAAGCTCGTGGTCCCCTCCATCCGCTCTGCACGCGGATCAGGGTCGCAGCGCCTCTACTCCTTCAAAGACATTCTGGTGTTGAAGATTGTCAAAGGGCTGCTGGACACGGGCATTTCGCTGCAGAACATCCGTCTCGCCGTGGATAAACTCCGTGACCTTGGTGTTGACGATCTTGCCACCATCACCTTGGTGTCCGACGGCACCACCGTGTACGAATGCCGCTCCGGTGAAGAAGTCATTGACCTCCTGGGTGGGGGACAAGGTGTGTTTGGCATCGCAGTGCCCGGCATCATGAAGGAACTAACCGGTACCATCGCAGCGTTCCCCTCCGAGCGCGTTTCCGATACCGCCCAACCTGCTGCGCACCCCGCCGATGCTATCGACGAGTTGGCTGAGCGCCGCGCCCGCCGCCGCATCTCATAGTTTGTCTAGGCAGGCGGTGTAATTACACCTGTGAGGCTTTTACCTGCCTTAATTCACTAAAGCCGCCCTTCTCTCTGTGCTATCTCCCCAGAAAGAGTAGGGCGGCTTTGTGCTGTGGCTCGGAAGGCTGAGAAGAGCTGGCAACAAGAAACCGGCCCCGTGCACGGGGCCGGTTTCTGTGGTTATTGTTACGGGCTACCCAACCGCGTGGCGAGCTGGAGCGACATGGTTAGCGGTCCGCTGCCGTCGTGGTGGTTGTGGCAGCGGTGGAGCTTTCCCCACTGGAGGAATCGGTGTTCCTCCGACGTTGGGCTTTGCTGCCCAGCAAAGGAATCCTGGAAAGCCCGATCAAGTTCACGCGACAGTTCCTGCGGCGTCTTCGCAACGGCGGCGCTGCCAAAGTGCTCTTTCGACCAGCTGGCCAAAGACTCATCAACAGGGTCATCACCGACGTGAATCACGTGAACGTGCACATCAGCATCGTGGAATTTCTCTAGATCATTCCACAGATCGTGAACGGATATACGGTCCGCAGTACCGGAGGTGACCAGAATGATGTGGGTGGGCTTGCCAGTAACACGGGCGTTTTCTGCTGCCGTGGCCAACGCAGCGAGAACAGACGACCGAGTCCATGGCTCACCGCCGAGGCCGAACTGCTGCATAGTGCTAACAACATTCTCGCCCTTGGACTGGTCAGAGAACGGCACATTGCTGCGCCAACCCTTTGACACGCCTGAACTGCGTGGCGAGGAGTAGTTCCACAGTGCGGTGCGGCCGCCGTTTTCAGCAACCTGCCGGATGTGCGGATCAAGGAGCTGCACCGTCTGACTGAATACAGACTGGTCACCCATGGTTTCAGACATTGCCTCTGAGGTGTCCAGCAGCAGCAAAGTGTCCTTAGCGCGGTTGTCTTCTGGGAAAGCGTCGGCTGGGCGGCAACGTGCTCGCTGACAACCTGGGCTGTGGAGTACAGCAGTGACTCCGTATGGTTCGGTTCAGTCTGCTCCACATTGTCAGCCACGTAGCGTGCGAAATGCGCGGCCGCACGGGATTCATCTTCGGATACGGTGCCGCTAGAGGTCAGCGGAACCGCTAGAGTGTTGACGTGAATGTCCTCGGGTGCCTCGTAGGTATATCCCTCGGGTGTTTCGGGTTCGGTCGTGGCAATGCGCTGCTTTCTTTTCATTCACGGCATCGCTAAGTGAGATGCCTGAGTTTTCCCGCAGCATGTTTGCGGCGCGGTCGGGGTCGCCTCCAGCGAGGGCGGTGGCGGCAACGGCGGAGAAGAACGTGGCATCTTTACCGGGAACAATGACGCCGTGGCTTGCCAAGTGAGCCCATGAATTCTCATCATGGCCGTGTTCATGCTCATGAGAGTGTTCGTGCTCATGTTCATCATGGGAGTGCTCGTGAGAATCGCCTCCCTCTTTAAGCTCTGCGATGCCCAGAGAGGTGCGTAGAGCCACCGGGTAGTTATTGGTACTTGCCGAGCGGCCAGCGATCTGCAGGCGTGCGTTCACGGTCTCTTTTGTTCCCGGAATCAATGCCAACGCCGCGTTGGCTACTTCGCCAACAATTTCGGTCTTTACGCAGCGGTCCTTGACCACCGGATTGCTTTTCTTATAACTATCCAGCAGGGACTGGACTTGCGGGTTGTCCTGGGCAGCAACAACCAAAGTGAGGTCACCAGCTGGGCAGCTTCCTGCCTGGTTATGCTCCGAATTTGCGTTCATCCGGTTCAAAATCCACCACGCCCCGACCATCAGCACAAGCACAGCCGCGACAATAGAAATCACCATTTCTTTGGTCACCCTCAAATTGCGATGACCGTTAGAGTGCCGTCCCACAGAAACCACCTTTTATGTTGCTCATACCTGTCCCGCTCACGCGGGCAGCCCGGTTGACGTGTTTTTAATGATCTCAATGAGCTGCTGCCTCAATGGCGCGGCGCGTCGAGAAAACAAACGTTGTCTTGTCACATATTCCAACTTTCCCGAACTTTTTTCAATTTCGACTACCCCAAACCCCAGTGGACGCACATCATAAGGCGATGCTTCCATGTCTAAAATTCGTACATCCCTGGCTAGCTCAAAACAATCAAGCCACAGCGGCCCGGGGACCAAAGGCCCAAGCTTGGTGGCCCATTTATATAGGTCCATTGTGACATGCAAACAACCCACTTGGTCGGAGGCAACCTGATCTGAGCGCTCCAAAACCCGGAAGTTGAGGGGGCGAGCGGGGGTAGTGAAAAATCGAAACGCATCGTAGTGAGTACACCGAATGCTGTGGGACTCTACTACCTGGTTGGTTTCCTCTCGCGTAAGACGCAGATCCAGATCATGGCGCGGGGAATCAGTTTTGTACACCATCGCCCATTCGTGAAGACCAAAACAATCGAAATGCGCGGGATTAGTTATGGTCGAAGATAGCAGTGTCTCTATGTACAATAATGCTTCCTTTCGACGTCCCCAAAAACCTCGGACATCCACGCCTACACCGTCGGAGAAAGTGGTGTAATCCCGCCACCCGGCATGCGGAGGATTTCCCTCCAGTAACACCCCGGCACCAGGGTGCCACCTGGCCAATTGCGCCGGTTTAGTGGGGTAGTACTCGAACAAAAAATCAAAGATGGGATGTTTTTTACCGGCCCGACGGCGTTCAAGATGCTCTGCAGTCAACGATTCGGCTCGTTGCCTGTGGAGCTCGGCTTGCTCCTGCCATTGCTCTGGTGAGAGCACGGTCGTCATGGTTCTTCCTCGTGCGTCCAATCCCGTACGGTTCCGACGTATTCTTCGATCAAATCTTCAAGTGTGATGATGCCCAGAAGCTGTCCACGCTCCCGAACCTCCGCCATGTGAGCAGATCTACGACGCATCAGTCGCATCGCAGCATCTAGGGTAGTTGAACCGTCCACAGAAATAAGCCTGCGGAGGCTGGAGCGGGGGAGGAAAACGGGGGTAATTGTGGACGCATCACTCGATGCGTCAGAGTGATTGACCAAATCATCCAACACGTCTTTGACGTGAATATAACCCGCATACTCGCCACCGACCCCAATGACAGGAAAGCGAGAAAACCCAGTTGAGCTGACGGCTTGCTCTAGTTCATCTACGGCGATACCATCCCGGGTTAGCGTCAGCGTATGTACCTGAGCTCGGGGAATGAGCACTTCTTTCATCAGTCGTGACTCTGTTCCCAGCGCTTTGTTGAGACGCGCGTGTTCCTCGGCGTCGAGAAGCCCCTCTGAGCGGGATTCCCGGATCATGGTGGCCAGTTGCTGGCGGTCAACGGTGGAATCCAGTTCTTCCTTTTGCTCGATACCAAACATGCGTAATGTGACACGTGCCATCCAGTTCATCAGCACAATCAATGGGCGGGTAATACGCACAAACCACATATGCATAGGCACAAGTAACATAGCCACCGACTCGGGGCCAGCCAACGCAATGTTTTTGGGAACCATCTCGCCAAGAATGATGTGCAGCACCGTGACTAGCGCCAACGCGATGGCAAAAGACACAGGGTGCAGCAAATTATCCGGCATACCAGCCGCGTGGAAAGGTGTCTCGATCATAAGTGCGATAGCTGGCTCGCCAACCTCACCCAGCAGCAACGAGGCGATAGTAATACCAAGCTGGGCGCCCGCCAACATCATGGACAAATGTTCAGTGGCATAGAGGACTGTGCGTGCGCGCGTTTTACCTTGCGCAATCAAGGCATCAAGGCGGTCACGGCGAGAGGAAATTAATGCGAACTCAGCGCTGACGAAAAATGCGTTGATGGCCAACAACACCGCGGCAAAAAGAATCGCAGGCAGAGCATTCATCGCTTGTACTCCTCGGCTTCTTCATCGCTGATGGGGGTCAAAATTACCTTGTCCACGCGGCGATCATCCATGGCCACCACCGTGCTATCCACCGACCGCGGATACCCGGACTCAAACTCGTCCAGGAAATCCCTGATCTGTTTGTGGCAACAACACCACGTCGCCCTCCATGGGGATCCGGCCCAGCGTGTCCATCACCAAACCACCAATGGTTTCGTACGGGCCTCGGGGAGAAATAGCCAGTATTCTCAGGAAGATCATCTACTCGAACAAGCCCAGAGACCCGCCAACTATCGCCCAGTTGAGCGAAATCTTTGTCACCCGTGTCGTCATGCTCGTCGTACACCTCGCCCAGAATCTCCTCAACCACATCTTCGATAGTGACGATGCCGGCAGTACCGCCATACTCATCGGCGACCAATACCACCTGTGATCCTGCGGAACGAACAGCGTTGAGTACGGCGTCGCCATCCAAGCTGATCGGGACAGTAGGCACTGGGCGGGCAAGCAAGCGCAGTTTTGTGGCGCTGTGCTGTTCACGCGGAATAGAAAACGCGTCCTTGACGTGTACCACGCCGATCGTGGCGTCTAAGTCCCCATCAGTGACAGGGAAACGGGAATGCCCGGTCTCTAGGGCCAAGGCCAACAGGTCAGTCACCGTGTCATCGGCGTCGAGTGCTGCGATAGTAGAACGCGGCGTCATGAGTTCTTCGGCGTTTGTTTCCCCAAACTTCAACGAGCGGTCCAGCATTTTGGCTTGGCTTTCCTCCAAGCCACCATGCTTCGCGGAATTACGCACCAACGCACCCAATTCCTGCGGGGAACGCGCGGAAGCTAATTCATCGGCAGGTTCAATACCCATGCGGCGCACCAGGGCGTTAGCCGTTTTATTTAGGCTGTGGATAACACCAGCAAAAAGACGGTTGAACAATCGAACTGGCCCTACCGTTACACGCGCAGTAGTAAGCGGATTGGTGATGGCCATGTTTTTGGGCACTAGTTCGCCGTACACCATCGACAGCAATGTCGCCACAATCATCGCCAACACCAGCGACACCGCCGGGGCAGCGTTATCAGACAAGCCCACAAGTTCCAATGCCGGGGTGAAGTATCGCGCCAAAATGGGCTCAGCTAAATAACCCGTTGCAAGTGTAGTGATGGTGATGCCCAGCTGGGCACCGGAAAGCTCGAAAGAAAGCTTATTATGCGCCTTCTGAATCGCCCGCGCTGTGGCATCGCCCTTGTTTTCCACGTGATTATCAATAGTGGAGCGCTCCAGGCCCGTTAACGCAAATTCGATGGCCACGAAAAAGCCCGTGCCCACCGTCAATGCAACAAACCCGAGAAGAGAAAGAATACTTAGTGCAATATCCATGTTAATCGCAGCTCAGCAGGCGTGACGCCCCCTGCTCCCGTGTCTGTTGGTGTTGCAGTGTGCGTGGTGCATGTCGCGGCGTCGATAAGCTACATCGGACCCCGGCCATGCACGTGCTGAGCACACGCAAGCTGGGGCCCGACAAAGATGAAGGGTCGTTGTTCACGTTTAGGCTTCAACCTCAGAACGATCGCCGCTCCATTGGGTGTGGAACGTTCCGGGCTTGTCAACGCGCTGATACGTGTGCGCGCCAAAGTAGTCGCGTTGACCCTGGATCAATGCCGCAGGGCAGACGGTCTGCGCGCAATGAATCATAGTAGGAAAGTGAGGACGCGAATACCGGAATCGGCAAGCCTGTTTGAGTTGCGGCAATGACGACGCGGCGCTAAGAGTTAATCAAATCGCCCATTTCGTTCTTGGAAGTAGGGGTCAAGAAGAAGCGATTCAACATCTGGATTGGTGTTGTAGGCATCAACAATGCGGTTGAGGAACTTGGCGCGAATTATGCAGCCATCTCGCCAAATGGTGGCCAAGTCACGGGGGTCAATATCCCAGCCGTACTCCTCGGAACCAGCTTTGATCTCGTCAAAGCCCTGGGCGTAGGCCACAAGCTTCGAAGCGTACAACGCGCGGCGAACGTCTTCAATGAACTCTGGGCGTTCATCATCCGATACGCCGTCTGCAATATCACCTGTGGGAAGTTGCCCCTCAGTAGCAGCGCGCTGATCGGCTGCGCCCGACAATGCCCGAGCAAACACGGCTTCGCCAATACCTGTGGTGGGAATGCCCAAATCTAGTGCGGCCTTTACAGTCCACCGACCCGTGCCCTTCTGGCCCGCCTGATCTACGATCACGTCAATCAATGGTTTACCGGTTTCGGCGTCAACCTGAGACAACACTTCCGCAGTAATTTCCACCAGGTAAGAATCAAGATCGCCGGTGTTCCACTCGCGGAACACCTCGGCGATTTCTGCGGGAGTCATGTGTGCGGCATAGCGCAACAAATGATATGCCTCACCAATCACCTGCATATCGGCGTACTCGATGCCATTGTGCACCATCTTGACAAAGTGACCGGCACCATTCGGGCCAATGTGTGTGCAGCAGGGAACGTCATCAACATGGGCGGCGATAGACTCCAGCAATGGGCCAAGTGACTCGTAGGACTCAGCTGGACCGCCAGGCATAATGGACGGGCCGTTCAGGGCGCCCTCTTCACCGCCGGAAATGCCAGCGCCAACAAAGTGCAGGCCACGAGCACTCATGTCCGCTTCGCGGCGAATGGTGTCAGTAAAGAGGGAATTGCCACCATCGATGATGATGTCACCCTTATCCATGGCATCTGCAAGCTGAGCGATTACAGCGTCAGTGGCTTCGCCAGCTTGTACCATGATCAGCGCACGTCGGGGGCGTTCCAAGGACGCAACAAACTCTTTGATTGTTGTGGACGGGATGAAGTCACCGTCCTTGCCGTACTCAGCCATGAAAGCATCGGTTTTTTCCGTGCTGCGATTGTATACCGCCACCGTGTAGTCATGGCGGGCAAAGTTTCGGGCAATGTTAGAGCCCATCACAGCCAGGCCAACAACGCCAATCTGTGCAAGTGCTTTCTGATCAGTCATGGTTCACCATCCTACCCGGACGGTATGGGAATGTCCGCGAAAGGTACCACTGATGATCACACCTTGCACGTGGGCTATTGCCTGTGTAGGGGACCGTCTAGCAGGACAAAAATCATGGCCAGAGACTGCACTAACAACGTTGTTGAACAGCAAAAACAATATAAACAAAGATAATCGGGCAGATGTAGGCATTTCCGTGTTGACCCACGGGATACAATGGCGGTATGAAATTTGATCACCTCATTCAGAAAGCCGCCGATGCACCCCTAACCACCGACGAACTGGAGGAATTCAACGCCCTCAACACGGGTTTCGACGCCGCGCTCAGCATCCGTTACACCCACATCAGCGCGTCTGGGACACGTGCACAGATTCACGTCACCGATACCCACCTGCAGCCCATGGGGCTTGTTCATGGTGGGTATTTACCGCCATTGCGGAGTCGGTTGGCTCAGTTGCGGGCTGCTGCGCCGCAGGTGGACCTGTTGTTGGTGTGAATAACAACACTGACTTCATTCGCTCCGTGGGTGCCGGCGTGATCGAAGCGGAAGCAACCCCTATTCACCTCGGGCGATCCACGCAGGTGTGGGAAGTGCATTTGAATCATCGCGGCAATATTAGGCACGAACCACCTCCGGACGCTGGTACTTGACCGGGAGCTGGGCGATTCTGTGTAAAAGGGGATCGTGGTGATAAGACGAACGACATGCGGTGTCATGAGCTTGAAGCTTGAGGTGTGAGTTGAATAGGGGTTCTGCTACTTTCTCACCCTAATTATTTGTTTTTCCCTGAGGCTATAATACCCTAACAAATACCTAGCGCAATGAAAGCTAAACGGAAGCTAAAGTATTTGATTATCAAATAAACGAGACCTACATTGGAAATAGGTACCGGAAAATGGGTTCCGATAATGAGTGCCCGGCTCCATCAACCTAAACATTGCTTTTGAACACTTCTTCCAGACACCTTCTAAGGCATCTTCCGAGGTTTCCAATGTCACAATCACGCGTCTCCGAACCAGGATTCCCTCTCTCGCTTGCATCCATCTTTTCCTTCGCCGTCGTTGTCGCGGTTCTGCTTGTTGGGCTTGCCCTCATGGATCGATGGACCTTCTTTATGGTCGTCGCAGTGATCGGCATTCCAGGATTGGGAATGTTGTGGACCACCCGTAAGCGAGCAATTGAAGAGAGGCAGTTCGGGTAGCTCCCGGATAACCGCAGTGGCCTAGCTGCGGTATAACTGCTGGCTAATCGCGGTGGCCAAAAAGCGCACGCCCGATGCGTACACAAGTAGAGCCTTCCTGAATGGCAAGCTCAAAATCTCCAGACATGCCCATGGATAGCTCCCTGAGCGACACCCCATCCGGCACGTTCGGGGAGAGAACATCCCGCAACAGCCGCAACCGTTCAAATGCGCCACGCACTACAGCTTGATCAGTACTGTTTTGCGCCATTGTCATCAAGCCCACCACACGCAACCTGGGAAACTCCGGCATACGCTCAAGCAGCTTGTCGACGCCCGCCGGATCAATGCCTGCTTTCTGCGGCTCGCCCGATGTATTGACCTGGATAAACACTCTTAGTACACGGTCTTCACTATCGAGCCTGCTGTGAAGAATCTCGGCTAATTTCAACGAGTCAAGAGCCTGAAACTCATCCGCGAAGCGCGCGATGTACTTTGGCCTTGTTCGACTGTAAATGGCCAATGATAGACCACGAAACCCCAGTGTCGGCCAACTTTTCCGACTTGGCTAGCGCTTCTTGTGCCTTGTTTTCCCCAAGCACGGTGCACCCAGCCTCAATCGTGTGCCTCAGCCTGTCAGCTGGAACCGTCTTTGACACAGGAAGCAGTCGAACCGACTGTCCAGGCGATGCTGCTGCCTGAATGCGTTCCTGAATTTCAGAAAGGGCGACACGAAAATCTTCGGTGGTGGTGGGGTAGGGGAACACAGCGCTCATGAAGCAAAACGTACACCATATGGCTTAGATACATCAGCACAAGCTAGCGCAGTGTGCGAACACGAACGTCGCGTGGGCCTGGAATAAGACCATCCTCAAGAGCGCGCAGCACAAGATCAACTTTTGAAAAAGTTGGCCTGCCAGCCTGAGCATATTTTGTGCGGATACGTGACAAATAATCGTTGACAGTCTCTACAGACAGGCCGGTAAGGCTAGCAACACGTTTCGCAGGTTCCCCCAGTGCGTAAAGCTCAAGAACTTCTCGCTGCCGCGGCGATAGCGGAACGCAGTTAGTAGCCAGCCATGAAGTAACAGGGTTATGGGGGTTGGAACACGCTGCGTTGATTGCCTGAATTATGTTTTCCGACGATGTGGACTTTTCAACAATTCCATCAACGCCAGCGGTCAAAGCCTGTCGCGTAAGATAAGGACTCTCATATGCGCTAAAGATCAACACTGCGAGATCTAATTCATGTAAGTAATTAATGTTGTCATATGGACAACTATTATCGCTGAGACGAAGGTCTAAAAGCACAACATCTATGGGTGGTTTAGTGTGGTCGTGGACATGTTCCGCAACCTCCTGCACAGTGTGGTAGGCACCTACCATTGTGCAGGTATTAGAACTGTTTATGAGTGCGCTAATTCCGATGAGAACAATCTCATGATCATCTACAATAACCACGTTATTCTTCATGAAGTGAACACTATTTTATTAATAATGAACTTGGGCTAAATTGCTTCAAAAAGAGCGGTAGGTCACCTCATATGGGGGTGATTGTATATGTATAACTGCTATTATTGATCATGCTATGCGTGTTCTTTTTCTTGGCGATAGCCTTACAAGGGGTAGTATCGGGTACTCTTTTGCTGATTTTCTTCCGTCTGATATCCAGGTGATCAATAAAGGAGTCAATGGCGATACCACACGAGGTGCGCGCGATCGCTTAATGCGATACATCACCACTATTGATTGCGATAGCGTGGTGGTGTGCATCGGCGCTAATGACGTATTACTGCCTGCAATGGGCGAGGCGTCATTACTGTGGCGTCCTCAGATGCGCGTGCGGTGCTATCTGCAACGATGCGCAACCACTGACGAGGACTTTGCCCATGAGTACGGCACAATCTGTGAGCTTTTAATGCAGTCTGGAAAAAGCACTGTGCTGATGGGGGCTGCCACATATGGAGATGAAAGAGATCGCTGCCAGTCTGATTGAGTGCCGGAACGAGATTATTGCCCAGCTTGCTGAAAAATACAGTTTTCCCTACATTGACTCTGGGCGAGTTCAACGAGAGGAAATATCGCAGCGTCCTGGGGCTTATGGATGGGCGTATAGTCAACCCCGCCGTCTTGCTGATGGCGTGATCATGACACTGTTTCCTCGCACTAAACGCTGGTACGCACAGCATCGAAGAAGACGTTACGGTTTGAAGTTTACGGTCGACGGTGTCCATCTGAACCAATACTCTGCTCGTGCACTTGCTCAGCATATTAGTGACGTGCTATCGCAATAGTTTCAAGCCACATGCACTACAAAAAGCTAGTTTACGATCCGATGATATAGACGGAACCATAAACAGGAATGGCTGGCGACATAACTCGTGGAGATGTGCCCGGATATGATGAACTCAAGATAGTGCCGCCTCAGTACAGGAGGCGGCGACTTTCGGGATGTCACTTTTTAGCAGGCATCTAACAGCGCGCCTGCTTGTGTTTGATCAGCTGGTTCGTCAACGGTGTCGGCGTTATGCGCGCGTGCCCACAGCCTCATTAATTCTCCCACCGATAGGCGGTTTTCCATGGCTTCCATCTCAGCCCGGACGGCCTTTAATGCGTCTGACTGTCCTGTTGAATAACCACCAAGGTGAGTGCCAATGGAGGTATCCACCCAAATAAGCTCCCATTGTTCAAGATCCACAATCAGCGGAATTGCCGAGGTGGAGCGGACAGCAACATGCGCGGCGGTTTCCACAGTACGGGGCTCAAATACCCGGCCAGCCATGCCGTGGGACCTGGTCATGACCCCGGCAACATTATCGATGCCTTCGAAAGGGCCTCCACAGTAGGAAATCAGCGACATGATGGCATACCGTGCCGATGGGAATTTTTTCATAAAGTCCGGCTTTTTACCTACCCATGGAAGCGCACTATTGTTTTTTTGATGCAGTTTGATATCAATAAACTCGCAGGCACCATCCGGTTGTGGAGCGTGAGTAAGATCCCCGGAGTGTGTGACAAAACCGCGCATAGTGTTACGGAAAAGATTAGTGTAGTCCACATAACCGATTACATGCTTGAAATGGGCGTCGGTGAACATCACGCCAAGATCAACATCGTGGCCGAACCAGTGCACAAACATGCGGATGACATCAGTGGTGTCCCTATCCGGCAACGGAAGACGCTCACCGCGGCTGATATGCCTCAGCCCTGAGGACACATCACGCCGTACCAGCTCCACTGGAACATCAGTGACCACGGGAACAGGTGCTGTGGGTGCAGGGGCGTTGGCCAGGCGTGCAACCATGCCATCCAGCAATGCTGTGGTGACATTGTCCAGCAGTTTTTTGTCTACTTTTGCTGGAACACGTTCACGTAGCTTATTGCGGCGGCTGCCAACACGGGTGACCACTACATGTGATTCACGGTTTTGCAGGCCGTTATATGCGGAAATCAGGGTGGTTAGCGGGATTTGCGAGGTCACCTCCTGTGCTGCATTTTCGATTGCTCGTACTTTCTTTTCCCAGCCTTTTGTGCGGGGTGAGGTGGCCAGGCGCATTAAGTGATCCAGACGGCGAACAAAGTTTCCTGGTGTGTGTGTAAGCAGATTGACGGCTTCAACCACATCGCCGTTGTCCAGTGCCACCTCGATGCGAGAATTCAATGTGCGGTAGTCGCCATTGCCGTGGATGACATCGAGTTGTGTTGCGCGGCCTGATGGCCGGTGACGTCGAAGGGTGGATGCGTCGCATTACCCGTCGCCAGATGTAGCGGCGGCGTGCCAGCAGGTCGAGATTAAACTCGTCGTTGAATCGTGCTACTGCGGCGATGATGGCGACGCGGTGCCGCCGAGGAATAGGTGCGATGTTGACTGGGTATTCTGCGCTGCAGAGTAAGTCGCGGGCGCGTTCAGAGTCGTCGACAAACACGGTCAAGATGGTGCGTAGTACATCGTCGATGGTGCGTGCAGAGTTTAGTCCTGTGTTGAGGGTGATGTCGTGGTTGCCACCCGTGGTGTACCACACGTCCCAGAGCGCGGTAGCAAAGTTTTCACCATTACGGAAGGCTGCTGTCCGAAACAGCGCAGCAGTGTCTGTGTCCAGGTATTCCGCCAGATCATGCACAAAAATCGCGATCTGCCTCTGAAAAAGCAACAGCTTTTTCCCATTCGGTGACCAGCATGAGCGCGTCAGGCGTGACTGGTGTAAGAACTCGCGGCGAGGCGGTCCACTCGCCTAAGGCTAATGGAGTACGTTTCAGTTCCGAATATTGCTCTGGCCGCCACTGACCCCGAGTAAGGTAATGGATTATGGCGTTGGACAAAAGTTCAACATCAGACATATTCATGACCTGCTCCGGGAAACCCGGATACATGGGGGTCCATGTACGGTCTGCACCGATCAGCTGCGATGCAACGGCTATGAGTTGTTTCAATTCCTCCACAGAAAGCCGTCGAAGCTGCTCAGGGTCGGCGATAAATCCGATATTGAGTAGCTCGATTGCCGCAGTTGTAGCAACGGCTTGATTGGATGGGGAAGTGGCCGTAGGCCGAACAACAAACAGCCCACGGCGCAAAAACGAAGCGGTGGTCATAGCAACCTTTACAGGTAATAAGGGTGTGAAGATGAATTATCCCCCAACCGTCTTGATAAGGATCATGGCAGGTTGGGGGATAAGTGAGGAAAGGATGCCCGTGAATCTATGCTGAGGAGAAGTAACGAGCACATGTGCCTCACGCAAAAATCAGTGAAGCACATGTGAAGCCGAAAGCAAGCGAAACACATGCAGTAGTTTATCTGCCGAAAGTGGGGTGCCTCGAGGAAGTGCTGCCATCAACATTCGAAAGAGCAGGTATGCTATCTTGTTTGCGCGACCCCGTATAACACACCGCCGCCTGAAGATATTGCTCCATTTATGTGGGTTGACCATGATAATGGCACCTGCTCCTTAATACTTTACGTTGGTGATTACCTTGTCGATGTTTTTGAGACTCGCGCCGACGAAGGTTTTGAGGGGAGTGGATATGACTGGAACTCATTGGCGTTGGTTTTTCTTGAAGAAAAAATGCCTGAGGTCGCTGAGTTATCAACGCCGACCCAGAGGAAGTAGTTCTGTATGTACCATGATGCCGCTGCTTTGAAAAATTTGCTCGAGGCTCAGGGCCGCATGTGAGACAGGCTGATTACCGATCTGTTCTCGCGTGCGAGCTGGACGTGCTCGCCTGGCGGCCGTCGAGCTGTTCGGTTCATGTGTGCGATGAGCGTCGGGGCGTCGATAAGTGCTGGTGCGCGGGTGTAGCAGAAGTTATGCCCTAGCTGCGGAAAGCAAAAGTATGTTCTAAGAATTTACCCCCGTGTAGGTGACGTGCTGTAGCTTAGTTAGCTATGAGCAATAGTCAACAAAAAATACATGACAACCAGCAGATCGTTCTCCCAGAGGACCGCTACGCAGAGGAACTTGCGTTCCTGGCGGTGTATGACCAAGGGCCGAAACCTCCTGGTTGGTTACTCACCCCACAATCTGTTGTTGCCTTTATTTGTGGCGAGCAGGGGCTGCGGTTGAAAGCTGATAAGAAGAAAGCACATCCTGAACTTCCGCAACGCATGGACATCACGCCAAAGTTTATTGGCGATAAAGCCCTTATTGAGCGTTGCGTGGTCACGCTTGCTGGTTCGCGCGCCTTGATGCTGGTTGGTGAGCCTGGCACGGCGAAATCAATGCTGTCTGAGCTGCTCTCAGCCGCCATTTGTGGGACGTCCGAGCTGACAGTTCAGGGGAGCGCCGGCACTACTGAGGATCAGTTGCGTTATGGCTGGAATTACGCCATGCTGCTGGCCCATGGTCCTAGCGAACAGGCGCTTGTTCCTTCCCCAGTTTTGCAAGCAATGACCACTGGAAAAGTGGCTCGAATTGAGGAGATTACGCGCTGCCAACCTGAGGTTCAAGACGCGCTTGTGCCGGTTCTTTCGGAGCGTCGTATGGCTATCCCTGAACTAGGAGAGCATTCTGTTCCTGCAGTCCAGGGATTTTGTGTGATTGCGACAGCTAACCTGCGTGATAAAGGCGTAAGTGAAATGAGTGCTGCGCTGAAACGGCGTTTTAACTTTGAGCACATTGATCCGATTAGTGATCGCAATGCTGAAATAGCCCTTGTTGAGTCAAAAACAAAGCAGGCATTGGAAGAAGCCGCTGCACCTGGCGCTGTTGATCAAGTTGTAGTGGATACGTTGGTCACTATTTTCCGGGATCTTCGCCGAGGGGTTACGCATGAAGGATGGTCAGTAGAAAAACCAGGAAGCATTATGTCCACTGCTGAGGCAGTAGCAATTTCCTCTTCCATCGCATTGTCTACCTCCTATTTCCCACATGGCCCCTCGGCGTTGCAGCTCATTCCTGGGCATCTTCTTGGTGCTGTGCGCAAAGACGACGATAAAGACGCGGGGCGTTTGCAGGCATATTGGGATGCTGTGATTCGCCGCCGTACCCAAAACCGATGAATCGGGGACATGGCGCACGCTGTGGGAGGCACGTGAGGATGTCCACTGACACGCACGATCAGATCAACATCGACCCGGAAACGCTTCTCGATGCCCTGGTTTCTCCAGGTTCGCACACCTTCTTCGGCATCCGGCACCACTCACCGGCATGTGCCCGCGCCGTGATTCAGGCGGCTGAAGAACTTCGTCCCGCTGCCGTGGCCGTGGAAATGCCTGCAGACATGGCCGACATGCTGCCGTGGATGTGGCACACCGAAACCATCGCGCCGGTTGCTGTGGCGGTGTCGGATAAGGACGCAGGACCACGTGGCATGGGGTTCTACCCCTTCGCAGATTTTTCCCCTGAGTTAGCTATCATTCGGTGGGCAGGCCGCAATAACATCCCTATTCACTGCATTGACCTGCCTGTCGGTGCGCGCGCCGACATTGATGAAGATGGTGATTCTTCTGATGATGTTGTTGATGTTAGCGAGCTTGTTGGCCAGGAGGCATGGGACACAAAAGTTGAATCGCGTTCCATCGGAGCCTCATGGCAACAGGTACAGAAAGCAGCTCTTGCTGTTGGATTGGGCGCGCGCCTTGCTCAACCAACAATTGATACATACACGCAGGCCCGTGAAGCGCACATGCGTGCGTGTCTAGATGATCTTCCAGAAAACACCTTGATTGTTGTCGGTTCTTTCCACTGTCAGGGTCTTGTTACTGGAGAAAAAGTAAAGCCTAAAAACATCAACCCGGTTGTTACGTCTATTGTGCGCTACAGCTTTCGAGCAGCTTGACTATCGTTCCGGCTACGCCTCAGGTATTCGTGACCCACAGTGGCAGCAAGGGATATGGGAATGCTCCACTGTTGCGGATGTTGATGCGTTGACTAAAGCCATGATCACTGACGTTGCCCGCACGTGCCGCACTGATGGTGAGCCGGCTGGAACCGGTGAGGTGGCGGAGGCATGCCGGTTTGCTGGTGATCTGTGCCGGATTAGACACCTGCCGGCACCGGGGCGTCGAGAAGTAATTGAAGCTTTGACCAGCGTATTTCGCTCACGGAAACGTTACGGGACGCGGACGCGGCATTGCCCGCGCAATGCAGAAAGTGCTAGTGGGAGAACGCCATGGGGATCTTCCTGCGGATGCCCCCATTCCGGCGTTAGAGGCGCATACCCGCGCCGAGATGGAGCGACTTGGGCTATCCGCCAAGGAACGCCAACGCGCTGTCAGTCGCCGCATCGAACCTTTCAAAGGTGGTAAAGACTTTGAACGTCACCTTCTTCTGATGCGCCTTAATGTGCTGGATGTGGACTACGTTCGCGATAAAACCAACGGAACTAACCGCGGCCTGGAGGCACGTAGCTATACCGTAGAGTGCGCTTTTACTGCAACGACCGCCGCAGGTCTCGCAGCTGTTGCCTACGCTGGAGTGACCCTTGAACAGGCGGTATCCACGATCCTTGGAGCCAAACTTGGCGCACTTTCGGCCGGTGACGATGAGGTCAACCCACAAGTAGTCCTCGAGGTGATTGGTGCCGCTTCGCAAACAGGTGCGGGTGAGGTGCTAGAACGAGCCCTTCAGGTGATGGAAACCGACGTGCTACACCGACTTGGTTTCGGTGATGCAGTTACCGCAACGGAGTTGCTTACCGGTATCGCCGGTGACCGCGAACCAGCCGCGCGCCTACTGACCGACAAGCAACGCGACCTAGCAAACGCAATGGCAGAGAAGCTGGGTGCTGTGATTGTGCGCGAAATTCGCGGAATCGCGGGTTCAACAGAGGTGGAACACGCTCGGCAGCTGGGTCAGGCAGCTGGGCTGATCAGCAGCTATCTTGTGAGCATAACAGCAGCGCTTCAGCGCGTCCGTGAAAGTGGATCACCGCTGATGCAAGGCGCCGCCTATGCGGTCCTTGATGCTGTCCAGGATTCCCCGTCTGATCCACAGCAGACTGCAGAATTCATTGGCAGCTGGATTGACCAGTCAAGCACTCCAGAAACACGCCATAACCTGCAGCAACGTATGGTAGGTTACCTGTGTGCATCCCGTGGCGTGTGGTGCGACAGCCCGATCATGGACAGCATCATTGATCGGGTAGCGGCACTACCTGACGACCATTTTGTGCAGTCCCTTCCACCCCTGCGCGGGGCTTTTGACACGGTTCCAGCCGCAGAACGTGAACGTTTCTTGGATTACCTTGCCGAAAAAATTGGTCGAATCTCCACCGCTTTGACTGTGGATCCAGCCCTTCTGGCGGCGAATGCCACCGCGGATGTGGAAGCACGCCGACGTCTGGAAGCTCTTGGGTTGGCTGATGTGTCGTTCACCCCCGCAATGCGGTGGCGGCTCATTCTCGGTGCTGAACCAGAAAAACTTCAGGGCCAGGCAAAACGTATGGCGAGTGCTCTTGATGAGCTGTATGGAGGCCCCGGCTCAGATCAAACTGGCGAAGCCGACAGGGCGAGTGCGAGGTGCAGGTTCAGGGCCGAGTCAGCTGGGAGTACGTAATTGGGCTGATGAAATTCAGGCACTGTTTGGCGATGACCATATTCAAGAAATTTTCGGCCAAGCAGCAGAAAAAGGTCGACCAGATGTTATTACAAGTCTGAATGCAGATGATGTTCGACCATCAGTGGAACTGCTCACCACAGTATTGAACCTGAAAGGCGCGCTGCCGGAATCTCGTCTCCGCCAACTGCGCCCACTAGTAGTCAAAAATCGTTGAAGAACTGTCGCGCGTCTTGGCCCAGCAACTCGCGCCGGTGCTAGCAGGTATTGCCCAAGCAAAACCGACCCGCCGACGCACCGCACGTATTGATTTACCCGCGACCATTCGCCGCAACATGAAAAATGTAGTGTCGCACGAAGGGCGGGCGCAGATTGTGCCGGTTACTCCAATTTTTCGGGCACCAGAACGGCATGTGTCACCGTGGCACATTATCGTGCTTGTCGACGTCTCGGGGTCTATGGAGCCCTCCACTGTTTACGCAGCAATAACAGCGGCGATTTTGGCAGGCGTGGATACTTTCAAGGTCAGCTTCATTACGTTTGATACCAGCGTCATTGATTTATCCGACTCGGTGGAGGATCCGCTGGAGTTGCTTCTTGAAATCAAAGTCGGCGGCGGCACCAACATTGCACAGGGCGTGCGTTTTGCAGCAACGAAGGTAACTAATCCCAGTAAAACAGTTGTGGTGCTGATTAGCGACTTTGAAGAATGGGGATCGGTGAATAATTTGACTACAGCAATCCGCAATCTTGCTGACTCGGGAGTGAAACTCATTGGATGTGCAGCACTGGACGATGAAGGTAAAGCCGCATACAACGTTGGGATCGCCGAGTCTGTTGCCGCCGCTGGCATGCGCGTCGCATCTGTGAGTCCTATGCAACTCGCACGATGGGTGGGGGAGGTACTGCGATGACCGCCGAACTTCCACCACTCGACCCCATCGTGGCAGCCGCCGCGTTGGAGCTCCTGCCACCGCGCTTGCAAAAACGCGCGGAGAAGCTTGCTGCAGATACCAGTGAATGGGGAAATCAACACCGATAATGGGCTGAGTGTCACCATGGGGCAGGCGACCGTCACGCTTATCGACGACGCGGATGGTCAGGCCTCGCTGAACTGTGACTGTCTCCTTGCGCCCAAGTGCGCACACATTGGGGCCGTATGCGTAGCGTCACCTGTGGGCGAGGCGACGTCAGCAAGCTCGGGTGACGATCATTGGAGCTGTTGACGCTGGTGAGTCCTCTGGTGCAGATCCGAGTGATAATAGCGCCGTGCCGCGCAGTGACGCAGCATGGGCGAAGGAACTACCGTCACCATCCGACATTATGGAACTGGTTTCGAATGTTAAAGACGTTATTGACGATATTGTCGAATTTGGACTAGGGCAGCTCAGCATTGCTCGGCACACCCAGCTGCTTGCTTGTGTGCAAAAAGCTCGCGTCACTGGTTTGCCCAGGTTGGAGCGTGCCCTTACAGCACTGGCAACTAACTCTCAGCGCATTCGGTTAGGTAAACCCGTTGGACGCAATGACGCGACCATTAACACATTGCGTGTTGCATTTACCTGTTTCCTTCTAGAACGCAATCCCGCCGACCGTGAAGCCATTGGGCAAGCCCGTCGCGCCTACACCACCCTGGACACGCAATCAGGTGCCGGGGCGGGAATGTTCACACCCTTGTACGCCGAGCCCATTGTTGCTTCCTCGGGGTTTGCGGGCGTGACGGTCGCGTTGGCAACCACCTCTGGTGATCTGTACTCAGTCACCAAAACCCCACCAGGACAGGCCAGCGATGTTGCCGGAATTTGGCATGGATCACTCCGATTGGGTGATCTCCACTGCAATCACGCGCAGCTAGCGCGTAAAACGCTACTGATCACTGGTGGACGCTCCTCATCTGACGGCCGTATCGGTAGCGGCAGGGGAGTGCGGGCAGCTCTTGGGAAAGACGTGACACTGGACATGGTGAAAGCCATTCCACTTAAAGATGGCTTAGCGTTAATTGAGGGCACCGTTATCAGCATAGGGTTAAAGGGTATGGTCCTGGAAACCACTAATGCAGGTACGGTAACACTCAACTTCAGTATATCCGCGAAGAAAACTGAACTCCCCAACTTTGTCGAAGCTTGTCAACGTCACCTTAGCCATGGGAACGCCTTAGTATTCACCTGCCTTGTACGCGATGGAATGGTTCTCTGTGTCTGGCCCATGAACGAAGTGCTTTCTTTACCAAAAGACTACGGCGGACGGATCTTTCCAGGACTAGATGTAGTTACACCCCCCAGTTTGGCAAACACGTACAAAGATTCCGGCAGTGTCTTCGACCTTGACCACCCAATTGAACGTGGTATTTCCGACATTGTTGAGCCATGGCTTCATCGAGTTGTATTCGGTGGGGCACAAGCAATTAACAGCCGAGTTTCGGAAGCGCAACGCGACGCCGTACACCTAGAACAATTAGGTGCACCCTACGCAGCAACACTGCTTGAAAGGTTTACCCACGAGCCGCAGCGCAGCACACACTCACTGGCCTTAGCAGCCTATATTCGAAAGATTTAACACGCCAGCATTGGAGACACAATTATGAGCACACACGACTCGCCATCAGGTAGCACAACTGCGGAGGAGCAGGTTGAAGAACACTGGGTAGATGGCGGTGACTACAGCTTCCGCATTAGCGGAGACACCATCATTGCCCGCAACGCCAAAGGGCGCGTGTTAAAAACCGTGCCCCCAAAAGCAAAGAAAACTGAGACATACGAAAAACTCGAATCACTGCGGTCCTACCTGCACCAGCACGATGTTCAGTGTGCTGACACGGTACGTGAGTGGTTTTTGAAAGGACTCCCTGTACCTGTCACTGTTATCGCTGCAGTGTGGATTGATCCTGCGTGGCGGTACTACCTTAACGATCTTGTTATATCCACAGACGACGGAACTGTTGGATTGCTGCGCGCCGCATCAAAAGAACATGGACTGCAGTTGGTTGACCTTGATGGAGAAACCGTTGATATTCCATATTTCGCAAGAAACTGTGATCACCATTCCGCATCCAGCAGTGATGGACGATGTTGATGATTGGCGCGAATTTGCCGTGGAACTCGGGGTGAACCAAGGACTGGATCAGCTTTTCCGCGATCTCTACATCAAACCCAGTGACGATGACGGCCTGTACGCAGCAGTGCATAAATACGAGGGCGCCACCTATTCCTTAGCCTCCCATCTTGTGGGGCGCAGCCGAGGCGGCGGGTTTGCCGCCACGCTCAACACTGTGTCTTTGACAGTGATGGAAGACGGAATTGAAACAGTAGCCATGCTTGATGTGGACGCGTGGGATCCTCTCGATGAGGCAGTGCTGTATCGGCTGACGTTCAGCCGCGACGGCCATGACATTGCACTGAACGATGTTGGCCCAATCGCGTGGTCAGAAGGAATACGTATGTGCGAGTTTGTGTACGCAGGCCGCACAGTGCAGGAAAAACAAGACTGAAATAATACGCACTCATGTGGTGTGTGATGTGATCGGAATAAAGCATGAAAACAAGTGATGTGGTTCGTCAAGGTGGCATTGTCCCAGTTTCGGCAGCCGGGGTAAACGACATGACCATGGTGGCAACCATGGCGAAAAGTGCACAACTTTTGGGCAATCGCACGGTGGTAAAGCTCATTGCGGAGCAGCTTACCCAGGCAGAAAAACTCATCCAGGAGTTCTTGGGTCTGGAGCCAGGTTTAGCCGAGCCGGTTGGTGCAGCATTGACCCGAGCAGTTGGCTTCCCAGCATGGCCAATCCTCCAAGACCCACCAAACGCCAGGCACGCATTAAATCTGGTTGCGGATGTGGAATGGGCCAAACGCATGGCACAAGGATCGCCAGGCAAAGTTGCTGACCGTTTTACGGAACTTGCCACGGAGCTTGCCAATGCCGCCCCGCATTTCCTGCCTACCCTCTACGAAGAACTTGCTCGTATTTTCGATTCGGTGAGCAATACTAAATACGCCAGTCGCTACTTCAGCAAAGCAAGGGAAGTTGAACGAACTTATGGTTTGACTGTTGACCCGCAGCGGCATCAAGCGGTCTTCATGGAGTTTTCGCAGCGCGGTACCATCGCCGCCAAAGAGTTAAGCGAAGAAGCAGCTGCATGCATCAAGCGTGCCGACGACCCCGCACACGCCTACCGGTACTTCCTCGAACTCAACATTGTTCGCATCAAGGCAGGTGGCGCACCTTACGCCATGATGGTGCGCGATTTGGTGAAATTGGGTAAAGCTGCAGGAATGTCTGCGAACGATGTCTGCGTGGAACTCATCAATGAGGTTGACGGCGCGTCCGGGCTGCGGCGTGCTCCCGCAAAGTTCTTCTCTACTGTGAGCAAACACATTGCGCCTGCGGTGAAAGAAAACCCGGCGATTTTGAACACGTTGTTCAGTCAAAAAAGCGATGAAATTTCACTGGATGAGTGGGTCACTGCAGCCAAGAATGCAGGATTGTTTGACTATCTTGCACATAACCCCGAGCGTCTTGTGCGATGGGTGGAGGACACTCTCAATAATCTTCGAGGGATCGGCGATAATAGCGAGGTGTTTCAACGAGTTCATTCTGGCACATAGCAATGCTCTCAAAGGCGCAACAATGACCGTCCAGATTGAAAAAATTAATCTGGAAATCTTTGACTCTTTGGTGCAAGCTGGGGTGAGTTGGAACCTGATAAATGCATCCAGGGAAGAAAAACTTCCGCATCTCTGGGAATTGCGGCAACAAATTTACAGAAGTGGGCATAACGGCATCAAACAGCTACCCTCCCTCACGGCAGCATTTTCCAATGATGAACTGTGTGAACAACTTCTGCAGGGCTGGGATCTGAAAGATTTTCTCCAAAATATCGCCCATCCTTTTGTTAAGTATGGCTATGAAAATATCGTGCACTATATGATTCGGAAAAATATCGGTTCTTTTATCGAGCAATCCGGAACATCCAATAAGCTATTCCCAGCGGTGGCAAAACTGACACAGAGCATTAGCTCTATTCAGTCGTTGAAGCTACCTTGCGACCTCCTGGAAATGATAAAAGCTGCCGTCGATTTCGCCCCTGAGGATATTTTGGCAGAAAACCTCCGCGCAGGGTTGCTCACAGAATTAACGTGGCCAGAGCTAGAACGACATGTTGATGGCTGGTTGAGCGCAGTTGCCCCGAAAGGATGCACTCAACTAAAGTCCAACTCAAAGAAAGCTTCCCGGGTGTGGTGGCAATCTGGGGTAGAAGAGTCGTGGCCATTGAAGGCGATAAGACTCTTCGTGAGGGAAAAATATTGAAGCCTAGAACCATTACTAGCGCTGGCTATCTGGGAGCGGATCACAGTATCTTTGTGACCGCTCAGCACCATTACTCTAATTTTGCGCAGTGGGTGGACGGTGATGTTGTTCAATGCGAAACGGGGAATGATTACTGGTGGCGGGGAGACTCTACTGGTGATTCCACATCAAGTGTTCCGCTCAATGACGGGCGTTTATGCCCATCGGGTATGGTTCATGTTGGTGACCAGTGTCTTACAGCCAACAACGAAGGCCGTGTGTTCACTACATCCAACGGGCAGGCGTGGTTGCTGAAAGACGATGAAAATCAGCATCACTACTCGTATTACATGCGCCGCGCGCACGACAACAATGCTCATAAGGGATTTGTCGTCGACTCAGCGACAGGTAATGTCATTGGCCCTGGGTTGCCTCAGCCACTGATTGATATGGTCGCGGGCGTTTCTGCATCAGCAACTCCAGACTTTGATAGATCAACGTTGTTGGCGCTACCTGCAGGAATAGAGCTTCGCGATGTTGTTGTCCCGGTGCATGAAGGAAATTTTGTGTGTGCAGCAGGTACCGATACCAAGCGTGAAATGCACTACTTTGTTGCCACAGGCGACGGCAAGCATTATGGCAGCGATGTGCCCGTCAACGGTGTTATCCAAGCTAATGGTATAACGTGGCTTCATTCGCCAAATGGTGAATTGCATTGCCCTGACTTTCGAGATGGTTCTGGTGAACTCGCCGCAACACGCAACGATCGTGGTGAAATCCACTGGCTGCACAGGCTTCCGTGGACCGCGTGGGTGAACCTCCGGGTGCGTGACGCTGAGGCAAGTGCCAGACTTCGAGAGGTAACACCAGAACAAGCAAAGATGCTGCTTGACACTTTGGTCGGCGTGCGCCAGGTGAAGCCTGTTGCTTCGGCAGACCGCAAAGTATCCGAAGTGAAACATGTAGGCACCTACGATCCCATCAGCGAAGACTGCCGACTTGATTCCGCAGCCATGAAGATGGCGGCATCAATTTTGGGTATTGAGGATCCAGCCCAGCATCACGATTTGTGTGCCAGCATGGTGCAACTTGCGTTACAGGTGGCTAAGCATAACCTCCGCGTGGAACGGCTTAACAAGCAGCTCAGGTTAAGCATTGCTCGCAGGAAACGTGAAGAAGAATCTGCTGCTTCAGAAACATCGCAGCCACTAGACAGCACATCCCCAGCCCATGTTGAGCACACTGAGAAGGTTGACAACCGGCCGAAGCTCACCACCTTGGCGGCGAAGGAAGCGCGGCAATTGGTAGATATTGTGCATAAAAAACCTGGTAGACGGTCGAAACAATGGCGATGGTTACCTGTTGTTGGTATAGGAAAATCTTTTGCTATCTGGGCACAAGGACCCGCTCGCGCATCCGCTAGTCAAACTGCACCTCGCTGAGATGTTCTCGGTACTACTTGATGCAGGAATCTGTTCACCTGCATGGAATCAGGCCAGCGTGAAATGGGAGACATTGGCTCGACACTACGGCAAAGTCGCATATCGGACTGTGGTTTAAACTTTCCGACGCCGACGATGCGCCACGCGCTATCATGCTTAACCGCAGTGAGTCCGAAAAGAAGCTACTCATTGAGGGCGAAATCCCTGACGCTATTCATGATGTCGCAGTGACAGGTACTGCTGTCCGTGGTAAGGAATTTGGCCTGTCAACGACGCTCAGCCAAACCGAAATGCAAAAGTATATTGGTTTGCTCAGCAGTGATGATTCAGAGATAGAATTGAAGCATGGAAAGAATCTGTTGCTTCATATATCACGGCGATTGCTTCCCGCTGTGTACTCACTGAACGCGCAGTGTTGGTGCTGCTGGCTGGCGGTTATCACCCCGGCCTAGGAAAAGCACCAATACTGTTTACCGACTACACACAAAATTCAATCGCATACGAACAGGACAAAGAGCGATCCGCTGCAGTACGTAAGAAGCTGAAAGATTTCGCTGAAGAATCTTGACACTGCGGTTGAGCAACTGAAAACCGTGGACGGCGAACTGCTTGAGTTGTTGCTTGTGGCTGTATCCGACAAAAATATGGATGCAGTGATTGCCATTGCAGAGCAACTACCTTCCACGAAGATCATGTTTGATGACGCTCAGCTTGATCATCTTCTGGGATGGGGTAACTCGTATTACGAAAACAAGGTTGCCGCCATCTGGAAGGCCGCAAATCCGCTGCAACAGCGGCTGCAGCTCAAAGGCGGATACGGCTACGGACGTATTGCGGGTACATTGCTGCACTGGGCAACCTATGCAGATGCCGACGATCCACTACGGGGAGTTTTACGCCGACCAGTTGGAGCGGCTTAAGACTGTTGATAGTGAGAGGCTTACCAACGAGAATCTAACCACGTTGCCGCTGCAGGGAACAATAGTGGACACAGATTATGAGGGCTACTACTGGCAAAGCAATAATGATAACGGCGATGCTGTCCGAGCTTTGAAGGAAGGGCTTTTCAATCCGGTTATTGCCGGTTTGCGGCGTAAACTCACCATCAACGGCACCATGTGCAACCCGCAGGCGTCCGCGCCTGAGGTGGTAAGTGCGGTCGTCGATAAGCTGGGGATCAGTGAGGCTTCGGCGGCTTATTTCCTGCAGATTCTGTGTCTTGTTGACTGTTCTGATGCGAAAGTGAAGTCATGGAACGGGTGGAAGAAGAAAGATCTGGACGCAGCGCGCGCCGAATTGGTTGAACATGGCCTTGTCATTGAAGCGAAGCGTGCCCGCACAGGTCGTAGTGTATTTCTGCCTGGAACATGGTGGGAGGCATCCGCACCGAATCCAGCCATGGAAGCGTGGAAGGCTGTGTACTACGCAGTCCGGTTCGACGGTAAGGCTTTCTCAGTCGTTCCATGGTGCCCGCCGATTCTTCCCATTGATGAGCTTTTTGCTGCAGCATGGGAACGCTACGCCAGCGGCGACGTACCGAAGATGGAGGAACTCACAACCAAAAAATATCGGAAACGTGGGCGCTAAATGCGCATCACAAGCAACGCACTGCTGGCGTTGGCTCAACCGCCAACTGAGAATACGGTTGGCGGAAGGAACGTCGGCCCGATTGCGGCATTATCCGCCGTCCACGATTGCCTACCGGAGCGTGTAGTAGTCAAGCTTGTGCATCAGGCGCTGGTTACAGCGGAAAAACAAGTGCAGCTACACACTGGATTTCACCACCATTGTGCGCCAACTGAAACGGTTGCATGTGGTCCCATCAGGGCAATCGGGTTCCCGGCATGGCCCATTATCATCGACCCGGATAATGCACAGCACGCGTTGAATCTCGTGGCGGATCTTGAGTGGGCGCGGCGTACCGCTGCGTCCGCCCCTGGAAAAGTACAGGACCGATTTGCGGAGCTTACTGCCAGTTTGGAGCGATCCGTTCCGCATTTTGTTCCCGCATTATTGGAGGAGCTTGCTCGTATCTTTGACGATAACGGTAAGTCCCACCTTGCGGCTCGTTTCTTCGGACGTGCGCGTGCGTCGGAACGCACATACAACATACATATTGATCCCAACCGTCAGCGTGTCTTGTTTCAGGAGTTCGCTGAAAGGGGAGTGGTCACAGCTAAAGAACTTACGGCCGAGCGCGTACGCTGCATTGATAGCTGGAATTCGACTGACAATGCGTTTGAGTATTTCCTGCAATTGAACGTCGATCGGATTCGTGCTGGTGGAGTCCCATACACCAATCTGCCACGAGACCTAGCAGCGGTAGGGAAGATGTATGGGCTAAAGCCAGCCGACACAGGTATGCGCTTGATGCACGAGATTAGAGGCGCGGGTAGTCTGCGCCGCGCACCTCTCGGTTTCATTCAGGCTCTGGCACGTCAGCTTGCGCGTACACGGTCAACTCACCCCGAGCTGATTGTGCGCCTGTTTAGCGTTTATAACCCTTTTGTTGATGTGGATGAATGGCTACGAATAGGGGAGAAGACAGGACTAGTTGACGTTCTTGACAACAACATTCAGTTGTGTCATTTCTGGGTAAATAGTATCGTGCACGCTATCGGCGACAACGGTATACATAGTGAGCTTTTTACCGCGTTCCTACTTAGGAAATCTGCGTCGCTCCGAGGGCTTCGTCTAACCATGTACTCCTATGCCTTATCATTGGAGATTATTGACGCTCTTCTTCACGCAGGGGTAGAGGTAGAATTTTTAGATGCCAACAATGAGCTCGCACACTCATCACAAATGCACAATAAGCATTTTTGGAATAGGCCATTAGTTATTTTCGCTAATGAGGCTCGCCAGAAATTAATCCCGGGGCATTGCAGTATTGTGACACTGTCGTCTCACCAGGATCTGGTCGCGCAGATTATCGCTAATACTTCCCTTAAAGACATATCACGTGAGCACATTAGTGTTTTGATCCAGCACGGTGGGTTGGGATTTGTTGCGGCTCTTGTCACGCGTGAGATGGTTATAGCCAAGCGCTATGGCTACCTCCTTCCGCACCTGTCGACGCTAATAAGCAGCTTTTTTCGAGCCGTTGATGCCCTAAAGAACATCCTGACCACCCCTTCCTCGTCCCAAAAATCATCATCATATTATACATCGGATACTTTGTCGAAATTTTTTCACTGTATGTCACGGTGTACGCAGTTAACGGCGGCGGATATTGCAGCCTCTAATATCCGAAACGGTCTATTAACGGAGCTCGAATGGCCCGAACTAGGCGGCATGTTCTAGCATGGAATTCCACAATACCAGAAGATTCCACCGATTCTTTTCCACGGGTTCAGATACGCGAAAGCTTTCCAGGCGCAGTGGCAGTGTTCGGCAAAGAAGTTGTGGCCGTGGAAGGTGATAACACGATAGGAAAAGCGACTATTCCAGCCCAACGCTATCGGCTTATTTCTGCATTCTATTTCCTTAACTCGCGCGGCCTAAAATCGCAGAGCACGCGCACTAAGCACAATGGGCCCCCATCGCTCGGCGTTATTACCGCACATAACCAGAATGAACTTTTAGCGGCGTGGTCTGATGATAGTGCGGCTATTGTGCGTCCCGCTTCTACGTCTCGTTGGGGTTGGCATTGGGATCTTCCGAAAAGTACGGTCAGTGTGCCGTTGGGAACAGAGCAGTCTTCCCGCCTTTGTGGTAACGGTGTGATTAGCCCTCACCAAGAATCATTTGATCTTCCTGACGGAGTGGTGTTTTGTGATGCATCGGGCAATATGTGGCGGGGTAGTTATTCGGCAGATCGGACATTTGTGGTCCGCCGTGTTGACCCTGTGACTGCGGTGGATATTCAACAGGAAATCCCGCTGCAGTTGATGAGTGCGGAGAGGCGAGTGACGCAGCTGATTGAACGCGACGTCGCAAAGCGAGGCGCGCTCAACAGTAATGGGAATGTCCGGGTGTGTGTGAATTACCGCATGTCTACGTTGCTTCCTGCACCCACCGCAGGTCCAGAACACGAGCTGCCTGGTTCGCATGAAAGTGCCATCCCAGTCGTAGATGGTGAGGTGCTTGTCGCGTCGGTTGACGTGGTTGATCGGTATGGTGCGATAGATTCTCATGCCGTGACCACCGGAGATGGCGCTGTATGGTGGTCGGCGGAGCCATGTGTAGGTGTTGCACACGTCGCGGGTCTTACCTGGCTTATCGCGGACGATGTGCATGACAAAGATGATCACACGCAGTTGCTTATTCCCGCAGCATCGCGTGCGGAGGCTCAGGAAAGCATTACCGCAGATGTTTCCTACGGCCGCCTTGCACTAACGTTGGATGCGCGGGGCAACAGGCATTGGATGCACGACATTCCATGGTCGGTGTGGGGAAACCTTCAGCTTCGCGACGCAGCTGCAAGTCAGCGTTTGCGTCACGCCACGGCTCAGCAACTTGAACCGTTGACCAACATTGTTGAGGCCGCTGCGCAGGAAACTAAGAAACAAAGCACTGTTCACAAGGCGACATCTACGTCCGTGTCGCCATTGTGTCGTCCTAACGCGCCAGCGATGGAAGCGGCTGCCACGTTTCCTGGGCACCAATGATCAAGAATTGTGTGCCAGCGTTGTGCAGCTGGTGAAGTTCTCATGCCGTGAGGCGCGACGATGCGCTTCACTTAATACCCAGGTGCAGGCGCTTATTGCGAAACTCGACAGTGCACCCACAACCGCAATTTATGCTCAACACGCGGATGATTCGGACCGCTCGAGTGCGACGACAGCAACAACTGCCAATGCGTCGATTGTCGCTGCCGAAGAAATTGCCCAGCTAGCAGCAGCGTTGAATGACCGCTCACCGCGAAAAGTCCAGCAAACCAACCAAGCTAAGCCCAAACAATGGGAATGGCTGGGCGCGATTGGCCTAGAAAAGGCGTTGATTTCCTGGGCGACGAGTCCGTTCGCGCACCCAAGAGCCCCCATCGAACTAGCTGCGATGCTTCAGGGGCTGGGCGAGTTGGGGGTTGGCTCGGAACAGTGGTCACCTTCGACAGTCCAATGGTTTAGGTTGACTGATCAGTGTGGAAAGTTTGCTGTTGGTACACGGCTGCCTACGTCTCTACCAGTGTTGACGTTGGGGTTGCCATTGCGGCGTACCGCTGCTCACACTCACAACTGGACTGCGCACGGAAGGCAACACAGGATTCTTTGCCAGGCTTCGTCTACTGAGCTGCCCGAGAGCGTTTTAGGTGTTCCGGTGGAAGGCGCGCCAACAGGTGCCGCAACATACGGCGTGAGCACTGCGCTTTCATCGCCGCAGCTCAGTGCGTGGTCGTCACGGGTATGCGAACTGTACGGCAAGAATAGTGGCGATACTGCAACCTGGTATGAGCAGGTCAAACCATGTGTTCAGGCGCTCTGTGGAGCCTGTGCTTTAACGGAAGCTGCGGCCATAGTGCTATTCGGCGGCGGTATACAGCCCATTCACCTCGGTAGAGACTTATTTGATACCGATTATGTGGCCCAGAAAAATGCCGTGGCCGAAGATGCGCTTCGGGTGAAAAGTATGTATTCGGCGTTAGGGTTGTCGCAGGCTGCGGTGGCACGCGGAGTTGCTCAGTTGAACAGGATCGATGCGCAGACTCAGGAGTTATTGTTGGCTGCGGCTTTTTGACTCTGATGTCGAGGCAATCAAGCGAATCGCAGCCGATCTTCCTCAGTCATCTGTGCCCATTGACGACGCGCTGCTGGCCGCCGTCGATACCTGCTGCCGAGATGCTGTGACGACGGTGGCCCTTGCATGGAAACTCATGGTCCCGCTACCGAAAGAAAGCACGCTCAATAACATGCACGGACTGGCTACAGCAGTGTTGTTGCGCCTGCTTATCGACGCCCACCCCAACAACCCCCATGGTGAGTTTTACGTCGCTCAACTGAGGCGACTCGCGGAGTATCCCATCGGCGTCGCACACATGGAGAATGTCACAGAGCTACCGCTTCAGGGTGTCATTCCGGCTAGTCCACCGCACAGCATTCACAGCGGCGATGCTTTCCGTGCACTCAAAGAAGGGTTGTTCGACGCCGTGATAACTGATGCCAGTTCGTCGAACACCATGAACGGTTGTGTGTGGGATCCTCGGGTTTCGGCAACCATGGTGGTGGACGCGGTCGTCGATACGTTGCGGCTTAGCACGCAGGCCGCTACCTATTTTCTGCAGTTGTTGTGCCTGGTGAATTGCACTGATGCCAAGGTGAAAACCTGGAACGGGTGGACAAAAAAGGAGCTGGATGCTGCTAGAGCTGAGCTTCTACAGCGAGAGTTGGTGGTTGAAGGCAAGCGAGCGCGATCTGGGCGGCGAGTATTTCTCTCTGGAGCGTGGCTGGATATGGCCGCTCCGAATCTGCCCATGGAGGAGTGGAAGGCACCGTACTACCTTGTGCGATGGGTTCGGGAATCAGGGAAGGCGGAATCGGTGGTTTCTGGCTGCCCTCCTCTGCTCCCACCGGCTGATTTGTTCAGTAACGCCTGGGAGCGATATGCGGGTGGGGAGGTACCAAGCTTAGAGCAGATAAAAGTCGACTAAGTATCGCAAAAAGAGCTATTAGAGCAGGCGATTTATTATCAAGATAGAACAAGCATTCGACCCTTAAGATAGCATATCTGCGGCGAAAGCTATTCTTTCCTCATTGCAACAAAACCACGTCAGACGTGGTTCGATAAATGAAGGAAAGGTGCATGGCGTGCAGTGCTGGGTCCCATACCCAGGAAAAGAGCAGGTGGGCACACAAAAGCCCATTCGCAACAAAATAAGAATCAGTCTTGCTACCCTTGGTGTGGATAGTGTGACCGAGATTTTAACTGGAGATTATAGATGTCGGAAAACAAAGAAAAAGTAGCAACAATCAACAACCAGGCAGAGGACAACGACGGCTGGATTGACGCAGGGGAGTACTCCCTGAAACTGGAGGGCGATGTCATTATCGCCCGAAATGCAAAGGGAAAAGTGCTGAAGACCGTGCCAGCGAAGGCAAAAAAGCTTGAACAATATGATCAGCTTGATGGCCTGCGAGCATTTTTGGCCCAGCATGATGAACACTGCCTGGACACGGTTCGGCGATGGTTCCTGTCCAGCCTTCCCGTCCCACTTAGCGTGATCATTGCGGTATGGCCGGATCCATCATGGCGGAAATACTTGGCCGATGTGATTGTCTCTGATGGCAGTATCACAGGGTTTTTGCGCGCAGTTAACGATGACGGTATTCAGGTCGTCGACCTTGATGGGGAGACCACCACAATGACTACTCCGATGCCGCCCTCGTGACAATCCCACACCCGCTGTCACCGAAAACCTCGATGAATGGCGTGAATTTGCCGTTGAACTTGGAGTGCATCAAGGGCTCGATCAGTTGTTCCGCGACGTCTACATCAAACCGGCAGACGAAGATGGACAAAAAGCAGCCGTCAAGGCATACGTCGGTGCAACGTATGAGCGTTCTAGCCACCTCATGGGACGCGGCCGCGGGGGTGGATTTGTGACCACCATGGGAGAGGTTTCCCTTCGGGTTCACGAAGGCGGCGAGACCATCACAGCCTCCCTGGACGTTTCAGCGTGGGATCCCACCGAATCAGCCGAACTCGGAAAACTGTCTTTCTCTGTCCATGGTGAAGACCTTGAACTCGACAAAGTTGGTCCCATTGCATGGTCCGAAGGCATCCGTATGTGCGAATTCATCTACGCAGGACGCTCCGTCAAAGAAAACAAGTAATCGGCAACGCTACCAATCACTGAAAGAACACAATAATGTCTACAACTACCATTTCAGCAGGCGGTATTGCGCCGATCGCCGACGGGGTACCCGCACACACCGACCGCCTTATCGCGCTATCGTTCACTATCAATGATCGCCCCCTCGTGCGACTCATTCCTGAAAAGCTCAACCAAGCCGAAACGCTCACATTAGGTTCTTTGGGAGTTTCCGCTGGGGCATCCCGGCCAGTTGGGGCGGCCGCGAGCCGTGCCGTGGGCTTCCCCGCATGGCCCATCATCAATGACCCAGACAACGCCCACCATGCGTTAAACCTGGTGGGGGACCTGGAATGGGCACGCCGAAATGCCCAAAAACAACGCCAAACGTGTTAAAGAGCGTTTCGACGCCCTGGTGGTTACCCTCACATCCTCCGCACCGCATTTTGTCCCCACACTGCTGGAAGAACTTGCTCGTATCTTCTACGGGGTAGGAAACGTTCAGTACGCCAGGCAGTATTTTGGCAAAGCTCGCGAAGTGGAGCGCGCCCATGCGTTGCCCGTCGATAATGACCGCCACCAGAGCGTTTTCGTGGAATTCGCCGTTGCTGGTGTTGTTGGTGCGCGTGAACTGACGGCCGAGGCATCGGCAGCACTGGAGCGATCTGACAATCCGGAAGATGCCTTTAACTACATGCTGAATATCAATGCCGAACGGGTACGCGCCGGCGTAGCACCATACGCATTTCTGCCCCGTGACATGCGCAAAATCGGAAAGGCTGCAGGACTATCCGCCGACGAGGTTGATAATAAGCTCTTTGACTTCATTCTCGGACTCGAGGGCTTCAACAACGCGTCCCGCTGGTTTCTTTTAACTCAGTTGTAACCTCACTGAGCCGCTACGCACGCACCCGACCAGATGCGCAAGAAATTCTACTGTCCAGTTGTCCCAGATGAGATGACTATAGAAAAGTATCTCACGTTGTTGGACAACGCTGGGAGCTCTGGTTGAAACTGCGAGAAAATAAGGATGCTTTAGCTGCATGGGTCATTAATCTCTGTGAAAATGTATCCTACTCATCTTTTGATGAACCAAGTCCGCGACTCATCAATGAAATCCTTGCAGCAGGAACAGCGCTTCAAGGCCAAGAAATACGACCAGTATGGTATAACACAACTCTGAGTGTTCTCGATGCATTAGCTGAATGCAGTGTGGTGTGGAAAGGTATTGAAGATGAGGAACTATATATTAATATTTCGTGGTCGGAATGGTTTAATCCAGACTACGACTCAACTCGTCGTTCGCTTGATTTCCTTGCTTCCGATCCAGTACTGGTACTGCAACTTGCCCGCAATTTAAGCGGACATGATCTTCAAAAAGTCATCTTGATCTTATTCTTGTTCACGATGGCGCAACAAAGATTCTCATGCAGAAAATAGACATGCTCGTTGCCGAGCGTGAGGGGCAGAAGGGAAGCGTTCCTGAAAATAGTAGATTCGTAACATATGACGCAAAGTACTATGCTCATCCAGAGCTTTACACTGCTGCTCCAGAGCGCGTCGATGCCCTATTTTCTTTCGATGCCGTCGAGCAATTCCAAACCGCTGTGCGCATGGGTATTCTTGCCGAGCTTACGTGGCCCCTCTTTGAACAGGAGTATGTACGACTTGCCGAGAATCTTTCCTCCAAAGACCAAACAATAAAAGTTTTTGAAAGCTATCCAGCAGTGTCGCTGGTCGCTGGAAAAAGACCTCGAGATCATTGATGGTGATAACATCATCGTCCGTACGCAAATGCCTGCACAATATCAAGATGTTGACGCTGTGCGACTTGTTGGTAATCAGGCCGTGGTCACATATGACAAACCGGGTCGCTATCAACCCTCCTTATTTTTGGACTGAAAGTCATGTGCTCGCTGACTTTAATACATGGCTTAGCCTTTCCGGCAAATATTCGCTTCCCATTAATGATACGCGCCTTACAGGATACGGGTTGCTGGTAGAAGATGGCATCACGACTCTTTCAGGAAATGGTGTTGTACTGTCTGCGGATGCGATCAACGGACCGACATTTATTCAGCAGGATTATCGATCAGATAATTTTTACAGATGGAACAATGACAAAGCAGAAGAATGGGAGGAACACCCACCAATTTGCTTCAGGAACTAGGAGCATATTCCGACTACGGTCTTGATTTTTCCACACTGACTAATGATTTCCAATTTGATGCCTTCCAAAGCACCTTCATTCCAGCTTTTGCTACCACACAGGGTAGCCTGTTGGGAAACACTAATAACGTGCATATCTCGTTGAAATTTGCGCCAAAACACTACGGACGACGTAGTGAATATGACTCAATCATCATCAGCTCGCTGGGAACGTTTGCCTCTAACGACAACGTATGTGCTGCGGTAAAGCGCCCAGGCGGTGGTATCTGGCTCACCAACGGCACAAACTTGTGGGATGCAGAGGCAGATATTGAGCTGTTTAGCGATGGTCAGATTCACCTAAGCAAACTCCCGCTCGCTGGTTGGCACCAACTTCGTTCCGTAGATGAAAACGCCAGTGCTGTAATGCGCGCCTACACTATCGCACAGGCAGAAGCAGTGATGAACGGCGATAACATTGACCGCGATCTCATTGCTGAACAGTTGGGTACGACCAACCAACGTCTCATTGACTCTGTGGTTAAGTTGGCGGAGTCTATTCGAGACATTGACCAACAATTTCCAACATGCGGATGTGCTGCCGACAACAATCATTGTTCGATGAACAAGTCACTCTTACAGACACAGCAGCCTCTTTACTGAACGCTGATACTCAACGGTGGTATACGGGGAAAGAAGGTATGTTGGCAACGCTGCATATCCTTTCCGAATTAAAACAAGGTACCCTTACTGAGAGGCCAGAACATAGTTTCTTTTTCTCTGAGACATTGGCTAAGTATGCCAATAACGAGCGCAAGCTTATTGGCCTGCTTGGTTCACCGTTGTTGCCCGCCTTGTTTGAGCACGACAACACGCTTTCTGTTGCCGTTTCTTTCGTACGCTCCTTAGTTGATGCCAAGGTATTGGGGTATGGCGCACGATTAGCGACACTTGACCTTGGTTATGATTCATCACCCTGGGCCGAAAATAAAAAGAACGTGCTTCCCGTCGGTACGATTATTGATGACTGTCTCATTGTGGATGAAACTTGGGATTACGATGGTTCCCAAAGTCGTGTTAAACGCACGGTCTGGGTGCCTGATGATCGCACGGAAATAGCTGGCTACCCTGTGTTGTCACAGCACTACGATCCTCTGTCAGCCGACGAAATTCTTGCCTGCCTGGATGCCATTGAGCATTCAACACCAGAACGATCATTGCTTCCCGAGACACAAAATGCCATAGCTAACGGCACGGGCCTATCTCATGAAGCTGTGACTTATCTGTTTGGTGGTTTGCTTGGTATTAGAGAATGGGAGGCTAATTTCCTCACCAAGGAGCAGCGCGCGGTCTATGGTTTCACTGTCAAGCAATCTCAAGGGGCGCGCATGCAAATCAAGTTTAGCGATGCGCCTGTTCTCGATATTCTTGCCGCAGCTGTTCCAGCTGATGATCCGACTTCCTACATCACTAAGGGGCCTGATGCCCAAGGCGTTGTTGAGTACTGGAAATCCCATCACCGAGTTCCGGACATGAGATTGAGCAGCGAGGAGTTTTGGGATCTCCGCGATTGCCTCAACAGCATAAGCAACAAAGCGATGTATGCCAACGAAGATACAAAACTGGAGGACAACCATATTGCCCATAACAGTGATGACATTCTTCGTATGTTCACGGTCCTCGCGGCATCACTGCCACTCGATGATTCTCGGCGGCCGATTTTAGCGTCCAAGCTGGAATGGCTGCGCACAGAATCAGCGAGAGTATTTGCAATTCCGCAGTACAAGAAGTATTTGTGCGATGTCGAATTTGGTGCACCTTTCGATGATTCCCGCTTTGCTAAGGCGAAAACGTCCCCTCGTCAACAGTCAATTCGAGTGCTGTTGGAAGGGCACTTGGATAGCCTTATCGCGGATTTGAAGACCAAGTACACCACAACTGGCTCCCAGTGGGATCCTGAAGTTTCTGTACCTGAGTTAGTGCAGCAAGTGATGCAGCATCACGCGCTAAGCACCAATGCCGCTAGGTATTTCTTGCAGCTTCTCGCTCTCGCACATCCTACGGACGCTAATATCCGTGCTTGGAATGGCTGGAAGAAGAAGGATATTGATACTGCTTCCGCAGAGCTGCTAGATAAGGGACTCATTGTGGAGGCGAAGCGGTCGGGTGCAGGCAGGTCGCGTTTCCTTCCTGGTGGCTGGTTACCGGGCTCCACGAACAATAAACCGATGGAAGTGTGGAAGGCTCCGCACTACTTGCTGTGGCAGGCCGATAAGGTCCAGCCGGCGATTGAGGGATGCCCGGTGCTGATGCCTGCTCAACGCCTGTTTGAGGAGGTGTGGGAGCGCTACACGTCCGGCGATGTCCCAGGTTACGAGGAGTTGAAAACCACGCGGTACCGGTCGCGGCGTCGTTAAGCCTGCCTCTTATACCCGCCTTATGTCCTGCGGGCATGCGATACGTTTAGACTGGGTGCTATGCCTACATGGAATGAGATGCTGCAAGCCAACCCGAACCATTCGGAAATGTATGCCCAGCGGTGGCGGAACTTCGTCGCCGAGGGCAAGGATATCGACGGGGAGGCGCGGCTTATCGACGCCATGTCACCCCGCGCCGCACGAATCCTTGATGCAGGATGCGGGACGAGGGACGCGTTGGCGGCTACCTGGCCGCCCGCGGACATACGGTGGTGGGTGTTGATCTTGACCCGGTGCTGATCAACTACGCCAAGACAGATTTTCCTGATGCGGAATGGCATGTGGGCGATCTGTGTACAGGAACAGTTCCAGGGGATAACTACGACATTGTGGTATCCGCCGGGAATGTGATGGGTTTCCTGCCTGTTGAGGGGCGGCTTCCCGCTCTTCAGGGCATCGCTGATTCTCTCGCACCACACGGCCGCGCCGTCATTGGTTTCAGCACAGGCCGTGGATTTTTCTTTGATGAATTTTTTGCCCTGGCCGAGCAGGCTGGGTTGAAGCAGTCAATTAACTTCTCTAGCTGGGAATGCCACCCATTCACCAAAGGTTCTGATTTCCTGGTTGCGGTGCTTGCCAAGGCTTAGCGCCTATTTCTTGAACCAGCCTTCAAGGGTGTTGAGCACGTTCATGGCGCTGTAGTAATCGATGCGGAAGGCGTCCGGGTTGAGGTCGTATAACCGGCCGGCTGTCACGGCCGGGGCCTGTGCTAGCTGCGGATTCTGCCGGATTTTGTCCGATGTTTTGCCTTCAGCTTTGAGTGTCTGCGCGAACACGGTTTCGCCGGTGAGGGCTGGACCGAAAGGTTTTCTGGGACAACCCCGACGGCATCAGAACGCTGACGGCCAATGGATGTTTCGCCAATGAGCTCCTGCGGTGGAGTGGCCACCTCAAAGCCAACGGAGGTGAAGATTCGTCCTTGGGCGGATTCCGGGGTGAAGAAGTTCATCGACTCAGGCGTCATGGAGACAATGTTGACAGGCTGAGGAGGAAGGTTGATGCTGTTTTTCACCTCAGTCACGCGATCTTCATATTTTTTGATCACCTCGTCGGCATTTTTCTCCAAACCGGTGGCTTTGCCCATCATGGTGGTGACGTCTTCCCAGCTTTTGTCGCTGTAGTCAATCACCATCACCGGCACGTCAGAGGCGAGTTGGTCGTAAAGATCAAGTGCTTGGTCACCGCCAACGGACGACATGATCACCAGGTCAGGGTCTTGTGCGAGGATGGCTTCAACATTGGGCTGAAGTTGCCACATGGACTCAACGCCTTTTTCTTTGGCTTTGTCTGCCCATTGGATTCAAATCCCTCATCCTTGGTGAACATGGGTGATTCGCCATTCCCCGCCACCACTGGCCACAATGGGAGCGTCAATGGAGAGCAGCGATCCGGTGAGGGACACTGATGCAGAGACGATGCGCTTGGGTTGCTGTTCGATGGTGATGGTGGTGGGTTGCTTTGCGCCGTTGAGGGTTTCTATAGTGCGGGGAAACTCAGCGGATTGTGCAGCACTGTTCGAGCTTTCCGAGGACGATGTCCCTTCTGAATCCTTGGATTGCTGAGAACATGCCGCACTAAAAATAAGCATTGCACCTGCAACAATTGCGGCTATTTTTTTAACAGCGGTATTTCTGCGTTGCACAGTCATCTCCTTACGTGTGAAAAGTAGTACAGAAAATAAGTGTTGCCTAACCAAAGTTGATGTGTCAAGGTTTTACCGTGGCACAATCAACGGTCCTCCCGAGACCGGATCCGTGATGACCTCGGCATCTAAATCAAACACATCACCCAACAACTTTGGAGTTATCACTGCGGCGGGCGCTCCCTCTGCACATATCACTCCGTGGCCATCCACAGCACCCATAACCACCACATGGTCAGAAAAACGCGCCGCCAGGTTGAGGTCATGCAGCACCATGACCACAGTTTTTCCATCCTGCTCACCCAACCGACGAACCAGTTTCAATACGTCCAGACTGTGTGTTAGGGTCAAGGTAGGTTGTGGGTTCGTCAAGCAGCAACGTGGGTGTATCTTGCGCCAAAACCATGGCAATCCATACCCGTTGCCGCTGGCCACCGGATAGTTCCGCGAGTCGACGCTCCTCCAACCCCACGAGGTTGGTTATCTTCAGTGCCTGCTGCACGTGCTCATCATCGTCCGCAGACCACTGCTGCAACCAGGATTGGTGGGGATGTCGCCCACGTGAAATGAGTTGCTTCACTGTCAAACCATCCGGCGCGGTGGGGTGCTGGGGTAGGAGCGTAAGTTGGCGGGCGCGGTCGCGGCGTCGATACGTGGCGATGTCTTTTCCAGACAATTCGACCACACCGGAGTAGGGAAGAAGTGTACACAGTGCTTTGAGCAGCGTGGATTTTCCGCACCCGTTCGGGCCGATGATCGTGGTGATTTTATTGTCTGGTATCGCAATGTCTAAACCCTGGATTATAGAACGCGTCCCATAAGAAATTGTCAGATCCTTCGCAACAATTCTGCCCATATCACAGCGTCTTTCTATACGTTCGAATAATAAAATACAGCAGAACTGGTGCGCCGCAGACAGCAGTAACAACACCCACCGGTAATTCCCACGGCAATACCACACGGGCAAGATAATCCGCTGCGGAGACAAGTAACCCACCCAGCAGAGCTGATAATATAAGCGGGGGAGTGGCAGTTTGTGCCGCAAAGCGCGCAATGTGCGGAGTAACAAACGCAATAAAGGCAATAGGCCCGGCAGCGGAAACAGCAACAGCACTTAAAACAACAGCGCATAATAGTTGTATCATCGTAGCTAGTCTCACGTTCACGCCTAAAACGTGGGCTGTTTGCTCACCTAAAGCTAGAGCAGAGAGCCTAAACGCCAACCAACCAGCACTCGCGCAGACCACAAGTACACATCCCACAACCGGCCAGGCGTTTCCCCAGTCGCGACCATTCAAGCTGCCGGTTAGCCAGACTTTCGCCTGGGTAGAACGTTCTAGGTCTGTTTCCGCCATGATCCACACAATCGCGGCATTGAGGAACATGGCTGCGCCAACGCCAATCAATACAAGCTGCATTGTGTGCGCCCGGGAGGAACCTGCGATAAACCAAATAAATGCAGCAGTAATGAGCGCACCTACAATGGCTACCAGTGGAATTCCCACTGTGCTCAGCAGGGTATCTGCACCTTTGCTGATTCTCGTTGCATCTAGTCCTGCGAAGCCAATGGCCATCACAACGGCAAGTGATGCACCTTCGGTGAGTCCTAGCACATCTGGACTTACCAACGGGTTTCTTGCAACACTTTGAGTTAGGGCACCTGCACACCCCAATGCAGCGCCCACCGCCAGTGCTGTGACAGCCCGACCCATGCGAAGTTCAAATACTACTTTATGTTCAATTCGTGTCCCGTTTCCGGCGAGAATTCGTACTACATCAGTAATATCTAACGGATAATCGCCGTGGGCAATATTCAACGCAAATGTGCCAGCCGCAAGCGTACTAACAAGAACACTGAGGAGAATGAGTCGCGCATTAAAGAAAATCGATAATCGCCCTATAGTTATCACGCGCGGCCATCTTGTTGTCTTTGTGTGCGCTGCGGTCATACTCCCGTCACCAAGCCTCGTTTGACTAGGACTATAAACAGTGGAACCCCGAAGAGCGCTACGACAATACCCATGGCGATTTCGCCAGGGTGGGCTACCACGCGTCCAAGAATATCTGCCCACAACCCGAGCATTCCGCCCACAACCATGGACAACGGAATGATGATTCGATAGTCATGGCCTGCTATGGCTCGCGCAATATGCGGGAGCAGCTAGGCCGATAAAGCCAACGGGACCAGCACCTGCAACCGCAGCACCCCCGAGGAGCGCAACTGTCGTAAGCCCGAGAATGCGCGTTCGCGTCACTGGCAATCCGAGTGTCGCAGCGACGGATTCCCCCAGGCTGAGAAGGTTGAGTCCTCGCCCTTGGAAAAGGCATAAAACTGCACCAATAAGGAAAGGCCAGAATACGGCACGTACGACACCCATATCACGGTCACCGACCGATCCCGTTGACCATGCGCGAAGAGCATCAAGGGACAGACTATTGTTCAGAACAAGTGCGTTGACCAGCCCCATAAACAGAGCAGCTAGCGCCACACCCGCCAGAATGAGCGCCAGAGGGTTCATGGCCACCGGCCCAAACGATGAGATAAGAAAAACCAATCCAGCGGTGATGGCGCAACCGATGATAGCGGGAAGCACCAAGTTGCCAGGTTCGGTGCCAACACCCGCATACACGGCGATCACGACAGCCAGGGCTGCACCGGCGTTTATGCCTAAAATATGGGGGTCTGCCAGTGGATTTCGGGTGTGCCCTTGGATCAACGCCCCAGCTCCACCAAGTGCGACACCGGTGAGTAAAGCTAGAACAGTGCGTGGTACTCGCAGCCCACCGATCAGCACAATGAGGTCATTAAACGCCATGTTCGCGGCGTAGTTGGAGTCAAAGGCGTACCGTAGCGATTCCGGCATCACCCGCAACGAGTCCATAAAACCAGTTGATCGGGATCCTACCGTCAGGCTTATCACGAATGACGCCCCCACAAGCAAGAGCATATACCCAGCACAATCCATATTTTTGTAGGTGCGCGACACATCGGCATTCACGGCGGTTGGTAGAGTCACATCAGTCCCACTTCCGCAGGTTATATTGAGTCTGTTCAAGCTTGTCGACGCCCGCGCGCCGCAACCTTACATAGCATCTTTCTGCATGCAGAAATCAAGGGTAGCCTAACTTTTCACCCTCTGCGGGAGGCAACTCTCAGTCAAGCACTATGAAGCCTCGATGACTGATCACAAGATTTGCCGAGCACGGTACCCGTGGTCAACTGGTCCGTGGCCGCCTGGCTGACCTACCCGCAGGTCAGCACCATGAGCGATTGCTTCGTGCAACCACTCGACCGACCATTGCAGCGCCTCTGCCGCTGTGTCACCCGCAGCAATGCGTGTTGCGAGCGCAGAGGACAACGAGCACCCAGTCCCATGCGTATTCATTGTTTCCACCCGAGGCGCGCGCACAACTGTTACGTTTCCATCGGGTTCTACCACCGCGTTTTCCACCTCCGTGCCGGTCAGGTGCCCACCCTTGACAATGACTGTGGTCGCAGTGCCTCTATTAAAATAACGTGCCTGCTCCACTGCTTCCGCAAAAGTAGAAGCCGGCTGCTCGCCGACCAACACGGCAAGTTCAGGAATGTTCGGCGTTATTACATCGACGCGGCGCGCAAGCTGACGGAGCGCTTGTTCCGCATCGGCGTCAATAAGCCTGTCGCCGCTGGTAGCAATCATTACTGGATCCAGCACAACAACAGGCGAGGGGTACATGTCAAGCCACGCTTGCACTGTCGCTATCGTATCAACGGTGGCGAGCATGCCGATCTTGATGGCATCCACCGCAACGTCAGAAAACACCGCATCAAGTTGCTCATCCAAAAACTCCAACGGCGGCGTATGGACGGACCGAACCCCATGCGTATTTTGCGCCACAAGCGCCGTGACAACATTCATGCCATAACCGCCAGCAGCAGTAATTGATTTCACATCAGCCTGCGCACCCGCACCCCCAGTCGGATCCGTTCCCGCGATCGACAGCACCCGAGGAACCTGCACAAACGCCCCTCGAAGCTCACGCGCCGCAGCATGAGGATCCTGCGCAGCCATAATCGCTGACACCACGCACGCACCGTCCACTGCCTGAAGTTTTGACGCACATTGCTTATCGACGCCCCCGATCGCCACCGTTGCAATTCCATAGCAGACGGCTGTACGGGCAATCGCCGCTACGCCCTCAACTCCCAATGGTGCTGCGTGATCCGGTTTTGTTGAGGTTGCCCGCACTGGCCCTATCCCGATCACATCAGGAAGACGTACACCAGCCTCTTGCGCATCAGCAATCACGGTGGTGAGTTGCTCATGCGTTTCAATACTTAGCCCCAGCATCAGGTGATCAGGAAGAAGCTTGCGCGCCTCAACATAACGCGTGTCGCTCTGACCGATATGGGCGTGTAACCCTAGTTCTGCGGCAATATCAACGTAATCATTAATAAAGAGGGGAATGTTGCCAGTAACTTCGCGCAACGCCTGTGCGTGCTGCCGTATCTCTCCTCGTGTGGCGCGTTTGTCGCGTAACTGCACCACACTCACCCCACCTGAGATTGCCTGGGAAACAATATGTGGAACATTATCTGGGCCACCTGCTAAATCTGGGTCAGTGACAAGGTAGAGCGTCCAGTCAGTCATGAGCTAGATACCTCCTGAACCGTCACAAGCTCGGCGATGTGTTCAGGCGTGAGGTTGTACAACGCATCAACCCATGCTGGAGCAAAAGACCCTGGACCGCGTGCACTTTCACCCGCAACCATTCCCGCAGCGCCAGTGTGGGCATGTGCTGCAACAACAGCATCGTGGGCAGCGATACCCCGAATGTGGGCGGCACCGAGATACGCCGCAGTTAACGCCCCCAGCGCGCAACCAGTCCCAATGACTATGGGCATCAGTGGATGCCCAGAATCAACCTTGGTCACCTGATGTGCGCTTACGATAAAGTCGGATTCGCCAGAAATGGCCACCACGCCTTTCGTGTGCACAGCAAGCTGCTTGGCAGCAGGAAGTGCGGCGGCGACATCATCAGTAGCATCCACACCGCGACCGCCGGAGCCAAGCCCAGCTAACGCTACAATTTCAGATGCGTTACCCCGGATAGCGTGCGGAGCGAACTGCAGAATTTCACGGGCAAAATCGGTGCGTTCCTGCAGTGCACCCACCGCAACGGGGTCAAGCACCCATGGGGTTCCCGCGACGGTCGCTCCTTGAATTGCCTGGCGCATGCCCTCATACTGGTCCCGAGTAGGAGTCCCTACATTAATCAGCACAGCTGATGCTATCGCTGCAAAATCAGCTGATTCTGAGGGGGTATCGCACATTGCTGGTGAGGCACCAACAGCAAGAAGAACGTTGGCCGTGATTTCCATGACCACACTATTTGTTAAACATTGCACCAAAGGATTTATTTCACGCACTGCAGACACAGCACAGCAAAGCTGATTCATGACTATCCCTTCGCTAGTTCGAGCTAGAGCAGGTTCAATGGGTATATTCTCAGCACCGCATTCGGTGCACCCCGTGTCCGATACTCGACAATAGCACACGTGCGCGATGGGGTAGTTGCCGGGGGTAGCAGATGTCAGGTACTGCTGATAGAGTGGCAGAAACGTTGATACTTGCGCCTGAGTTTGATGCACAGGCATATGTGCGCCTAACAGCATTATTGCAGGATATGGGCGCACAGTGCATACGTCAGTGGAGCGGTGTCGGCGGTTCACAGGACTATTTTTTCGCCGAATATCAATTGGGGGAGGATTCAGTGGTTGTTGTAGAAAACGAGACATACCTCGGGCTAAGCATCACTACTGACACTGACACCATTGCCATGATCACACGTATCTGGGGGAGCTGTGGTTAAAGCAACACAAGAACAATATCGGAACATCCTGGAGCTCATTGCAGCAATGGAAGAACAACCGGGATTGTTTGTCACACGTCATGACGTTCACCAGATCAAGTTGTTCCTTACGGCATTTCGTACTGGTCGCATGTGGGGAGCAGGACGTGATGATGGTTTCGGTGATGAGCTCGTTGGCCGACGGTTCACCGACTGGGTACGTGCCAAATACAACTTCACGGATGACGCAATGGGCTGGGCTAACATGCTGCACTGGGTATACGGGGATGTGGACCATGCCCAAGCTAGGTTTTTCAGCGATTTTGGAGAGTATTGCGCCCTTCACCCACGCGCGATCGCCACTTACGGCGGACCGATAAATATCCACAATCAACAGTTTTGTGTTGGGGCTGAGCGTTATGTGCGGGAGCAGTACAAAAAACACTATGGACATCCACTTCCATCTGAAGTGCGCATGACGTTTTCTCACAGTAACTACCGCAATCAACCGAGCGCGGACATTCGGATTGCCGTCAAGAGTGACCAGATAGCGGAGGCACTTAATCAGATATGCGGCCACACAGTTGCGCCGCAATATGGAGAGCTGTACGTTGCGCATTTTTCTGACGCACGTCACTGGGACCCAGACATAACAATCAACACCGTCACATCAGGCAACCTGATACCGATACCCAGTTCGATTGAACAATTTTATAGTGTTTTTTCTGAAATCTGGGAGTTTGTGGATCAGCATGCTCTACCACTCGCTAATGACATCATTGAGATGGATCCTCGCGTCTTGAGGCACGTAGCGCATTGTCCGTGCAATCGCCTTATGGCGGCAATTGCTGTGGCTGTTGTAGAAAAGCACGGTCTACTTGCTTCTGACCCACTAGTTCACGAAGTGCTGAAGGCGGATGATCATGCACTCCAGGGTCATAGACATGTGGATACAGCACCTGACCGGCTGCCTTATTTTCCTGATGATCTCAACAGGCTTCGTATTTTTTGCGCTCATGGTGCTGAGGCCGCCTTACGGCAGCGCATCAGTAGTCGGATAGTAGGAGCCGCATAGTGATCGGACATCAGCACACAGATCGGAGCAAAGATTCATAGTGATCAGGTTCGATCCGTTTGATGACAATGGTGTGTGGGTCAATAATGGCCATATCATGCTGGATCCTCAGCATCTTTCCAAAGGCGTCGCTTACGCCCGTGAGCACCGCTGCACTCACATCGGTATTTATGACTTCACCCGAGCGCGACATCATGTCGATCTGTCATTTTTGCTGGAGATGCCGTATGTGAGGAGTTTTCAACTCGATTGCGGCTTGGCCGATTCCGTGGACCTCACACCGCTCTATCACCTTCCGCGGCTGTGTAGCCTGCACATATGTGGGCAGGTTAAGGAAGTAGATTTGAGCCGTTTTCCCTGTTTAACAAGGCTTGAGTGTCTTTTCCAGCCTGGAGTGATGTTCACTAGTGCCACAATTACCTCGTTGAAGGTGGCGGGAGCACCCTAGGCTTGATTTTTTGTCTGGGCTTCCCAATGTGACAACTATCCAGCTGACCTACTACAAGGGCAGCGATGTACATGGGGTTCGGTGTGCATCACGGTTGAGGGACTTCACTGCGCATTCCGCTCGCAATCTTGTCGATGTAAGCGAGCTTCAGCAGTGTGCTTATCTTCGTTCAGTGGATTTGGAAGGCGTGCCCCGACGCCTGAACTACAACGTGTTGGGGGAATGCCCAAATTTGGGATCACTGTATCTCGATGGGGTGATACCAAGCTGCGAGTTTGTCAGCAAATTGAAAAATTTGTGGGCGTTTTCCTGCAGGGAAATCGCCAATGATGATTTGTCGCCGTTGATGAAGTCATCGTCCCTGTCCAGCGTGTGCCTGTCACGTTATAAGCGCACGTATAACTACAGCCAGCACGACGTAGAAACACGGTTTGGTTGGCATGACTAGCTCTATTCAACCTCGTTAAGGAGGATCGCAACTGATGATGTCGTCACTGCAGGAGGGACTTCTTGCCTGTGCCCGCAAGCAGGATCAGACCGCCACATATATTCATTTGGCTGGTCTCCGTGACAGCGGAAAGTCCAAGCAAAGTGTATGCCGAGGCATTGGATTTGCTCAAGCAACTTCGCAGCAATCGTTATTCGGCTAAGGCAACAGCTGATGCTGATGCTTTGTGTGATGTCATGGACATGATTGTCGGTTTTTGCTCACCGCAGTGGACGGTATGGACAACGTAAGCTGAAACGCATGCGTAGTTTCCTGGATTTTATAGCCTCGTCTCCAAGTTCTTTTCATGCCGCCCACCAGGTTGCCCGTCGCCTTGATCAGGCTGGTTTTGCTGAGCAGGATGAGGCAGAACCGTGGGACGCCAGCCCTGGTGGCCACTATGTCGTGCGTGGCGGAGCGATCGCGGCTGGTGGGTTCCAGAAAATGCCAGTCCAGAGTCTGGCTTCCGCATTGTGGGTTCTCACACGGATTCACCCGGTTTTAAGGTCAAGCCAGGCACGGATTTCACCACCGTAGGCTGGCGGCAGGTTGCAGTAGAAGTTTATGGTGGTCCGATACTAACGTCCTGGTTCGATCGCGAACTTGTACTAGCTGGCCGCGTGATTCTCAGTGACGGCTCGGAAAAGATGGTGGCCACAGGGCCGCTATTGCGCATTCCGAATCTGGCGATTCATTTGTCACGGGATAAAGCCCAGGATGCGAGCGCTTTGTCTCGCCAGGTGCATCTGCAACCGGTGATGGGGGTGGGGGATCCAGAGGCGAGCGTGCTGGATGTTGTGGCTGCGTCGGCGGGCGTCGATAAGCATGACATTGTGGCGCATGACCTCATAACATGTGATGCTCAGCGTGGTGAGATGTTTGGCGCAAATATGGATCTAGTTGCCGCGGGACGGCTGGATAATTTGTCGAGTGTGTATGCAAGCCTGGAAGCGTTCATTGCTGCACTTCAGTCGGGCGATGCTGGCAATGATGTTTTGGTGTTGGCGGCTTTTGACCATGAGGAGGTTGGCAGCGCAACAATTTCTGGTGCAGCGGGTCCGTTGCTGGAGAATGTGCTGGTGCGCACCGCCCAGACACTCGAGGCCGACACCGAGGACCTGCACCGAATGTTTGCCCGATCCTGGTGTGTGTCAGCGGATGCGGCGCATTCCGTGCACCCGAATTACGTGGGTAAGCATGATCCGGTGACGCAGCCGCTGGTTAATCACGGTCCTGTGGTGAAGATGAATGCGAATCAGCGGTATGCGAGCGATGCTGTGACATGGGCACTGTGGGAGCGTGCATGCCGGGATGCGGGTGTGCCGAGCCAGGTGTTTGTGGGGAATAATGATAGCCCGTGCGGATCGACGATCGGCCCGATTACCGCAACACGGTTAGGCATTCCCACAGTCGATGTAGGGGATTCCGTTGTTGTCCATGCATTCGGCGCGGGAATTGTGTGGTGCGCATGATATGGGGTGGTTTCCCCAGGCGTTGGAGGCGTTTTTCGTCGGGGACTAGAGTTTAAGCAGTATATGTTCTTCACTAGGGGGCATCCTGCCTCCTAGTGTCAGCGTGGTTTAACAGGAAGGCCCCCATGGCGTATTCAGGCCCTTTTCAGCCGGGTGATCGTGTGCAGTTGACGGATGCGAAGCGCAGGCATTTCACGATTGTGTTGCAGCCCGGCGAGCAGTTTTTCACCCATAAGGGCAGCATTGCGCATGATGACGTTATTGGCCAGCATGAGGGCACGGTGGTGTTGTCCAGCCAAGGTGGGGAGTATTTGTGTTTTCGGCATTTGATGGTGGACCATGTGCTGTCCATGCCGCGCGGCGCTGCGGTGATTTATCCGAAGGATTCGGCGCAGATCATGGTGGAGGGTGACATTTTTCCGGGCGCTCGCGTGCTTGAGGCGGGTGCCGGTTCAGGTGCGTTGTCAATGAGTTTGTTGCGTGCCATTGGGGAGCATGGCCAGTTGATTTCCTATGAAATTCGTCAGGATCATCTGGATTATGCAGAGGATAATGTCACGGAGTTTTTTGGTGGGCACCCGAAGAATTGGTCGCTGCGGCTCGGGGATCTGCGTGATGTGCATCTTGATGATCTGGATGGCATGCCGGTGGATCGCATTATTTTGGACATGCTGGAACCATGGGAGTGTTTGGATACGGTGCGTGAATTGCTGCTGCCTGGCGGGGTGTTTTATGACGTATGTGGCTACGGTTCCGCAGTTGATGAAGGTGATGGAGGGGATTCGTCAACAGAAGTGCTTTACGGAGCCGCGGGCGTGGGAATCGTTGGTGCGGGAGTGGAAGGTGGATGGTTTGGCCACCCGCCCGGAGCACCGGATGAATGCGCATACGGCGTTTTTGGTGTGGGCGCGTAGGCTTGCCGATGGCACGGTGGCGCCGCGCCCGCAGCGGCGAGCACGGCGGTAAGGTGCAAGGTAGCCAAGTGCCTAGGCACCACGTGGAGGTGGTTGAACACTATGACATCGTCGGATATGGATGCTGCTGATCTGCAGGTACTGCGTCGCGCTAACCGTGAGCTGGGGGCGCGGAATGCGAAGCTTGCCGAGTTGCTGAAGGCTTCCCGCGACAAGCTCGCAGTATTGCACCAGGAGCTGGAGGCGCTGGCCGCCCCACCAAAGCACGTATGGGGTGCTGTTGGACATCAATCCAGGCGGGGCCAGCGCCGAGGTGTTTACCGCGAATCGACGCATGCGGCTGGTGGTCTCGCCGAGTGTGGATCGCGCCGCATTGGTTCCCGGCGCGCGAGTGCGCATTGGGGAGGGCTCGCAGGTGGTGGAGGTGTGTGGTTTTGAAACCTCGGGGGAGCTGTCCACGCTGACGGAGGTGTTGGCGGATACCCGCGCGTTGGTAGTGGATACGCGCGGCGAGGAACATGTGGTGCAGCTTGCCGCTCCGTTGTTGCAAGAGGGACAGTCGCCACGGCCGGGGGACACGCTGCTTATCGACGCCCGCGCGGGTTACGCGTTCGAGGTTATCCCCAAGGCTGAAGTTGCTCGTCTGGTACTGGAGGAGGTGCCGGATGTGTCCTACCACGATATTGGTGGTTTGGATGCGCAGATTGAGCAGATTCATGACGCTGTTGAGTTGCCGTTTACTCACCCTGAGTTGTATCAGGGATTTTTGCGTTGCGTCCACCGAAGGGTGTTGTTGTATGGCCCGCCTGGCTGCGGGAAGACGTTGATTACTAAGGCCGTGGCGCATTCGTTGTCTACGCGTATTGGTGATGGGTCGCGGTCGTATTTTAGTAATGTCAAGGGCCCGGAGTTGTTGAATAAGTTTGTCGGGGAAACGGAGCGCCAGATTCGGATTATTTTTGAGCGCGCCAGGGAGTTGGCCGGCGAGGGTCGTCCGGTGATTGTTTTCTTTGATGAGATGGAGTCGATTTTCCGTACGCGCGGGTCGGGGGTGAGTTCCGATATGGAAACAACGGTGGTTCCGCAGTTGCTGGCTGAGTTGGATGGGGTGGAGAGCTTGAGCAATGTGATTGTGATTGGTGCAACGAACCGGGAGGATTTGATTGATCCTGCTCTTGTGCGTCCGGGTCGTTTGGATGTGAAGATTCGCGTGTCCAGGCCGAATAGGTCAGGTGCACGGGATATTTTTAGACGGTACATCACTGATGATCTTCCGTTGGCGCAGCCCGCCACGGAGCTCATTGCCACCGCAGTGGAGTATGCGTATCAGTCTCGTCCTTTTGTGGAATTGACGCTGGCGGATAGTTCGGTTGAGGTGCTGCATTATTGCGATTTTGTGTCTGGCGCCATGATTGCCAATATCGTGGACCGCGCGAAGAAGAACGCGATTAAGGATTTTCTTGCCGGTACGGATAAGGGGTTGACTGTTCAGCATCTATTGTCGGCGGTGGATGCGGAATACCGGGAGAATGAGGATTTGCCTAATACCGCTAATCCGGATGAGTGGACGCGTATTAGTGGTCATTCGGGGAAGAAGGTTATTCGTGCTCGGGTGATTGCTCAAGCGGTCGACCAGGCCACGGATGAAGCACGGTAGTCAAGGAAGGTAATTATGCCGCGTTTTATGGGGACCGAGACGGAGTACGGTATTTCCACACCAACTGACCCAATGCTGAGTCCTATTGTTACCTCCACGCATGCGGTGGTGGCGTTTGCAGGTAAGGATCGCAGGGCGCAGTGGGATTTTGGTCCGGAGTCCCCGTTAAAGGATTCCCGGGGCTTTGACCTGCGTCGATACCATACGGTTCCGACGATCGATCCAGATGCGCTTGGCGTGGCGAATGTGATGACCGCTAATGGTTCACGTTTTTATGTGGATCACGCCCACCCTGAATATTCCGCCCCAGAGACGACGAATGCGTTTGATGCGATGCTGTATGACGCGGCGGGTGACGTGGTGTTGAATCAGGCGGTCGCGGCCGTCGCTACGCAGACGGCGGCGGGGCGGTCGGTGCTGAAGGATCATGATCCGTGCCCGCCGTTGAAGATATATAAAAATAATGTTGATGGTAAGGGTGCGTCGTATGGGGCGCATGAAAACTACATGTACAGCCGCGGCACGGATTTTGAGGTGCTGGCTCAGGCGTTGATTCCGTTTTTTGTGGCTCGTCAGGTGATAACAGGTGCAGGCCGGGTGGGTATTGGTCCGGCGGGGCAAACACCAGGTTTTCAGATAAGCCAGCGTGCGGATTACATCGAGCAGGAAATATCGCTAGAAACCACGCTGAACCGTGGCATCATTAATACGCGCGATGAGCCGCACACGGATGCAGAGCACTGGGGGCGCTTGCATGTGATTATCGGCGACGCCAACATGTCTCACACGGCGATGGTGCTGAAGCTTGGGATGACATCGCTGGTTCTTGACGCCATCGAATCCGGCACCAATTTCACCGATCTCCGCCTTGTCGATCCAGTTGGTGATGTCCGCCGGGTCTCCAGAGATCTTCAGTGCACCGCACGGCTTACGCTTGTTGACGGCCGCGAACTCACCGCCATTGATATCTTGCGCGCCTATCGCGACCGTGTGTCGGCATCCTCGGATGTGGATGAGCAGGTGCTGCGAGTGTGGGATGAGGTGATGGATTTGCTGGCCGATGATCCGCTGTCCACCGGCCACCTGTTGGATTGGACTGCTAAGTATGCGTTGTTGAATTCATACGCGAATCGTGGCGTGTCCTGGGATAATCCCAAGATGGCGTTGATTGACTTGCAGTATTCGGACATCGATCCAGCAAAAAGCCTGTATCACGCCTTGGTGCGCAAAAACCGGATGCGCACTTTGGTGTCTGCCGAGCAGATTGCCCAGGCTGCGGCGCATCCACCGGCAGATTCGCGTGCTTTTTTCCGGGGGCACATGATGACCCGATTCCGGGATAGGATTGCGGCCGCTAACTGGGACAGCATTGTTGTGGAACTAGCAGACGGCAGCCTCATTCGTATTCTGATGACCAACCTGGGTGGTCTGACTAAACAGCAAGTGGCGGCTATGTGTGATACCGCCACCACTGTCGATGATCTGGTGGCTGCCCTGCGATCGGCAGGGCTCACCGAGTTCGAGCCTGTTACTTAGCTAGACGTAGCAGCAGGGCAAACGGTGCTGTGATAACCTGCCCGATCCACCCGAGGGAGGAAACTAGTTTGGCCAGCAGCATCGGGACGCCGGCTTTGACCAGTTTGGTTTCGATGGTGCGCGCCCAGCTGCCGTCGACAACGGTGCTGGAAGTCGAGCTTGATGTCGCCTTATCACCGGGTTTCTGCCCTGGCTGTGGCGTCTCGGTTTGAGGTGTTTCCGTCTTTTCCGTCTTGTCCTTTTCCGATTCGTTCACCGGCGGGAGGCCCACTTTCGGTGGGGTGGTGTCCTGGGTTTCGCGGTTGATGTCAGGGGCGGTTGGTGCCGCTCATGTCGAAGGGTTTGATTGAGTTGTCGCGCCGTCCGCCTTCGCTGGGCAGCGTCAGGCGCTGGATGCCAAAGTATTCGTTATAGTCTAAGACTGGGCGATCGACAATGTAGAGTGATCCGTCGTTTCCAAACACGGTGCCCTGGAGGAGATTATCTTTCGCGTCTTTCATGTGTTGGCCCAGGGCAGCGGTGCTTTTCACAACACCGGTGGTGGGGTCAACAAAGGCTACTTGGCTCTTGCTTTCGCTGGCGATAACGAGCGTGCCATCCTCACTGAAGGTTGCTCCAGCGATGGATGGGGTTTGTGGAAGACCGTCGCTGGTAAACAGCGTGGTGAAGCGCTGGGTTTCGGCGTTGTACTGCACTGTCATCAGTGGGGAGGTGCCCAGGTTGCTCCACATGACCATACGCCCAGATTTGTTCATGGTGATGCCGCGCAGGTCGTCGCGATAGTCGCTGGCAAGTTCGGTGATGACTCGTGCTTTTGTCTCGGCTTTAGGAGTGATGTGGATGGGAAGGTTGCGTTGGCGTTTGCCTCCGTCTTTCATGTCGAGCATATGCCCGTGAATAGTGATGAAGCTGCCGTCGGGCAGTGCTCGCAGCCCTTGTACGTCTCCGCCGAATTCGGCACCGTACATGTCATCGTCGCGTTCTTCTTGAAGGTTAGGGTAGAGGTCCCTGGGGGCCGGCAGGGGCACGGTGGTGATGTTTCCTGCGGTGGTTCCGCTGACAGGGATGGTTAGTAAAGGACGGTGCCGGCGTACCAGGCGTAAGGCTGATCACGCCCAGTTCCTTGGTGCTGTCGGAGTATGCGAAACCGAGAATGTTTTGGCCAGGTACGGAGGCGATTTTCGTGGGGGCATCAATGCCGGTGGCGGTGACGGTAGCGGCGTATACGTCCTGTTCGTTTAACCAGTAGAGCGTGTTGGTGAGTGTGTCGTAGCCGGACGAGCCATGCCTAGTCAGCGGAATTTCTGTTCCCGGGTTGAGTTTGCTGAGGTTTTTGTCGAAGACGCGGACGGTACCTTTACCGCCCCAGTGACCGGTCACAAGGACAAGGTTGCCATCGGTGCGGGGGAAGAGGTATCCGCCGCCGTTGTACTCGGTGTCGGTGGCAATCTGGTTCCTCAGATTGTACCCCTGTTGCGTTTCTTTGATGTCTCCGGCGGTGGGGTAGGAGAAGTTGAGGGAGTCAAGGAAGGACTCTGGTTCGTAGAAGTTGCTGAAGGCATTAGTGCCGTCCGCTGTAAGCTTGGTGGATACTCCGGACCAGGTGGTGACGCCATTGTCGGTGTTGTAACGCCCGGCGTTGGTGTCAATGGTGCCCACTTGCACTTCGGTGGGGCCGGACCATGTGCCCTTCCGGTAGCTCTTGGTATGCACAGTGGCGTAGATGTGCCCGAGCCCGGTGGTGGTGTCAATGTCGATCTTCGGATCAGCGAAGGTGAAATCAAGGTCGCATCTGCCGCGTACGAGCTCGTTGTTCGCACCGCAGTATTTCATGAAGTTGACGGTGCCGCCGTACTGGATGATCAGTCTGTCGCCTTCTGCTTTTGTGCTCTGGTAGGGCCACAGGAAGTAGTCACCGGGACCTTTCTTCGCGCCGTCGAGAATGTGGGTGGCTCCGGCGACGTAACGGTAGAAGGATCCGCAGATGCCCCAGGCCAGGGCGGGTGTGTTGTCGGCGACGGTTTGTGCCACGCCGTCGCGAGGCGCAAGACCGAAAGTGCTGTGAACATCTGCGGTGGCAAGTGGGGTGAAGGCGGGGTTGAGTAGCGATGCCGTGATAGTCATGGCAGTCAGGGTGCTTACTCGGATGCTCAAGCGGCGGTTAGTGGTCACTGGAATGGTCCTTTGGGTACATGTATGGCGTGGTCACAGTGCGGTGAACACTGCGACTGACCCGCCCCTCACGTAGAAAGCTAAAAACATCTCTCATCTTTAACTCAGAAAATAGCGGGTAAATGTTGCCATATTCTCAACAAATTGTCAGAAACTAATCTAGGTTAGGCTACCCTTGATATACAATTTGATAAGGAGCGAACTGTGTCCGATTCACACACTCGACCCACAAAAATGGGGGTTTACGGGGGAGAGTATGCCGGAATCCCACCCACCATCCCTCTAAAGGGCTACCCTGTTAGGGGAGATAACCCACAACGATCATGAGGACACCACGATGAGCACCACGTCTTCACACACCAGCCATGCCAGCGGCGGCGGGGACGACCACAATCACGACGACACCACCGCCGGACAGGTCTCCATCAACACGCACGGCACAGACGATCTCCTAGATGAAATAGACGGCCTGCTGGAAAACAATGCAGAGGAATTCGTCCGCTCCTACGTGCAGAAAGGCGGCCAATAAACGCCATGACCCCGCCCCGGGTACTCACCCGCAGAATCACCGGGATTGAAACCGAGTACGGCATCACCTACACCGCCGACGGACAGCGGCGACTGAGTCCCGATGACATCGCCCGCTACCTTTTTCGCTCAGTGGTGGACCGCTACGGCAGCTCCAACATCTTCACCTCCAACGGCTCACGCCTCTACCTTGATGTGGGCTCCCACCCAGAGTTCGCCACCGCAGAATGCGACAGCCTCATCCAGCTACTCACCATGGACAAAGCAGGCGACCGCATCCTGGACAACCTCGCCCAACACGCCGAAACAACCCTTGCCACTGAAGGCACAGCCGCAGCCGCCGACGGCCACGTCTACCTACTAAAAAACAACGTGGATTCCTTCGGCAACTCCTACGGCTGCCACGAAAACTACCTGGTCACACGCCAAACGGTAGTCAAAACTCTAGGCCGCCATCTCCTGCCGTTCTTGATTACCCGCCAACTCATCAGCGGCGCTGGCAAAATTTACCACCCCATCCCCGGAAGCCCCAGCGAGCACTACGGCCTAGGCTTTTGCATGTCACAACGCGCGGACCACGTCTGGGAGGGCGTTTTCCTCAGCCACCACGCGGTCCCGTCCCATCATCAACACTCGCGACGAACCTCACGCGGACTCCCACCACTACCGTCGCCTGCACATCATCGTTGGCGATTCCTCCATGGCCGAACCCACCTTCGCCCTCAAAATCGGAGCAACCCTCCTCGTGCTGGAAATGATCGAAGCAGACATGCCGCTGCCCAGCCTTGAACTCGCCGACGAGACCACCGCCATTCGCGATATCGCCCGTGACACCACCGGCACCTGTCTGGTCAAGCTCCGAAACGGCACCACCATCACCTCAGGCGAAATACAGCGCGCCTACTGCGACGCAGCACATACATGGATGCAGCAACGCCCCACAGACACCAACACCGATACCCTCAGCAGCGTCGTGGACCTCTGGACACGCACCCTTGATGCCATTGACACCCAAGACTTTTCCCCACGTTGATCGCGATATCGATTGGGTGATCAAACACTCCCTGATTCGCCGCTACCAAGAACGCTACGGATTCGACCTTGACCACCCCAAACTCTCCCAAATTGATCTGATGTACCACGACATCCGACCGGGCAGGGGACTAGCATCCATCCTCGAATCCAAGGGCCTGATCAACCGCTGGACCACCGATGACGCCATCGCCCACGCCACGGAACACGCGCCGGACACCACCCGAGCGCACCTCCGCGGCCGCTTCATCACCGCCGCACATGAGACTAATACTCCCTTTTCCGTGGACTGGATGCGCCTGAAAATCACCGCGCCAGAACCCCAGCTTGTGGAACTGGGCGACCCTTTCGCGGCCGTCGATACCCGTGTCGACGAACTCATTAACCACATGCATAAAGGACACAACAGTGGCGAAAAATGAATTCCACGAACGCCTGATCAACCTGACGTTCGCCTTCCTCTACGCCAACGACACAGGCCGCAGATACATCACTGCCGAATGGATCCGCACCAACGTTGCAGGCTACCAAGACCGCACTGACGCAGCCTTCCAACGCATGTTCGCCCGCGACCGCAGCATTCTCGCCAAAGTCGGCGTCCCCATCGAAACCATCGCACAAGCCACACTTGACGACGCACCCGGCTACCGACTCAACCCACACAACTACTACCTCCCCGAAGTCAGCTTCACCCCCGACGAGGCAGCTGTCCTCGCACTCGCCGGCGACAAAGGACTCAACCACGAACTCGCTGCGTTCGCCCGGTCCGGGTGGACAAAACTCGCAGCAGCAGGCGCCTCAACCGTCACAGCCCAAGACAGCGCCCCGGTGATGTTCAACAACGTCACCGACCTGGGTGTACTCACTGCGCAATCCCTAGATACCATCCTCAAGGCCCACCGCAACCACCACCGCATTCACTTCGACTACACGCCACACAAAAACGCTGAGCCCACGCGCCGGGTGATGGACCCTTGGGGCATTGTTAACCATCAGGACCGTTGGTACCTTGTGGTTTTGACATCGAACGCGACGCTCCACGAACCTTCCGCATCACCCGCGTTAGCAATATCGATATTGTTGGTCGTGCCATGCATCCCGCCCCGGAACACACACCATTACAGGAGCTTGTTGCGGATTCCCTGCGCAGCCGCAAAGTGCTTATCGACGCCACGATTACTGCCGAACCAGGTACCGCTGGCGAGCTCACCTCCCGCGCGAGCCACCGCGATCATGATACGTATGTGCTCACCGGCGTGGATCGAGACTGGCTGGTGCGAACAGCTGCGGCATATGCGCCGCATGCGCTGGTGGTGGAGCCTGCAGATGTTCGCGATGATGTGATTGCTCAACTTCGTTCCCTGCTGGAGGTGACCCCACGTGACTGCTAAAGCCGACCGCCTCGCCGAGGTGGTGCACATGCTAAATCTGCTGCCGTATTTTGAGGCGCATCCAGGCATATCCTTGATGGAGGCGTCCAAAGATTTGGGCCGCAGCCCCAAGGAATTGATGGATGACCTCAACAGCCTGTGGTGTTGCGGACTACCAGGGCTTTTTCCTGGAGACCTCGTGGACCTGGATCATACGTACAAGTCGGTGAAAGTCACCAATGCCCAAGGCATGGATAAGCCTTTGCGTCTCACCCACACAGAGGCTGGGGCGCTGCTGCTGGCGCTGGAGTCCTTAGAGAACCTTCCTGGACTAACCAACCGTGAAGTCGTGCAAAGTGCCGCTGCGAAGCTACGCGGCATCATGGGGGATGAAACTACGGCCGTGGTGGACTCTATCGTCGCCGACACTGTTATCGAGCACACTTCACCGCTTTTGGACGCAATTCGCCGCAGTCTTGATCACGGCCTGATGCTGAGGTTTACCTATTATTCGGCGCGCAGCGATTCCTCCAACCAGCGCACCGTCCACCCGGCGCGGGTGTTCAGCGTCAAGGGAGACACGTACCTCGCAGCCTGGGACGATGAGGCGCAGGCCCACCGCACCTTCAAGGTAGATCGCATGAGTGATGTTGAGGTGTTGGATACCCCCAGTACTCCGCACGCTGAGGACATGAAGTTTGATGAAGACGACCCATTCGCCTTCGGTAAGGAAACAGACACTGTGTCTTTAGAGATCCACCCGGATGTGCTGTGGCTTGCGGATTATGTGCCCTTGGAACTGGGGGAGACCGGCCCCGATGGGTGGGTTGCGGCCACCATGCCGATGGGTTCACCCGCGTGGGTGGTGCGTTTCGCCATAGGACAAGCGGGCAGAGTTCGGGTTACTGCCCCCGAAGAGGTCACCCGCACCATTGCTGCACAAGCGGAGGCGGCGTTGGGCGCGTATTCTAAACGACGTAGTATGAGTGGTGAATAACGTCACCGTCTGTTGAGAGGACATCATGCCGAATCTTGGCCCTACTGAGCTGATTATCATTGCTGTTGTTTTGATTTTGCTGTTCGGTTCGAAAAAACTTCCAGATGCGGCTCGATCCATAGGCCGTTCTATGCGCATCTTCAAGTCTGAGGTGAAAGAACTAAACAATGATGACCAGGTGACAGCCGCCGCCGAACCCCGTCAGATTGAGCAGTCCCAGCCCAGCAAGCACCCCATTCTCAGACTGACACCCAGCACAATACTTCTGCTTAGCCTATGTTGGTGTGATGAGTACGTCTGATACGACTAAAAAACGCCTCGGCCGGGTAAAGCGAGAAAAGAAACCGGACGACGGCAGCATGTCGCTGGTGGAGCACATTCAGGAGCTTCGCCTGCGCCTGCTCATTTCGCTTGCTGCATTGGCCGTAGGTACCATCGTTGGGTTTATCTGGTACCAGCAGAGCCTGTTTGGCCTACCCACCCTTGGTGACATTCTTCGCGGCCCTTACTGCAACCTTCCAGACACCGCACGGGCAGACCTTTCTGCTGATGGTGAGTGCAAGCTGCTGGCCACCGGGCCCTTCGACATGTTCATGCTGCGTTTTGAAAGTCGGTGCCTTGGCAGGTTCCGTGTTTGCGTCCCTGTGTGGCTCGCGCAAGTCTGGTTTTTATCACTCCAGGGTTAAAGAAGAATGAACAACGCTGGACATTCTCTTTCGTTGCCATTGCGGTGATGCTTTTTGTCTTCGGTGCTATTTTGGCGTACTTTGTGGTGGCGTACGGCCTGGAGTTTCTTCTCACCATTGGTGATGAAACCCAAGTCGCAGCACTCAGCGGTACGCAGTACTACAAGTTCCTCCTCGCGCTGCTTCTCATTTTCGGCGTGAGTTTTGAGGTGCCGCTGATCCTAGCCATGCTCAACATAGTCGGCCTGGTTAGTTACCAGCAGTTGAAGGAAAAGCGCCGCCTGATTATTTTCCTGTTGTTTGTCTTCGCCGCTTTCATGACACCAGGCCAAGACCCGGTGTCCATGGCGGTGCTAGCCACGGCATTGACACTACTCGTTGAATGCGCCATCCAATTCGCCCGCATCAACGACAAACGCAAAAACCGTCAACGCCCAGAATGGTTGGACGTGGACGATGACAAGGCATCATCAATCGAGCCAACCCCCGTTGATACTGCTCCGACTCCCACGCCACAGCGCACCGACCTGACACAACGCCCGCCCACCGATTTTTGACGACGTGCTATAAGCTGCTTAAACAAATGCCCCGACACGCGGTAGCGTAGGGGGCATGAGTTTTACCGCGCCCGTCGGCACACATCTTGCTGAGTTCTGCGACCGCCTGGATTTTCCCCTCGACGACTTTCAAATCGAAGGCTGCCAAGCCGTCGAAGCAGATCATGGTGTCCTCGTGTGCGCACCCACCGGCGCGGGAAAAACCATTGTCGGCGAATTCGCGGTTTCCCTGGCACTATCGCGCGGCACAAAGTGCTTCTACACCACGCCGATCAAAGCACTCAGCAACCAGAAATACCACGACCTCGTCGAGGCTCACGGTGACGATGCCGTCGGCCTGCTCACAGGCGATGTTTCCATCAACGGTTCCGCAGATATTGTTGTCATGACCACGGAAGTTCTGCGCAACATGATCTACGCAGAATCCCCGGCCCTGGAACGCCTCACCCATGTCGTCATGGACGAGATCCACTTCCTCGCCGACGCTTCCCGCGGCCCCGTGTGGGAAGAAGTCATCCTCAACCTTGCCGAAAGTGTCAACATCATCGGCTTGTCCGCCACCGTCAGTAATTCCGAAGAATTCGGAGCGTGGCTGACTACCGTCCGCGGCGACACCACTGTTATCGTTTCAGAACAACGCCCCGTTCCACTTGACCAATGGATGCTGGTCAACCGCACCCTACTCCCGCTTTTTCAACCGGGAAGCACCGAGCATGTCAACAAAAAACTCGAAGCAAAAGTCCACAAGCTAGAATCCGGCAGCATCAGTACCCAGTCCTACGACAAAAACCAGCAGGCACGTTTCCGATCCCGCAGCCGCAACGGCAACCAACCCGGCAGGTCCCACCGCTCCGGCATCAGCCGCCCAGCCGACCGTTTCCGCCCACTCGGCAGGCCAGAGGTCATCCAGATTCTGCAGGCACACTCCATGCTGCCCGCCATTACCTTTATTTTTTCCCGCGCGGGCTGCGACGCCGCCCTTCTGCAATGCCTTCGCTCCCGACTCACCCTCACCACCCAGGACGAAGCCAACACCATCACCAGCATCATCGATACTGGTGTCGCCGACTATCCCGCCGCAGACCTTGAAATACTCCGTTTCAAACAATGGCGCGCCGCTCTCATGCGGATTCGCCGCCCACCACGCGGGAATGCTCTCAGCTTTCCGGCACATCGTTGAAGAACTCTTCGTCAAAGGACTCGTCCGCGCCGTCTTTGCTACCGAAACCCTAGCCCTCGGCATCAACATGCCCGCACGCACCGTTGTGCTAGAAAAACTCGTCAAATTTAATGGCGAATCCCACGCCGAACTCACCCCAGGCCAATACACCCAACTCACCGGCCGCGCAGGACGTCGCGGCATCGACACCATCGGCAACGCAGTGGTGCAATGGTCACCCGCAATGGAACCGCAAGCGGTGGCCGGCTTAGCGTCGACACGCACCTACCCGCTCATCTCCACCTTCACCCCCGGCTACAACATGAGCGTCAACCTGCTGGCCACCATCGGCTACGACCAAGCCCACCGCCTACTGGAAAAATCCTTCGCCCAGTTCCAAGCCGATGGCTCCGTTGTTGACGAAGTACGAGAAATGGAACGCGCCGAACGCCGCGCCGCCGAACTCGAACAACGCTTCACCAATGCCATCAACGCCGCCAACCCACCCGGTGACAACCCAGCCACCGACTTCCTCAGCTACATTAACCTGCGCTACCAGCTGAAAACCGCTGAAAAAGCCGCGCGCAAAGAGGGGATCGAGCAGCGTCAAGCGGAGGTTCGTGCAGTGTTGGGTCACCTGCAGGTCGGTGATGTCATTGCCATGCCAGGAAAAAAGAAACCGTTACTCGCGGTGGTCGTCACCCCAGCATCCGACCCCGACGATCCGCGCCCACGGATCATCATGGAACAAGGCTGGACAGGGGCGCATAGACACCGATTCCTTCGCCAACGTCCCCGTCGTGGTGGGGCACATGAACCTGCCGCGAGACATCACCCACCATCCACGCCGCAACACCAAGTTTGTGGTCAATGCTTTTCGACGCCGCGATTACCCGCGCCCCAAGAAAATGCGCATGGAGGCACGCCACCGCGACAACGCCGAGGTGGCCGAGCTACGCACCCAACTTCGCGCACATCCTGCTCACCACTGGCCCGGCCGGGAAGACCTTGCCCGCATCGCGGAAAAACTCTTGCGCAAACAACGCGATGTAGAACGCCTACGCAACCGTGTCAGCGCCACCACAGACACCCTAGGCCGCACGTTCGACCGCATCATGGATCTGTTAGCAGAAATGGATTACGTGGAATTCTCCGACCCGGATAATATTCCGCACATCACTGAGGAAGGGCAGCGTCTTGCCCTCATCCACAACGAATCCGACTTGCTGGTTGCCCAGTGCCTCCGCAGGGGAATCTGGGACGAGCTTGACCCAGCAGAACTCGCCGGGGTGGTCAGCATGTGCACCTTTGAAAACCGCAAAGAAACCAGGGGAGAACCCGACGCAGCCACCGATGCCATGGCAACCGCCATGAATGCCACCAACCGAATCTGGCGCGAACTCGTTCATGACGAACGCCGCCACAATCTTCCCCCCACCCGCGTGCCCGAAGGTGGGTTTGCGTTGGCCATTCACCAGTGGGCTGCAGGCGCACCATTGGGGTAGTGCATGGCCGCCGCTGCGGAGTCCGGCGCCGAACTGACACCCGGCGATTTTGTACGGTGGTGCAGGCAAGTAGTGGACGTGCTGGAACAAGTGAGGTCCACCGGATACACTGATGCTATCCGCCGGAATGCCCGCGATGCCATCAACGCCATACGCCGCGGCGTGGTCGCCATAGGCGCCTAAACTACCCGTGCGGATTACACCCGTGCCATATGATGGGGCACATGAGCGAACACCACACTGAACACCTATTCCCGGCATCCGTCTATCAGCATCGCCTCACGCAGGCCGCCACAGCAGCCCGCAACGCTGGTCTTGATGGATTGATCTTTGGCACCGGTGCCGAACTGGCCTACCTCACAGGCTCCTGGATCAGTACCCACGAGCGCCTCACTGCCTTGATCATTCCCACCGATGGAAGTGAACCAACCTTCATTCTCCCCGCCGTGGACCGTGGTGACCTCGCATTGTCTGCCATCCCTGAACTCACCGTCGCAGTGTGCGGCTGGGTCGACGGCGACAACCCCACGACCTTGCCGTCAAAGCCCTCCATCTCGCACCGGATACGCACCCCACCATTGGACTCGGCTCCTCGCTCACCGCCGACCATGTCTTACCACTCCAACAACGCATTGGCGGCAGCACTGTTCTGGCCGCGACTGTGCTGAAAGAGCTTTTCATGCGCAAAGCAGAAGAGGAAATCACTGCCCTTCGCAATGCCGCCGCAGCCATTGATCGTGTCTTCGCCGCAGTCCCAAAACTCCTCCAGCCAGGACGCAGCGAACAAGACGTTGCTCGCGACCTCAACTACCTCATCCTGAAAGAAGGGCACGCCGCTGTCGACTTCATCATTGTCGGCTCGGCCGCCAACGGCGCCAACCCACACCACTCTTATTCCGACCGGATCCTGAAAGCAGGCGACGTTGTTGTCGTTGACATCGGTGGCACCTACGGCCCCAATTACCACTCCGACTGCACCCGCACCTTCATTGTTGGCGGGCCCGAAGAACAACACAACCCCGACATCGCCGCCATGTACAACGTACTTGAACGCGCCCAAGCCGCAGCAGTAGCAGCAGTGAAACCCGGCGTAACCGCAGAAAGCATCGACCGTATTGCCCGCAACATCATCACCGAAGCAGGCTACGGAGAGCAATTCATCCACCGCACCGGCCACGGAATTGGCCTATCCACCCACGAGGAACCATTCATTATGGAAGGCAATCACCTGACATTGGAACCAGGCATGGCTTTTTCCATCGAACCCGGCATCTACATCGAAGGACAATACGGCGCCCGAATTGAAGACATCGTGGTGGTGACAGAAACCGGCTGCGAAACCCTCAACAACCAACCGAGGTCACTTCAGTGACCAACAGCAACGACGGAATCCTCATCATCGGAGGTACCAGCGACATCGGCCGCGAAATCGGCATTCGACTGTGCCACGGTCGCCAGGTGGTTCTCGCGACGCGCCGGGCACCAGACCTTCAGCCCTTCTATGAAGCCGGGGCTACGAAGGTGCACATTCTTTATTTTGAGGCCGCCGACCTGCGTGCCTACCGGACGCTTTTCCAGCAGGCCGAGCAGCTTGCGGGGGAAATCAACCTGGTTCTTGTCGCGTTTGGCGTGTTGGGTGATCAACAACGGGCAGAAGTCGACGAGTTCCATGCGGCGGACATAGCAACCATTGATTACACCGCCCAAATCGCCATGCTTACCGTTATTGCTGATGAGCTTCGCCCCCGAACGACTCGATCAACGATTGTGGCTTTTTCTTCCATTGCGGGGTGGCGACCACGCCGCGCTAACTACGTCTATGGTTCGGCGAAAGCAGGGCTTGATGCTTTCTGCCAGGGATTGACTGACGCTCTTCACGGTACTGCCGTGCGTGTGATTACCGCCCGTCCAGGCTTTGTCATTGGTTCCATGACCAACGGTATGAAGCCCGCACCCATGTCCGTCACATCGGCCGAGGTCGCAGACATACTTGCGCCTATTATTCAGGAGGATCGGGGGAGTAGGACCGTCTGGATTCCGGGAAAGCTACAGCTTCTCGCTGCATTGATGCGGCTTATTCCGCGCAGGATGTGGCGGAGGATGCCGCGCTAGTGACGTGGGTTACCTACGCGGCCATTAACGGTGGTCTACCATAGTCAATTATGAGTGTGTCTTGCCCTATCACAGATGCTGATGATTTCAGCTCACCGGACTCATCGGTGATTGTTGTTGTGGGCATCGGGGCAGACGGTTTTACCGGGATGGGGGCTGCTGCGCAGAAAGTTGTGCGTGACGCGGAGGTGATTGTGGGGTCGTGGCGGCAACTGAGCTTGCTGCCGGATCATATTCCCGCCAAGCGACGCCCATGGCCATCACCCATGCTTCCAGGAATCGTTCCGCTTTTTGAAAGCCTGGAAGGTATGCGTGTTGTGGTGCTGGGATCGGGTGATCCTATGTTCCACGGCATTGGCACAACGTTGTGCCGGTTATTGGGTCCAGAACGCATCCGGATTATCCCAGTGGCATCGTCGGCGTCGTTGACCTGCTCGCGGCTCGGTTGGGCAGTGGATAGAACACCGGTAGTCAGTCTGGTCAGTAACCCGGTTTCTTCTATCATTCCGCTGGTGGATCAGGGGGAACCTTTTTTTGGTGTTGGGGCGCGATGAAACCACCCCCACTGAAGTATGTACGTTGCTCAGGAACTTGGGTCATGCGGCGGCAACAGTGCATGTGTTGAGTGACATAGGTAGCAGTGATGAGCAACATAATCGCTTTACTGCCACTGACGATCCGCAGCCGATTAGCGCCTAGAATGTTATTGCAATCCAGCCAGACGGCCCAACACGCAGTATCGTTCCCGGGGCTTTCCGACGATTCTACGACACCGATGGTCAACTGACCAAGCAACACATTCGAGCATTGACAATCTGCTCCTGGCACCGCGTCCTGGCGAAGTGCTGTGGGATATTGGTGGAGGTTCTGGGTCTATTGCCATTGAGTGGCTGCGTAGTAGCCCCCGCACGCACGCATGGTGCGCCGAGTCCGATGAGGTTCGGGCCACCCGGATCACAGCAAACGCCAACGCGTTAGGCGTTCCACATCTCAGGGTGGTCGGTGCTGCTCCCGAGTCGCTTATCGACGCCCCGGCACCCGACGCCGTATTCATTGGCGGCGGTCTCACAGCGGAGGGGGTTTTTGATGCAGCATGGGCGGGGTTAAAGCCTGGAGGCCGATTGGTGGCTAACGCTGTGACCATCGAATCCGAACAGATGCTGTGGCAGCTTCGTCAACGTTTCGGCGGGCACATAAGTCGTTTTGATATTTCAACTGAACACGCCATCGGTGGTTTCACGGCGCTGAAAGCAGCGCTTCCGGTCACCCAGTGGCGGGTAGTCAAGGAAGGGTCCAACGAGTGACAGTTTTCTTCATTGGTGCCGGTCCCGGTGCCGCTGATTTATTGACGGTGCGGGCCAACCGTCTCATCCGGTCGTGCCCTGTGTGCTTATACGCCGGAAGCATCGTCCCTCCAGAGGTGTTGGAAAACTGCCCGGATTCTGCGAGTGTCATCAACACGGCGCGAATGCCTTTGGATCAGATCACTGACATCATGGCCCAGGCTCATGCCCAGGGCAAAGACGTGGCACGTCTGCAGTCAGGGGATCCGTCAATATATTCCGCCGTCGCGGAACAGGTACGCCGCCTGACCGCCTTGGATATTGACTATGAGATTATCCCTGGCGTGCCTGCCTTTTCCGCAGCAGCGGCAGCGCTGGGCCACGAGCTGACGGTACCGACAGTTGGGCAGACTGTGATCCTCACTAGGGTTAATGGCCGTGCGAGCCAGATGCCTGCGGGGGAGGACTTGGCGACCCTCGGGGCGTCGAAAAGCACGCTGTGCATCCACCTCGCAGCGCACGACATCGAACGGGTGGTAGCGGAATTGGTCCCCAACTACGGTGCAGATTGTCCGGTGGCTGTGGTGGCTTACGCGTCGCGGCCACAGGAGCAGATTGTGCGTGGAACGCTTGCGGACATTGCGGGCAAAGTGACCGCTGCTGGAATCGTGAGAACCACCATCATCATTGTGGGAAAGGTCCTTACGGCCGGGGAATTCCCCGATAGTTTCCTCTACTCAGATGACCGTCCTCGTGACGAGGAAGGACGGACCATCCATGCGCGCACTAATCCTTGGAGGAACAGCAGAGTCCCGCGAACTGGCATTAGTACTACTGCAAAGCGGCTGGCGAGTGACCAGTTCGCTGGCCGGGAGGGTGAAGGAACCCAGCTCCCCCTCGGAGAAGTCCGCATTGGCGGTTTCGGCGGGCCACCTGGTTTGGCGCGCTGGCTCATGGATCACGAAGTTGATCTTGTGGTAGATGCCACCCATCCATTTGCGGAAAAAATCAGCATATCCGCAGCCGAAGCAACCCGGGCGACTGGTATTCCGCTCATCGCCCTGCACCGACCGGCCTGGACTCCTGAAAACTACGACGAGTGGATCTATGTCAACGACATGGAGGAGGCCGCCCGGATAGCCGAACGTTACCATCATATTTTTCTCACCATTGGCCGCCAGAAGCTTGCGCCTTTTGCCAACGATTCGCACAATCTGTACGTCATCCGCAGCGTTGATCCGCCGGAGGGGCCGCTTCCCAGAGACACCGCCTCATCTTGTCTCGCGGCCCGTTTAGCGTGCAAGACGAGAAACAACTGATGCGCGACAACCAGATTGACGCCCTGGTCACCAAAAATTCCGGCGGCAGCCTTACCTACGCCAAAATCGTGGCGGCCCGCCAACTTGGTATTCCGGTGATCATGGTCCAGCGCCCGCCGCTACCAGGCGGTTCTCGCATCACCGCAGTGACACCGCCAGTGACGCCTACATTGCTGCGCATGGGCTGATGGGGTAGGGGAGTCAAAAGCAAGCACACCGTCGCACCTCAAAACTAGGGTTAGCGACGGTGTGCTTATTTGCTCTTGGTTTTAGATATGCACGTTCGGGATGAGGTGCTGGATCTGTAGGCGAGCGGGGCCAATGAGGTAGCCGACGCCTTCCAGCAGCATTCCACCGGTGATCAGCATGAGGAGGAACTGGCCCCAATCCGGGGACTTGTTGTAGAAGCTCTGGAGTTCCGACGACCCGACATCGGACGAGAGTGTGTTGTCCGTGGAACTGGTGGCACGTCGCTGCGCGTCAGCTTCTGGGGCGGTGGTCACCGCACCAGCGAACACAGCGGTCGCCAGCATCCCAGCAGTCAGGGTGGTTATCATGCGTCGAGGAAGGGTGCGCATTGGTGGTATAAACTCCTTCACATAAAACTAAGCTGGTTGCCACTTATAATACACACAGAGTCATCTCATGCTCACATTTCGATCAAGAAACCTTTGCGAAAAAATAAAAATCCCAGGTGAGAGCTGAATAATATAGCAGGCTTCATTGCTGCGTGTTGCCCACATGATGCTTTGCAGGCGGCATCACAGCGGCCACTTATTTCGTCATACGAATAACATCTTTTAGTGGTATCACAGGGGTTTATTCGCCATAGCGACGTGACGTAAACACCCGCACACCGTTCGGCCCCTCGTAAGAAGCCGTGGTGGATGCTCCAACGATCACCATGGTTCGCATGTCCACGACCTCTGGATCAAACTCAGCCAGCGTCGTTACTGCCACGCTTTCTTGGTCTGATCCCACGGCTCGGGCAACGATTACCGGTGTGTCAGGGGACTGGTACTCCAACACGATGTCCCGTAGCGCCGCCACCTGCCAACGCCGTTCCTTCGACGCAGGGTTGTACACAGCAAACGCCATATCCGCACCAGCCAAAGCCCGGATCCTCTTTTCCACCTGGTCCCAGGGCTTCAATCGGTCCGACAACGACACCATGCCAAAATCATGCCCCAGCGGAGCGCCTACGCGACTGGCCACCGCCTGCGCCGCCGTCATACCCGGAACAATACGCACCGGCACCTCACGCCACTGCGGATCATCTGCGACTTCCAGCACCGCTGCAGCCATGGCAAACACACCGGGATCCCCGGAGGACACCACCGCTACTCGACGCCCGCGTTTGGCCATATCCAACGCCATGGCCGCCCGCTCAGCCTCCACCTTGTTATCCGAAAGGTGCCTGCGTTGCCCGGCCCGTTCTGCCACGCGGTTGACGTAGGTGGAGTAGCCCACAATATCGGTCGCCCGAGCCAGTTCTTCCACCACTTCAGGCGTGGTCCACTTATCGGCACCTGGACCAAGCCCCACAACCACAACTTCGCCCTCGTGTTCCTCCGCAACACGTCGCCCCACAGACGTTGAGGGCACAACAACCACGGAAAAGTAGGGAATTGCTTCGGGGTCTGCGTCAGCGACCGCAACCGTATCTTGGTTGTCCATTCCAACACGGCTAACCACATACGCCCGCTCAACAGCACCAGTAGCTTGCAGGGCACGCCGCACCTTGGTGAAAGTACGGCCCAGCTTCATAATCACGGCAGTATCGGTACGACGAAGGTGCTCCACCAACTCAGATTCAGGTAACGTACCTGGAAGTATGGTCAGTACTTCTTCATCTTCCGCGAGTGGCTGGCCCAGCACATCAGCGGCGGCGGTCACCGACGGCACACCTGGAATGACCCGGGTAGGGTAGCGGCCCTCAAGGATACGGTGAAGATGCTGGTAGGAGCTGTACAGCATCGGATCACCCAACGCGAGCACAGCCACCGTCCGCCCAGCATCCAAATGTGCACTCAGACGTGCTGCTGCCTCCACATAAAACTCGGCCATCGCCCCGGCGTACCCACCCGGGTGATCAGTAATCCCCGTGGTCACTGGGTAATGCAACAACTCATGAATCTGCCCGTCGCGGAAAAACCGCTCAGCAATACTCCTCGCAGTCGAACTCCCACCCGGGCGGGCGTGATACGCCACCACATCAGCCGACTCAATCGCCGCAACAGCAGCCAAGGTAAGAAGCTCCGGGTCACCAGGCCCCACACCAACACCAATAAGTTGAGCGCTCACTCCATAATCTCCTGCTCAGTAGCCAAGGCATTAATAGCAGCACACGTAATCGCCGAACCACCGCGACGCCCATGCACCGTCACAAATTCAATCCCCAACGCCTGCGCATCCGACGCCAACGCCGCCTTAGACTCGGCAGCACCAACAAACCCCACAGGAATGCCCAACACAGCAGCCGGACGGGGGCGGGCGGGGTCGTCGCTAAGCCACTTCAACAGATGGAATAACGCAGTAGGAGCATTACCCACCGCAACCACAGACCCCTCCAGATGCTCAGCCCACAACTCCACCGCAGCCGCCGTCCGGGTCGTACCCAAACGTGCCGCCAACTCAGGAACCCGAGGATCTTTGAGCAGGCACAACACCTGATTATCCGCGGGTAAACGACGCCGCGTCACCCCCGACGCCACCATGTTCACATCACACAAAATCGGACGACCCGCACTCAACGCAGCACGCGCCGCAGGCATTTCACACCAGCTGAAAACTCAATATCCGAGGCCAAGTCAGTCTGCCCAGCCGCATGAATCATCCTCACCGCAACCTGAGCCTGAGCCGCATCAAAACGCCCCAGGTCAGATTCCTCGCGAATCATCGCAAAACTACGACGATAAATCTCGTTACCATCCGTGATGTAGCTATACATACCGACATACTCTACCGAGCAGACACCTCATACTCGCCATCACCAGTAGCCAAATAATCCGTATACGACTCCAACGGATGCCTCACCGCCGCTCACACCCAGAAAAATGCACTTTACCCTGCGGAATATCCAACGACGCAACCGCCTGCGCCGCATCCCCGCGAGTATCCGACAACGACTTCTCACACCCCTCAATACCCGTACATGCACTCACCCGCAGCCACGTCGAATTCGCGTCAAA
>BNJU01005577.1_pt1 | contig 76692 bp, 104 predicted proteins | sample 8539281 | NCBI WGS metagenome assembly BNJU01 (sample SAMD00202456, study PRJDB9452) | human saliva metagenome | isolation source: human saliva | place: Japan
TGCTGACAGTTTTCCGCTTCCTTCCATCAATTTTTGTAAAGCAAATTGTTTGATCCATTTCTCTATTAATAATGAAATTTGTGCCTCCTCTCGTTTACTTGTCGAAGGACTTTGCAACAATAGCGTTCATCCCAGGAAAATAAATCCTCCATTAGCCGAAACAAAGTAATATCATTTTTCCGCGGACACCAACAGCTCAATATTTTCGATAATCACTTCCGAATCATTGTATTGCATTTTTGTATATTCCTCAAGCTTTCTATCTATGTTTTTTAAAGTTTTCATGTGCCATCTACACTTCTTTTCGACATACCTTATGTGCTTCTTCCACCTGCTTTTTCATCTCCGGAATTCAGTGCTCCAACTCTCGGATTTCCGTTTGTAAAAGCCCGACACTAGGTCCTCCTTTTTCGGGAGAAGCGCATTCTCTCAGCTCTTTTTCCAGTTTTTGATTTTATAAAGATAATCCGATACATATGGATAATTCGTGAGACGAAGCAACTGTTCATACTCTTCTCGCAGCTGCTTTTTAATCCCTTCCTTTCCGAAAGTAGATGCTGATCATTTGAAAAGAAAGAATCATTAAAGAGACTGTTGACTGCAGATAACAAAAACACCGGCATATCTCCCTATCGCATACATCAGATGGAATAGATAATGCTGTGTAAAAAGATATACTGGTAATCCCGGTAAAACAGGTCCAAAAGGGTTTAATCAGCTTTTGTTTCTTTGATATCCACCCAATAGGCCTGCCCGAAGTTCGAGGATAAAACCGATGTTAAAGACAGGACAATCAAGGTATTGGCAATCTGTCCCAGTAAAGATCAAAATAATTGATTTCCTGACAGAGATTCTATGAGCTTTGTCCATATTGAAAAAGATAGAGGAGAAACGTTGTTACAAGAAGAAAAGCTACTGTTACGGAAACATATTTAACTGTTCTGGATTTTAAATGGATCTCCATCTGCCACCTCAAAGCGATTAGTTTAGAATAATTTTATTATCTCTATATTCTTAAAAATGGCAAGATTTATCTGCAGAAAATAAGATTTAGTCCTCCCTGCATTTTAATAGCGCATACCAATGACTCGTCTCCGACTGCTCTATCCATTCATATAGCCTTCCTCGATAAACTCCTCTATCATGCACTCTCCCGAATTAGGCTTATATTCCTCACGAGGTTCTATAGATTGCACCTATAGTAATCCTTTAAGTTCTCTGACCAGATATGGTCTAAAAGTTAACCTTTCCTTTTTCTTTTCCTCACTCTTTCTCAAAATAAAGTAAAGTATCCTGATTCACTAAGCGCCTTAAAAGTCGATCAGACTCATCAACTCAACTCATTTAATATACATGCGAAACGCCGCCATAAGAACAATGTCATACTGACGAGTTGATTTGAAGTTGGAAGAGGCATCACAATAGACATGGTATAAAATGGCAGTTTTCATTTCCGCTGTTCTGTTTTGCACACATAATCATCTCCGATGAAAAGTCAACACCATAATATTCCTTGCACTGATCCGAAACCGCATCCGCCATCCTTCCCATCCCGCAGCCCCAAATCCAGAATTACTTTGTTGCGATCCAGCCTCTAATTTGGGAAGAATAAATCCTTTTTCAGTATTCGTCCATTTCACTGCATATGTCCGGTCTCTGATCTCCCAATCAAAACAGTGGTATATTCCTGCTCTCTGCATTTTGATTGTTTCGCTCTTTTGATCCTCAAAAACCGTACCTTTCGTCATCAATGCTCACTTTTCCCCATATACGTCCTAGCCATCTAACCATTGCCTCCCTATCCGTTGTCAGTTAAAAGCTAAATCTTGGCTCCTATTGCTAAAGATAGCGTTTTCCTCAATAGATAACTGTTCCTACGCTTTGCTTCCATGTGTCATCCTACCACTAGGCCTTTTCATCCTAGATGATGTTCCAATCTGCATCATCATAGAAATCGAAGGCATGATATCAGCCGATTCCCAAGATTTCCGAAACAAAGCTCTAAGCTTTCTTAACCGCAGTGGACTTTCGCTTTACGGTTGCCATTTCAAAAGCAGGCCTGCAAGGCATCTTCTTTCGAGGCGATCCTCTGCAGCTTCCCTTGATACGCTGCATAATAGATGCTGAAATATCTAAAATTCTATTGATCCAGGCGGGCGGTTTCCTGTCTCACGCGTGTCCGCTCCGCATCTTATGCCGATTTCCCAAAAGCATGCCTGTAAAATGCTTAGACCTTCGCCTTCCTTTTCACGTGCATAAGCTTAGCGGACTGATTTCTTCATAGTACAGAAACTGTGCTTAATTTCCCTTAATGTCTTTAAAGATAATGTACCGGCTTGGACCAGTTCTTTTAAACGAGACTCTCTTTGCCCATAGATACTATCTCCATCACTGACAAGACTACTGCAATAGCTTAAAAACAGTTTGGAATAGGGCATAGCCTCCTTCCGAGGGGCGTTGTTCCGCCTACGCGAGTTTTCTAAATTCGCTTCTTTCAATCTTCCTGAACTCACTGTCATAGGTAGACCCTACGCTACTTTTCACTCCTCTATCAGTTTCTGCGTTTGGGTCTCTGGTCTCTTCGCTGAAACCTGTCCCTCGCGAGGCTGATGCATACTAACGTCAGCAATAACCACCTGATAAGAACAAGTCGATACTCCTCAGCCGATCAGGTCGAGTTAGCTTTCTCGTTCTTTCTGGTTCTACTAGCGCCGACGCAAATATGCTGGTCTTCTATAGTTCTTTTCCCTCCGGCGAAAGGACGCCATACTCTCTCCATGATCAACAGCGGGTGTCTCGCACAGTAGCTATTGTTTTGCTTTGGTGTGTATCGTCTATGGTGTCCTTGATTCTCTCTTAATCCATGCGTGCTTAGCTCTCTGTATCTATCTGTCTCTGTAGGAGTCAATTTCTCAAAGTTTTCCTTTGCATAGAATACCGACCTTGGAGGAAGTAGCTTTTCCCTGCCAAAATGCGGATGAGGCTTCATTTCCAGTGCGTCTTTCGAGAGCAAGCTCTACCGCAAGTATCCACCTCATCCAGATAATCTCTTAAAAACTTTACACAATCTCCACTGCAGTTCCGGCCAGGATTCTGGGCATCTTTCGAGGACTGCTCCACTGTGTCGCGGGCTGCCCTCCACTAAACTCAACATCCCCTCATTTTGCCATAAAAGTCCATGGCAGCATGATGCTTGAGGTTGGACAGCTCTCCGCCACTCCAGTCGATGAAATATCGCACTTGGTCCCGGAAGCAAAAGCCCTCTTTCGAGGCTGCTGTTTGCCTTTGAGCGCATCGCATTTTCTGTCACTAAGCCTTCCAGCACCACCAATCCCGGTTCGTCGAGCGCGCGCTGTAGCAGGGCTTTCTCCTTCTTGCCAGCTGCCGCAAAATGATGCACTTGTCCGTGATAACTTCGAAAATCTCAACTACACCGCCGTAAAGGAATAATCTCAATTCAGGAGGGAAATCGAAAACAGTGCGTGCCTGACTGTAAGACCAGTCTATAGAGGCAGTGCCTTACAACTCGCTGTTTTCAGTTCCACCTTCCAATGGGGCGTTTCTCCCAGGACGCGGCTCTACATAGGGGTCTTGCAAGTAGACTGCAGTCAACTCCCCAGCAAAATCATCCTTTCCTCTTCTTGCATCCTCCCGGAGAAGGCTGATTTTTAAGTCAAATCTCCCTGTCAGCTTATCCGCATTTGCCCACTTCTATCTTCACTGAAAATATCTCCATATCCAGCGTGTCCAGTGCATAGGCTGTAAAGTCCGGCTCGATACATAGGAGATTTTCGCTCGGTACAGACTTAGTCGCTCCAGCAAATCCTCTGCAGATAGTACTTAAGTCTTCGAAACTTGGGGTGCTGAGTAGACAGGGCTGTGTCGCAGTGCGTACCAAAGCTCTCTTCGCATGGTTCAGAGTTCCCGATACTCTATCTTTACCAATTTCTTTCTCCCCCTGCAAAACCTCTGTGACTTTCCTCCACCGGCTTGGTTTCTATTCTCTGCCCATCTCCCCAATGTCCACAAAGAGTGCGGAATCGCTGTTAGGAATTCCCACCAAGACTATTTTGACTTCTCAGGATTTTTGTGTGCGATTTGATTTGCCAGAGACAAGGAACTGTTCAAAGAAGGTCTTCACGCACTCCTTTTCTCTCAGAAAACTAGGGCAACTCATGTCCGTTAAACTTTCGCCGTTTCCTCTCCCAAAGCATAAAATCTTGGAACTTCCCGAGCTTCCAGGACTTTCTCTCCACAAAGCCCTGCAATTCTTTGTGTGCTCTCTTCCCTCGATGTTCCACACAGTAGCCTTCTCGGACAGGGCCAATTTTTCTGCAAGACCGGCAATGCTCTGATCCTCATCACTGCAAATAAAGGAAAAGCCATTCTACAAAAGTCAATTTGGCGTTTTGGCTTCTCGTCGTTTAAAACACAGATGGAGCATCTTCTTCGTTTTCTTGACCCATGGCGGAAGTACAAAAGCAAATCAACCGGATCAGAAGCTCCTCGGAGATACCTACTATAAGAACCGGGGGCAAATCGCTCTACAAGCGGAGCTCTCAAGCGATGAGGGAATAAGATTTTCCGCTCGTCCGTAAATCACTTTTCTGTACACAGCCAGCTTTATCCAAAAGCTCTACCCATGCTTTTCTGTCCGGTCTTTTCGCAATATACAGCGCATCAAAGATATACTCTTTTGCGCTTCTTTGCTAAGCAGTAGTTCCTACTTACAGCCAAAAGCAAATCGGGAAAGGAGTGTACCTGTCTGCGACATGTCCAGAATGTCACTTTTCGAGTATGTTCTCTAGATCTCTCCAAGAATTTCTTCGCTTCTCCAGCGTAAAGCTATCATCGAAGATGAGCAATCCTTTTGCTCCCAGTATCACCGACGGAGGCGCTGCGAGTCCTTTCATGTATCTCCACGGATTCCGGGATCGGAAGATTCATCCTGTGCAGCAGTTTCAGGCACAGAGCACCACCAGGACGAGAGGAGTGCTCCACGCCCTCCTGTGCCCGCTTTCGGCGGCTGAAATAGACTGCTGCGTGGTTCTCACCTCTAGCCACCAGTGCCTGTAGGCAGTCTCATCTCTGACCTATCGCATTTGCCGCCTCTTCGCCTCCACACCGATGCGAACGGCAAAGACAGCAAAGCGTTTCAGGTCTACATCCGCAGCCGGAGCAAAGACCGTAGCTGTTCTCGGATAATTGTTTGACCTGTACCCATTCTCCGGATTTAGACCCATCGCTCGCAATCCCTTGCCTCTTCGCCTTCGTTCCTATTCGAGGCTTTAAAGATGACTTTTCGCCGAGCGTTTCCTCATAGCCCTAAGAGACGGTGAGTGCAGCAGCCCTTTCAGTGTGCTCGCCATAAGTAACTCCACGCTCCTTTACCTCGCTATATTTAAATCTTTTGACCATATGTCTTGCTTAGAATTACAGTCCCTGTGTAATTCCACCCATAAAATGTGCGTATGGCCCCTGCTGTTTTCGATGCTTTAAATGCATGTAGCACTGAGTGCATTTTGCATTTCCATCGGATCCTTCGGGTAGAAATCACTCATGGTAGATGGTCTCTCTCCCGACTTTACATACCAAGGACTCCTCCCCAAGACAGTGTCCTCCATGAGCTTTTGCCGCCACCAGTCTCGTGTCGCTGGGCTCTATCCAGGGTCATCCCGGAGCTCTCTGGAGAAAAGTAGGCTCCATGGACGTAAGCCCAGCTTTTCCTGGGCAGCAGTGAGCTCCTTGGCATCATGGGCATTTTTCTTATCCGCGCCCTATGAGGATGCAGAGTCTTTCAAGCTCAATTCTTGGCTCAAAATTCAGTTCTGTTATCGATTCTGTCGGCACATTCCAGTCTGTAGGTCTAGAAAGTGCCTCGCAGCTTCTCCGGAATGACCTTCATAGCTCTTAGCCCGTAGGCTCAGTGTCTTGCGCCGCTCAGCACTGACCTCTATCATCATTTGCCCGGGCAGTCCTTCCGGGCATGGAGTTGATTCTGTTTCGCATGGCTCATGAGCACCTTCCAGCCCGCGCTCAGCCGATGAAGACCACCAGTATATACGCTGTCTTTTCTTTACTGCGTCAATCTGTGCACCGGTTTTTGTGGAGCACAGCCATCCGGATTGTTCCTTACCGGTAACGGGCGGAAGCCCTGCAATAAAGGCGCTTGCCTGCATTTCCTTCCAGGTGGAATTTGTAGCTCGTGATGAAGCACGGCCTGCAATTTCGGCTCGAATCAGCGATCCAGCATTTGGCCGCGAGGCGCTCTGTCAGGATGTCCGCCAGCAGGTTCCGTCCGAAAGCGTCTTACGTGCACGCTCTTCCAGCCCTCATCACCGATAAAACTTTTAATTTATCTCTGCTTTACTTTGCAAAGGCCTGCTGCTGAGCGCCTATAATATCCACATTGGTAGTGCCGTAAAATTTCTCCGTCGAGGCGGTTTGAAAGTATATCAGCTAACCGCAAGCTTGCCGTTGCAAGCCGAAAGCGTTCCGCTCTAGCCTATCTTGGGCAGAAGCGCTGTCCTTTCTGCTGCCACCACAGCACATACTGAAAATATCTTGTGCTCACAATATCACGCAAGAACCAGCCACTCCCGCGATAATCGTCGATCACGATTTCTCCAGCCCAGACAATGGATTTTCCTCTATCGCTCTAGGGAGTGAGGGCCAGGCGCTATGGATAAGGCTAAATTGCCGTCACTTACAGGAGCCGAGATGTAGCTCTAAATTCTCTCATGATAACCTATCCATGTAGGGGCTGTCTAGTTATTTTATACTAGTTTATTTTCTGACTGTTTATTTCTTGCTTAGTTGTTCTCTACAGTTTAGGGCTTTCTCTAAGTATTAGTGGTTATGCATAACATATTTAATCCTTTAATATCTGGTTAACTGTAAAAACAAATATAACTACTCTATTGCTTATCTTATCTTTTATTGTGTTGGACTATTCCTGAAATGGCCCTTTCATTTTATCATATTGATTTTCAAGGAGAATTTAATACAGTTCCTTCTGCAGGAGCTTCTAGCCTTCAGTCTTTATAACATTTATACATGTAACATCTTATGTGTATATTCTTCAAAAAGGTTATTAAGATTCACTGTAGTCTACAGCTATAAACATGATAGTAGTACAAACTGTAAACCTTCTGATGACTGTTTCTTCAGACATCTAAGTTACGTATTTATTGCAATCTCATATATATCTCTTTTACTAAGCTATTCTCCAATTACTTTTACTAAAATTTCTTTATAAAGCGAAGCATATTTGACAATTAACCTCAAATTAATCTGGAATATCCTGAGAAAGTTCAAAAATATTGCCATGTTGTGTAAATCCTTTCTTTGGAATCATAAACCTTATCCAGAGTACAGTACACCTAAAATCTCAAATACAATTATCTTTAAATTCGTTTCAGACAGATCCATTTTAATAACTTAACTTAACTCCTCTGTGCTGGATTTTTTCTGTAAATACGGGTGTTTCTTGCATTTGTAAGGCAAATTCGCCAACATATTCTTCTTATCTCAACAACTCCATTTGCCTCAGTCGCACTGCAATTCTAAAGCCGTACTGATTCTTGGTTAACAAATTAGAAACATTTATTCACCCTCCTTTGGTTTTAGTTTTGATCTCTTGATTGGCTTCTGTTGGTTCCTGACATCCTCAGTGTCCTTCTTTTTAATCTTTTCCATGATAGCCTTCTTCAAAAGGTCATCAGTCCGGATTTTTTGTATGATCTGCATTTACTAAATCTATTTGCTCTTTTACAATCTTTCATGCGTGTAAAATCCTCCTGAAGCACTATTTCCTGTGATTTGAGCTAGCTGTTACACAAACATTTACAACCGCATTTCTTATTTCTCTGTAACAAACTCATATTTTCAGCTAAAATACTTATATCAACATTATCTGCAAGGAATATTCAGTGTTCCTTGCCATCATTGGAACTTTTTATGAACACTCAAATCAATTCTCTGAATCTCTACATCAGGTTTTTATTCGATGCTAATTAATCTAGTCAAAATGCTTGATCATAGTTTACTGCTAAGTTTGTTGCAAATATTACAATACCCTAGAATTAACCTAAGCATATCAACTGACTTCTCATCAGGTTAATTGCCTGCTCGGATCGGCCGGGTAACCTTGTAGTCTTGGAAGCAATGAATCTGCTTCATCGAAAAACAAAAACCGCATCTGCTTTGCTGCAACCAAGAAAATTGCTTTGACCATCTGGACCCTTCTCCGTGGTATTTTGCTTTCTACATCAGCGTAACTGACTTTTGAGAATTTTTACCCAATTTATGTGCAATTGCCTCCGCAGCCATTGTTTTTCCTGTTCCTGATTGCATATAAAAGCTCAACGAAGATGATGGATATTGGTTGAATTCCTTACAAGCCCATTCTTTAAATACTTTGTTTTCGCATTCAAGAATATAGTGCATCATTTATCTTTCTGTACATCAACAGGTAAAATTACTGTTCAAACGAATATAGTGGATCAACGGAACATATTGTTTGGCCTTCTCTTCGTAATCAAACTCATCCGGAACTCCAGCTGATGGTGCTTTGAATCAAGTATTGTTCTCGGCCAATGGTATCTAAAAGAATCGACAGTTAGTTCGAACGTCAACGCAATTCTTATCCACTTCTAATCCAATTTTATTGAACAACTCTATAAACACGTTTTAAAACGAACTATTTTCTCCTCCTCCTCGCCCCCATCATATTGGACATTACCATGCCTCAACTTTAACATTAGGAGATTGGTTGAGAACCTTGCAGCAGATAACTTTTGCGACTCGAAGGATTCACCATCCGCAAATATTGATCCTCTGTGCTGGTACGATAAATATCATCTAATCCAGTCCGCTATTGAAAATCCTCTTGTCTAACGAACAATGCTATTTTCATGTACCCTTTACAATCATTCCGTTTTGCTGTTTCATTCTCAGCAACCTGAGGATACATCCTCTGTAACACCTTCAACCTTGTAATATTTCCGTCTTCGTCAATATCTGCAGCGACAAACAGTGTCTCATCATTCTTTCTTAAAGTCTTCATTATTAACTTCCTCTGCGTCTGATATTTACTTTTTACGCATATTCTCTACAGTTTCTCTAGTATCTTAAATCACAGCATATATGCATTAGCAAGACCTCATTCTTTTTGTAACGCATCTTTGTAGCAATTGATTGTGGTACAACAATTGCTATTACTCACAATGGTTGCAGCAACCGCAAGTAAACCTAATAAAAAGCTAATAACATGCTTACTCACTCCTTGCTTTCTCCAACTCTCCTTATAGCCCTTGTGTTCAATCATTTTGCTTGGAGAAGTTAGATTCCATTGCTTCAAAATTCAACTACTCTAAAGCCAGAAAGATCGTTTGTTTTTCATCATAATAGTACTGTAACAGATGACTATCCGGATCTAAATTCTCTTAATATTGAACCTAGATATGATAGCAAATCGTAAGTAGGAGATGCATGCTCTTCTTACGCCTTCTCTCATGGCTTCTGGATTACTCTTAAACCATTCATTCCAATTTTGTTACTGTAATCGTTCCTGTGTACTCAATTTTCCTCGTCGATGGACTTTTGAAATCTTTTCCCAATTCTTTAATCCAAATCCAGAAAGCAGGGATATCAATTGTTGAAGATTTATAATCATAGCTTTCAACATATGTGTTATAAAGACAGTTGCATCGCTCTTGTCTTAACTTCATATGAGTCAGATATTTAATAGCATCTTTCTTAACAGTTTGCATTCCATCTGTAGTAAAAAATCAGGTCGGTTTCTGTTAAAATCAAAGGAATTTACCTGCTGGAGCTGTTCTTTAATAATCATCATTGCATGGCTTTTAATATCTGGTGCCTCAAAAGCCATATTATAAAAATACCCATTAAATTCGAGTCATCATGTAATAAACTTTCAATGATTCATCGACATGTATTGAACCATTTTCTCTTTAATAAATGCCGTCATATCGGCTATAAACTTCGCATTTTCTTTCCAGCGACAACAACCTGGTGTCCAAACAATTCTGGTCCAAATATTTCTGTCTACGTATATACATGTCGAAACTTGATCCATCATTGTTGCAATCTGGATCTTTAATATTCTCAATTATGGCAAATTACTCAGACTAGCTTCAATATATGTTGTTCGTTAATGTTGATTCCTGAATTTTTCTGTCTACCCAACTAATTAAGATTTCTATTGCATCTTTAACAATTCTAGAAGGATGTTCTTGAGATACTGAAATATGTTTGTAAGTAAACTCCTTTATTCATTGCCTGCTGTAACATTAATTTCTTCTTGATGCCGCAAATTTGTTTTACGGCTTCGACTACTTCGTTTTAATTCCTGCATCAGAAAAAACATCTGTTCTAACACAGCTCAAACGTATTTGTTCAAAATATCAGAATTGATAATTCGTATAGTGCAATACGCTCTTCATAATATTCTTTTATTTCCATCTGACTGAAGAACTCTTAGCTTTTCTCCTCTTTCCTTTCTAGTATCCAGAAAAACTTCTCGGCTCGTCATATTCATCAAATATAGATGTGAGTTTATTCCACTGTATGGAATACTGCTACTAGATTATCAGGAAATTCTAATTTCTGCTGTAATACGGATCTTGCCTATATAAATTCTTCTTCTAGTTGCTGTAAATCCTCTCCCTTTTTGGCTTAAGTTAAATAGCTGGAATCCTCTAGAGAAAATCGCTCGTAATTGTTTCTATCCAACTTGCGTACACAAATTCCACTCCAACATCTGCATTTATTACGCGGTTGTAATCTTCATTACCAGTATCTTAAGTAATGCTGCCGCCTTTTTTCCTGCTGACCTACCTTTAGAAATATGTCAACGCAAATTTCATTACATCTTTGCATTACGGACATTCGAACAACTTTATCAATCAGTTTAGAAATGTCCCTTCATGCTCAATCTTCCTGTTCAATTGAAAATCCAACGTTCCAAGTGCACAAGATACCGTAATAGATCTTCTCTTAAGATGCTGTACTCTGATAACCTTTCGTACTCTAAAATGCTCATTAATGCTCTTTGTCTATATTCGTCTTGCTTCTTTGCTAAAACCAGCATTTCCAGCTATATAATTTGCTGCATTTCCAAAAAAATGCCAAAGGCTGGTATATAAATTATCCTTGATGAACTCCAGACGTTCGACATTTCCTTTTCATCCGTATCCATTAGAATTTCGTTATACTGTTTTATCTGACGTTCAGTTAATCTGTATGTGTCAAGGAAGTTATATTTATCAGCCCAAGCGCCATACGGTATCAAGCAATTCTCTTCTTAAACCGTTAAACTGCTCAATTGCAGTTCTTTTAAACTGCCATTCTACTTCTCTTTATCCATCAAGTATTCATTTTTTTATTACGGCGATAGTTCATGTAACGTAATTCCCTTGTGATGCAAGAAATTGCCATTGTCACAGGATTACCTCTGCGATCAGTAAACAAGTTAAGGCCGCCAGACCGTTGCATTTCGTCTCTTCTGCTGATATTCCTTCTCAATTATCTTTTTTATCGCCATCCTGAATACGGAAAAATGTAATAGTATCAACAACTAACAAGGACATGTAACCAACATCGTCTTTTGGCATTTTGCTCAAGATTTAAGTTGTTAGGGGCCTCCATATTCTGTTCCAATACATTGAGATCATTGCCAATCTACAATCTGTGAAGTTCAAACTGTACACATATTTAAGCATATGCTGCTCTTTTTATCGTCTTCAGATACAATCCCTCTTCTGATTTCATATTTAAAAATTCACAAATTGGCTAATAATCTTATCTGCTTCCATCTAATACTCCTTTAAATAAATGACCTGGCCAATATAGATATCACTTGCTACTGTCCTGAATAGTCGTTTGTGTTATGGATTCGAACTCCATTGATCAAAAGATATCAGTATAGCTTCATCATTTCCTTATCTTTGACTTTTTTGCTTAAGCTTTTAAGAAGATCTTCATCAGAACTACATTGATCAAGATATTGATGTAACTTCATCATTTCCCTTATCTTTGACTTTTGCCTTAAAAGCTTTTAAGAAGATCTTCATCCTGTTCTCTAAGGTCATCTATTACATCATCTTTTAAGCTATCCGATATAATTATTTATATACTCCATACCCTAGCACCAACTTCTCCACCTACCGCCACGCCACAGTAATTTTAATAATAAATCCACGGACAATTACCTCCAAATCAATCCTTATAATAATCATTCCATCAGATTCTAATAAATGTGCATCCAATTCAAATCTATTTCCTCAAAGATTAATTAATCTATCTTTTAATTTCATCATTCTCATTGTCAAAAGAAAAAACTGAATTATATTTTTCTTTGAGTCTGAATTCATCTGGATTTTCATGTCCAATCTCCTTTAAGAGTCTCTTTCTCGCGGGATAAAGCTACAATCATACTTAACTTTCTTGCCTGCGGGATGCGCTTTTGTATTCCCTAGCCAAGCTGTAATGTCCCTTGCTTGGTTTGGGGTCTTCGAACATTATTTGATCAATTCATTAATCAATTCATTGCAGTCAGGGTTCTTTTTCTTTACCTTTTCAAGTGCTGCATCAAAACAAATCCTCTTTATCTCGTGTTTTCTTTTGTTGTCTGGTTATTCTCTGTATGGCAATAGTAAAAGCACCTACCCAACAACCACAACAAATCCAAGTGGCAACTCCAACTCCAAAACGTTATCTCCTTCTCACTGTACTGCATCTGCCTCCTAGTCAGCTGCTAATTAAATTCAACATTCATTTCAATTGGTATGTGATCCGATACGGTCTTTGTAATATTTTTCAAAATCGTTCTTGTAAACTATCATTATTATTGTCTGCAGTATTTTGTCTCTCGCCTCATGTTAATCTCCTATGATGAGTTTTCACATCATCAAACATAGCCATGTCCTATACGAGTGATCATAGTTAAAGAATATCCTGCAGGTATCAAAGTCTTCATCACCTCTCATCCATTTTTACTCTTAAGTGTTGTCAATCCTTCTTGAACTGATTTTATTCTCCTCTCTATTGTCACTATCGAGTAGAAACCACCTCACTGCGTTTTAAGTCTGTTTGCATTACGGCGGGAATCCGCTTCTTAGTTTTTAAGCTCAGACTGCCATTTTAAGGATCACTCATTCCAAAGTTCAGCATTATAGTCCCCAAGACGATTGTGTATGCAGGTAAATTGTATCCATATCGCCTATCCGCTATCTCTGGATCTATATCTTTTAACAGAACATCTATTCTCATGCTCGTCTCGCCTTTTCCCATCTGCAGCGTGTCTGTTTTCCCCATAATAGGTATGAACACAAACTAGTCTCAGGTTCCATGCCCGGGATCAGCTTTTGGCACGAGCCTTCCATCAAAATGGTTTCCTAAACAAATCCATGGCCACATCTATCAGTCATTCGTGGTTCAATCCCACTCGGCTCTTTCCATTAGATGTTTTTGCCAATTGAATTTCTGTATGACCAGATAAAGCGTACCCTTCTCCTCTTTGGTCGTTGTTAGAAAATCCGTACATACTATCACACTCAGGCTCCCTTTCTTTAGCTCAGCCCATGCAAACTCAATTACTTCCTAATTCATACAATCAAATCTTTTCCATTGTTTCTTTTGAACCAAAATTTGAAGAAAGCGCTGCACCCTTTCACTCAAGACTTCTTACCAAAGCAACTATATCAAAATTCTCCTCACCTGATAATTTTAGCAATGGTTTCTATGGCTTCTAAGATTCAACTTACCTAATGCCGGTTTTCCATATTTCGCTGGTTAAATGTATCCTATTTTACATCATCTAACCACCTTCATATCTCTAATAATATTGTTGCATCGACTTTCAAAGCCACATATCATCTACCAAAATACCTCTGCCTCGAATAGTAAATTACACTGTCATCTTCTTGCTTTCAAATGACAGCTGTTGCAGTCTCATCCAAAATCGAGATCCACATCTGGGCCCTTTACATTTAAAACCTAACTCCTCCAGCTCCACCGCACATAAACTGGATCCTTTTTCTAAACCTCACCTTCTTCAAAACCTGCTGCACCACGGAATATGAAAATGCTCATTACACAAAACCTTTATTGAGACTAATTCTATCCAATCTATATATCCGTTGGAAACGAATCGTTTATTACATCAAAGTCTTTCGAACTTCTTTATCATTCCATGAATGCAGTCAAATAGAAGTAGTATTCTGAAAACGTGATATTCCTACTGGTCTAAGCTTTTTCTTTGTACGTTGCTCTCTTTCTATCGCTTGTGTGTGAGATTTCCAATATAGCATGCAACTCTTGTGCCTGACTCTAGCTCCCACAGATTATCTGGGAATTCTGTTTTATGTCTTGGCTTTACATAATGAAATTCCTCATGTTTTGATTAAGTCATCTACTCAACAGTTCTGATTCTCTAGGAACACAACATTCAATCAATTCCCAGCACTTTCTGACATTTTCTAGCAAAGACTCTACTTTCATCCAACATAATCTTACAAACTGCTACATATCCCGCTGTTTGTTAGCGCTTACTACTGATAGTGCTAGTCTCAAGTCCAGCACCCAGCGACAGCCTCGATCATATCTGCCAGAATCTCATCACTCCCTGCAGTAATCGAAGGATCTGATCCAATAAAATTCTCTTATATCATCTATACCTCTGGATCGCTTCTTTTCATTTGCACCATAATTTGCAGCTTCTGCAGCTTTTATTTATCACATAGCCGTTTATTAGCTTTGAATAAATTCCTAGAATCGCTTAGGTCTATTTCTCCATTTTAAATCATTCATGTGCACTATCTCCTTTTATATGACCAGCATACAATGTCATATAGACAGATTGTGCTCCTCATTATTTTTGCTATTCACAATTTCTCTTAACTCTTACTCTTAGAACTTGCTGAGTTTTTGCGTGTAACGGAAAGTCCCACTCTTCCTCCACTTGGAGTACTTGCAGTACTAGACATAGCGTCTGAATATTTCTTTCTGAGAACTCCCTAAAAATTTGAAGGTTCTTTAAAAGCCATTTATTCCCCATGCGTCCTTTGTGAATATAGGGCACCGCTATACAGCAATGCCCATGTCTACCATAAACGCTCTAATTTGTTCCCTAGCTTTATGCTCTCACTCAAAAAGTCCATGCCTTGTATTTAAAGACTAATCGGTCGTCTGTGTGTTATGTCAATGACTCTATACTGATTCGTGTTTTAACAGCAATTAGCTTGTAATTTGTTCATTGCGCAACATATAATTATAATTCCCACTCAAAAGCACTGCTACGAAACTCTTATCTCTTTATGTGACAATCAGTCTATTCAGCAAAGTATTACCATTCTTCTGTGTGAGATAATTAAGATAGAACATAGAAACTGTTCATCAGTGAAGTAAATACATACATTTTCATTATTCACTGTGTAAATCGCTAATTATGCTTAAGTAAAGACTCATGAGAATATCTTGTCTCTCATTTCTTTGGTTTGCTTAAACTATGATTTGTTGCATTTTAAAAGAGATGCCATCCTATAGCGAATAGCCCTTTCAGTTTATCAAATTCATAGTGTAGTTTAATATAGCTTTGTGTTTTTCTTTCTATCTCTTTTCTTTTATACACAAATCATCCAATGGTAATCTCTATAATCTGTTACTGCACAATCTTCGCCTAGGTGTTTCTCTTCCTGAAACACAAGGAACAAGCACTAGATGATGTTCCAATCTGCATTTTCGTCCAGATCTCAAAACAATTTACCATGCAATGACAATAAATTTCGCTATAATAGGCATTATATTCTTTTGATCTCGGTAATCATTTTTCGATCCAGGTTCGAGTCCTGTAAAACGCCCTCGTGTTCTATCTTCTGTTTTTATGGTGCTTGGCTCTTGGACATAAAAAGCGTCTATGTTTTTCGCAACTCTGAGTTATTGAAAGCTAAATTCAGCGCAATCGCATTCGTGAAAAGTTCATTTTGTGACGCAATCGCTGTTCCACAAAAGTATATTTTTACCCAAATCCCCATTCATGCATCTGCATGTTTGCATGAAATCTTCATAAACTCCTCTAAACGAAAATGCCTAGAAGGTTAGGAAATTGTGTAAATACAGTCTTCCTGTTCCCATGTATCATGCCTTCATAATAGAGCTAAAACGGAGGTAATTCCTATGCATATAGCAGCAGATATTCTCCGACAGTCTTGTTCCGTACACATGCTTAACCGCGGGTCGCTTCCAGGATTTTTGATCGTCTTCATACGAGCAGCTCATGTGTTTTGGAAACACATTAGCCGGCGGCTGACTATCCTGTTGTCTCCTTCTGAGTCTAACGTCTCAGTGAAATCAGAAGAAAAATTATACTTTGCTCGCTTGAGGCAACAAGACGCCTGAAAGAAAGAGATTCTTCTTCCACGACTTCCGTGCAAGAAGTGATGTCTGAACTTAATATCAGTGAGGGCATGATCTTGCATGCTGGGGATGATGGTGATGGAATGAAGTACATTCTCAAAATCTTCTTGTCTTTGAGTAATCATTCCACATGACTATCTTAGATACTCCGAAAAACCGGTTTCCGGAAGCTCTTATTTTTATTTAACATATTCTGCCAAATTATATTTCCCTTCAGCTTCCGTAATAATCGATTTCCATTGCTTCATCAAAATATAGTCTGTATCTACATGTTTCAAATGATATCTTGCTAATGATAAAGCAATGTCTCTTTATAATTATTACTGGTCACTACCATTGTACGTTTTAGCCAAGGCGATTCCAGCCGCCTGCACGCTCAATCTGTTCTCTCCTTTTATACCCTTAATCAAATAACTATATAAATCATATTCTTCGTTCCGTAACAATCTGCTGACACTCTGGCTATTGTGCTACTTCAGTTTATCCGCTCTTTTGCTCGTATGCTGAGAATCGATGGATGAGATAACTCTTGGTATACCGGATCAGGCAAGACTGATTCTCCACTGCTATAATGTTTTGTAAAATATATTATTGTTTATCATAAAAAGCAGAAAAGACAATCTGTATCGAAAAATAACTCATCAGTCATTAGGATATCCTTCTCTTCATCCAAGATTAAAAACAATATCCGCTCTGGATCCATCCAGTAATAATTCTTCTTTTACCCTCAGAGATTATGTTCTATATCCGAGTTTTTCCACCTACATATCTCCTCGTAGTAAAATACTGTGTTTCCTTCTATAGAAGGAAGATGGAGTTCTTACCATATCCTAGTTTTGCAGCTTCACGGAAATTATGATATCTTTGAATGGAGACATAGAATTCGCCGATACAAATCCATCACTTCAATGCGAAATAAAAGAGCATGTGACTAATCATGTATAGTTGCTCTAAATCTATAATTTTATTTAAAGATCCATCTATCAATCTTTTTGCATGCTAAAATAAGGTATCATATGGCATAAGCAAATACCGGCAAACATATCCGCTTCTTTTTCGGAATCTGGTTTTCATCATCTCTCTCATGCATATCACAACGTCTTCCATCTATATCCTCATAGAGTATGTGGTATGTTCATGAGCTAAAGCAAAGGCGTTGTCTGCCGTAGGACGTTGTTGAATTAATACAGATGGTAATATCTTCCATCACCTGGTACATTCACTGATTCTCTGTGAAGGATACTTTTACATGGTAATCTTCTTTTTCTTTCCATCCATGACAACAGCAAATGTCAATGGGAGAACACTATCTTCTAAGATACGCTTGTTTCCAATGCAAAGTGAATTTAATTCTTGTTCTGTCTTCATCCTATTCCTCTTTAAATTTCTCATTCATATATCGAATATTCATTGCGATTTTGCTTTGTACTGCATGCTTTACATCTTCTCCTGAATGCCATTCGCTCTAAAAAGCAAAATTAAGCGGAATATAGGTATCGCTTTTGCCCCAAAAAGATATTCTTCCATTACAACCAAAAGACTGCATAATTGATCCATTATCGTAACACTCATAGCTCTTGATCCATTTTTCAAGTTTTGTTATTAATGTTTGATCCACACGAGTGTTTTGCCATCTGGTCTTGGGTTAGTTGCAATCTTTTCTAAGTTTCTTTAATCGAGATGAGAGTTCCTTCTGTTCATTTCTCCCTCCTGCTACATCACTTAGAAATAATATACTCTTTTTTGTCCTATTTTCAACTGACATTTATATAATTATTTATGGCAGACTTTTGACCATTTAAATCTTATATTATACTGATAGCTGCAAGAAGAATAGAACCAGATAAGAAAAATCCACCAACCTAAGATACCGGCTAGATGAACGAACAGATTATTTGCACTTCTCAAAATGATCTCTAAATACCATTAATCTGATTATTAGAACAGCATTCAGAATAGTCGCTATATAAGACTAAACTCCAACCCAAAGCAAATCTATCACCAAACCCTATGAGACTCACGAGCGATGGTCAGTGCCTCGCACACTTTACCCAATATGTGTTTTTCCTTGACGTATCTATATGATTTTATTGTTCCAATCTGCATTTTGCTGAAAACTCACAAAGCGTGATATCACACCAATTATCAGTATCATTTTCATAAAGAATGAAAAAGAACTCCCTTTCCAGGAGTTCTCTTAGGCTGATTCTCCTTTTTCCTTTTTAAGATGCCTGTACTGAGACCATAGGGCATAAGTAAAATGTTCTTCCATGGGTTTATCGTGATCTCTGCGCTCTATAATCTTTCCGTCCGATACAACAAGAATCATGGTCGCACATCCTTTATGAGTCTTTTAATCTATGGGCAATGACTAGCAGGGTCTTATCCTTGCAGAGTTCCGAAATCGCCTCCTGTATAGCCGTTCATTATCCGCATCACACTGCTGTTGCCTTCATCTAAAATAACGATGGGCGAGTCCTCTCAGGATCCATCCGGCAATGGAAATCCTTTGCTTCTCTCCACCGGAAAGGGCGCCGCCTTTCCGATTACCGTATCAAGCCTTCCGGAAGCGAGCGGATAAGCTCATAGCATCTTGCTTTCTTTGCCGCTTCTATTACTTCTTCCCTTGGCACTCAGTCCTCCCATTGCAATATTGTTGTAGATTGTGTCCTTAAAAAGATAAACCCTCTGGAACACCATACTGATTTGATCCATCAGGCTTCCCAGAAATATTTTTGATATCTTTGCCGTTAAAGCAATCGTCCCTCCTGATGTCCCAAAATCCGTGAAAAGAGGCAATGGTAGATTTTTCCACTGCCTGACGGTCCTACAAAGACAGTCATTTTCCCCCTTTTCATGCTAAAGGAGATATGATTCAGCACATTCTTTCCTGTATAGCCAAAACTTACATCGCTGCTACTCCATAGCAGAATTATGTGCTTCGCATCATTTTCGATACAGTATCATCGGACTCATCCTGCATGCTTCCTTTCCTTTTCAGACATAGCCTATCAGCAGAATCCTTCTCTGTCTCCTTTTCAGCACTTTCAGACAACGCATGATCAGCGACATCTTTACAGTTCTTCCGCTGAAAAGACCTCTTCATTCTGTCTAAAGAGTGCCGCTGTTACCGTAAGTCTAGTAATTTGCCCATAATAGCTCTCTATGGAAATAAATAGATCAAATAAAAACAATATCATTCCCACCATATAGTCCGGCGACATTTCTCCCCTTTGCATATAAGAGGCCCGCTACAGCAAGCATGAAGGATGTGCAATTCCGTAGGTAAGGTATCAAAGGCTCTCGCCCGAGCCCATAGCTTTCTCAAAAATCAATACTTTCTTGCGGCTTTTCACAAACTCAGCGGAAAGACTTAGATTTTTCTCCTAACATATTAAAGGACTTGATAATCCCTATTCCTTCGGCAAAATCCAAAACTTCTTCCGTACAGCGATTCACTTCCCTCCTGCTTCGTCCTGGAATGGGCAGGGTCGTTTCATCATACAATTTCCAACGATAACAAATGCGAGAACGACTGCAAGTGCAGCAATCCCTAATCGTATATCCATGGCAAACATCATGCAGGCGTCATGAGGCCCTGAGGAAACTCATAAAGTCACCAGTTCCGATAAAACAGTCATACAGCACTCTTAATAAACACCATGTCTGTACATAGAACTGTGCATTTTTCCCATATTTCCTTCTGTAGTATCCCATCGGAAGTTTTCGGAGATGATCTCCCAGTCTCATTGCGCATATCCGCAGACACTTCATATCCTGTTGCAGATTGAAGAACATTCGTGATGTGCTCAAAAACCAGCTTCCACTGCTATGCAAAAGAACAAGACCGATTCCAAGATAAAGGCATATCTTTTCCTGCATTTGCCTTCATAAACAGACTGATTGCAATAAAACTGAAGATTAACGGTGCCTTCATCATAATCCCCTTAATGAAAGAGTGATATACGAAGCTCTGATTCGGAACTGTATTTTCCTGTCATACAAAACGATTCTATGCAGTATCTTTAGCATGCTTTTCTCCTCCCTTAATCTTCCATGTGCTTGCTGCCCACAGAGCATCCAGAATTTCTTATACTCCGGACATGTCTTCCAGGAGCTTCTCATGCTTATCGGCTGCAATGACACTTTTCCTACGCTATCACGTAAATCTTATCCGCATTTTTAGCTGTGGAGAGTCTGTGCGCAATCACAAAGCACCGTTTTATTCTTTGCAATTTTCATCAAAGGCAGCATTTAATTTTCTTCATTTTCAGGATCCATCAAAGGCGGTCGCCTCGTCCAAAACCACAATCAGCGCATCCTTCAAAATCGCACGTGCCAAGGAAATTCTCTGGCGTTCTCCTCCCGACAGTTGCTTTTCCGCCGTCTCCCGCCATGGTCTCTATTCCCTCCGGGAAGTCTCCTCGAAAATTCATCACACTGGGCTCTGCTGCCGCTTCCAGTACCTCTTCTCTTTTTCGCCTCAGGCTTTTCCCGATAAGAATATTTTCATAAAGCGTTGTATTAAATAAAATTGCTCCTGCGCAACATAAGAGACCTCATGATTCAGTCGCTTCCAGAGACAGATCTGTGATATCCTGCCCACCGATCCGGATTTTCCCGTCTTTAAGTCATAATAATGCTAAAAAGCTCGCCAGTGTGGGATTTTCCGCTCTCGATTCTCCCACAGCGCGGTTGTCGTTCCCTGCGTAAGTTCAGACTTACTATGCAGAACCTCTTTCTCCATAAGCAGATCGAACATTTTCAAACTGAGACATCTCTATTCACGCCGCCAAACTTTGCACTTCCCTCTTTAAGCGGCGGTTTATCCATAAGATTTTTCCAGCTCATGTGATTTTATAATTTCAGCTGCGGAAATTTCCTGCATAATGCATCGCCTTCATAAAGACGGACCGACTGCGAAAGACACTAAAGCACTCAAAATCAGTTTATCTAAGCCAGACTTCCGCTGATAACCCGAAATGCGCCCTACCGGAAGGATGAGAAAGGGCGAGACACGGCAAAAACACTGGGAATACATCGCCATCCATGGGCCAACAAAGCTCTGTACCATACAAGCGTAAAAATCTCTGTAGTTTTTACGACTTCTCCGAATCTTTTGATAAGAATCACCGTCCTTATTGAATACCTTTCAACGACTTCCATTCCATTTACATATTCAATAATCGTATTTATTCATCACGGCAGCAGATTCACAGTAAGCATCCATTTTCGAGCTGCCCTGCTTCATCATCATGCCCATGGCAAAGATTCCCTGCGAGGATGGGAACAAGGAAAGCAAAGCTAAGCGGTAATCCACTACAAACATCAGAACGAGAATGGCAAACGGAATCGAAATATTGGCAATCCCTTCCGGAATGGCGCTGAGCAAGTAAAAGCTCAATCATATCAATATCTTCTGTAAATACCTTTTTATGCCGACCTGTTCCAAGGCTCTCTATATTTCCGAGTGACTGCTTTTTCCAGTTTCCCTGTAGGGAATACTCTTAAATTTTTCAGGGTATTGTATGCACTGATATGGGAAAATATCAGACCTTTTCACATAGGCGAAAGAATAAATGATCTCCGACAAAAAGTACCCTGAGTACCCTGAGCATCAGATATCCCAAACTGATGGATTGCCCTTTTGTGAGGAAATCATCTGATACAGGGAAAAATAGGGCATCGTTTTTGCTATAATCCCGATGCACATCATGATGACTGCTCGGATCGTGTAGTTTCTTGATATTCTCCCATATAGGGGATCACTTTTTGAACATTCCGTTCTCCTTTCTATTTCATTCTTACCGGCAGAAATATTGCGTTATTCGCATACAATTAGTTAGTTGCAATTTATATTCATATCATTTTGTTATAAAAATCCGAATTAATTAGTTATTACTAACTATTCTATTGATTTTAAGCCGTTTCTCGACGACTAAAATATACTAATCCATGATTCCTACTGCCTTTTTCCAGTCAAAGGAATCTGCATAGCACTTTGCAATCTCTTCGATTTCTCTCAAGACATCTTATGAGATGAAAGGCTCTCAAACAGAGGTCCAGAATATCGTACAGAGAACATGCATTTCCTGATCCGTAATCTCCGCTTTCGCAATATTTCTCTTTTTGCCTCTTCATAATATTGCTTATAGGTAGCGCGTCATGCGATAAGCAAAATCATGCCCGAAGTTTTCATGCGCTGTCAGCGGATTTTTCTAAAAAGTAATACAAATTCTTCTCGAATATCCCGCCAGGATTCGGAACACATCTAAGATGTATTTTCATTCATAATCCATGTATTTCTTACTTCTTCATCGCTCATAGAGGAAAAAGTCCACATCCGTTCGTTCCGAAAACAAAACGATCTAAAGTGGCTACCGCCTCTTCGACAACGGCACTAAACAGTTCTTCCTTCCCTTTATCGTTTTATCAAACCGCTCCTGTTGTAATCTTTGCATTCTCTGAGTGTCTTCAGTTCGGCTTTGATAAATCCCTTTTTCCATGAGACTCTTTACGAGGCACTTTCCAAAGTCTCAGATCAATGCTGGTATCTCGGTTTGACATATACTCTCTCCTTCATATTTTGCTGTTCAGCAGATGAACTTAGTTTGGTAATCATATTATCGATAATTCAGTTATCAGTTATGTTCTATAATACCAGCTTAGTTTGAATGTCAACGCTTTTTCTTGCTGCTTTATATTTTTCTTGTACCTTATATTTCCTTGACATTTAAAGTATCCTGTGGAAAAATCGAATATTTATAATTTTTCTGGATAAAAATAGCGGATGAAGTGAACTTCATCCGCCACTAGCTAATTTCTTCGAAAAACTTTTTATAATTATTCACAAAACATGAGGCGTTTTTCAATTCATAATTCACATTTCATGAGCGAATTATCAGATTACGCATACTAATATCTTTTTAAATCAATTCCTTATCTAAAGAAAAATCAATTACATTGATATTCAAAAATCCCTTATCATCATACCAGCGTTTTTCCAATATCTTTCCTTACCACAATTTTTAGGGAAGGAATCTCCGTAAGCGTAAATGGTCTAGAGTTCTACTCACTTTTTCATCCGTAGGCATCGCATACGCCGACTGGATATAGATTCGTTTTCCTCCTGTATTTACGACAAAATCAATTTCCTTTGGAGTACGAGATGGATTCCTTTTTCATAGTGTCCTCGCATAAACAACACCAACATCAACAGAAAACTGTCGGATATTCAACTCATTATATAGGATATTCTCCATGATATGTGTCATTTTCCTGCTGGCGGAATCCTGTCTTGCATTTCTAAGTCCAATATCCTCACAAGTATATTTATTTGGCGAGTCAAAAATAGGATTTTCCTTTTACGTCATATCGCTGACTTTCTGAAAAAGATGCATCTTCTAAATGTCCGATATATGCCCGAATCGTATTAGTGATCACTCCCCCTTGCTTTGACTTTCAAAGTATTGGCAATTTAGTCGGATTGTTAATGAACCAACCGAAGAACCAAAAGCAAATCCAATATCTGTTCAGTACATCTTGTCTTTCAATTCTCCGTTCAACAATGTCTTTATATACACTTCTGAAAAAGGGATTTTCAGATAATTCATCTTAGCCGTATCATTAGGTCTTGACAGGATAAGTGGCATACCGCCATAAAATGCATATTCATCAAACGCTTCATTTTTGTCCTCGCCAACAGAAGAATAATATTCCGCAAAGCTAAGCGGGTGTACTCTTATTTCATCAGCTGTCCTCTAAATTCGGTAAGAATATCACTGGGAAGCCATTTTTGGAATGCTTCCTGTCACATAAACATCTAAATTCGATAAAGCTCTCCAAATCGTTGAGAGCATCGTAAAAAGTAATTTTCTTACCATCCGGATTATATGGATTAGCTACCTCATCAGACATTTGAATTTCATCAACAAAAGATAATACTCCTCTTTGCTCTTTTTCCACTTTCTCTCTTACGGAGGATGAAAGAATAAGCGGATTGCGATATTGAATATCTTTCACAAGGTCAAGCTCAATCGTAATAATCTGTTCTTCTTTTACACCATTCTTAATTAAATAATCTCGGTATATATTTTTAAGAAGATGGGATTTACCGCATCTTCTGATTCGGTAATGACTTTCACTAAATCCGTCAAAACGATAGGAAATCAACTGCTTAAGGTAGCTATCACGCTTAATTTCCATAAAACTGCTCCATTTCATTGAAAATTTCATGCCTATTTGAGGCTTTTGCAATCATAATTTTATCTGTTTTTCTGTTAAGTTTTTCCAAGTTATATCTGAAAAATTATAGCCTATTTGAGGCTAAAAGTTCAGTAAGAATGCTTTTATTTTTCTCCCATAAAAAGGTGCTGCACCTCATTGCAATCATCTCTGTAATTATACTCTCTATTCATTGAAAATTTCTGTCCATTACAGCAGTTCCACCTCAATGTTTGCAGCAGTAAAGACTTCTTTTCCTTATCAAAATTGCGATCAAAGGGATAATGAAAAACAGGTAAGAACATAATCTCTTCTTCACAATATGACTGAAATGAATTATTCTGCCCAATTCTCCATTTTCAGAGCACTCACTCTGGAAAATTCTTTCACGTTATTCGTTACAACTGTATATCCAGAGACTGCGCATGACCTGCAATCATCATATCGAGAGGGCCTATCGTCGTACCCTTTCTCCAAACCTGCTCTAATCTTTTCCGCAACAATCAGCCGCATCCACGTCCAAAATCCAGAATCTCCATATTCGCTAGAAGCATGGGAGTGCCAATCTGTTCTTCTCCACGGCTGCGCTCTTTTCTACACCATGCACCAATTCGGCATAAGTGACCGATGATATACACACATCCTCCGGATGAATAGTCTGTATTTTTGAAATACCTTTTTCCGGCTTATGCTTGATCCATAAATACAGATATTGGTGTCAAGCATATACCTCATCAGCTCCTCACGCTCCTGTGCCGAATTTGTTCTTCCATCCGCCATGAAATCATCCGAAAAACATATCTATTGCTCTCATAAACGAGATCCCACTTGTTTTCTTTTGGAAGTAGTATAACAGATCCCTATCTTATTCACTACTACCTCATCTGATGAAAATCGACACTCCTTAGGAAGTCTCGATTGCCTGACTTCTTCCATTTTTAAAAACCTTTGCAGTCATCATATAGATCACCTTCCTTCCCTTTTAATATACACTGAATATATATCTCGATATATACCAAGTCAGAAACTTATCGATTTATACCTTCTAACTATCGATTTATACCTTCTAACTCTAAACGGAGATATTAAACGGAGGCTCCTGCGGCGACTCCTGTGGAAGTTCCGGCTGCTCCAGGGAAGATTCTTTGCCGAAAAGATTAACGCCTGACTCATCGAGTGATAGCCAGGCGTTTTGTTCCTTTACTCCTGAATACATTTTCAAGTTCCCGGCAGTAATTATTCTTATCTTTCGTCATCATCCGGCAATGGTCGTAGCCTTCCCATCACCTTCATTTTTGGCAAGCGGATGAGTCTTGGGGATCATCTTCTTTGCGTTTTTATAATCAAAATCACTTATCTCCGTCGCAAAGACGCATTTCACTGAACATCATCGGAGCGGCGGCAGTTCCACGATGCGCAGTCGTGAACGATGTTTCGGATGCTCTCCTCATTCATTGATATAAAATGTTTTTGCCAGAAGCGGGCGCCTCTTCTCCAAACATGCGAGGACATCTTCTTCACACTAAGCTCGGATCTGCAACAGCTTTCTTATGTTTATGCAGAAACACTGTGCGGAGAATCCACTCCATCAGCTTTGCATTGGTGTAGAAACTGCTTCCCTCAAAAACAGATGGTTGAATGCAATATCATTATATTTGAGAAGCTGTGAAGAACCACTCACGCCCGAGTGAAGCCCCATATCCGAGTGAGAGCTCCGTGATATCAGCCAAATACTCATGGATCTGTTTTGCCTCGTCAGCAGCACTTTTTATAAGTATCCTTATCGGCATCGCCGTGCGCTGAGAGATCCGGTGCGAGATAACGGTATTCCTCTCCAATGATGTCAGCAGTAAATGTCTTCATACCGTTTGCTGACGAAAGCATCGGATGGATCAGAAGAATCACGTCCTCTTTTCGTTATTCCAATCATGCATTATCATTTTCGAAATACCTCACAAGGAATCCCATAAATATAATCCCTATAATAATATGAGAGCAAAACCATGTGAATCGATACATAAAATTACAAACATATTGATTGCTTTTAGTATATGATGATTTGGGAACGCTGTAAAATAGTCAAGCTACAATATTATTACCATACCAATCTTTTATTGCCGGATACAGTTCTCTAAAATTCCAATAGCTCGCTCATATTTTTCTACCAGTATTTCTTCCGGCTCAATGGAATCCTTTACTCTTACAATCCGAGATACTGCTGATTCCAGATCTTGATAGAAAATCCTGAATCCAACCGCAGCAAGAATCGCTGCTCCTAAAAGCAGGCCCTTCATCTTGCTCTGGAACTCTACTGTAACATCTCATAACATTGCTATTATCTCACACCACAGCAGACTTTTCGCTCCCCCTCCACAAATCTTCGTTCGATTTTACCTTGATTCAAGCTCTCTTGCAATCTCAAAAGAATCGCGCAGTCAAAAAGCCACTCCTCTAAAAACAGCCTGCCATATCTTCTCTCATTAGTATCTGGGACATACCTACAAACATTGCTTTCTAGCAAAAGGATTATTGTGTGGGCTGCTTTTCTCCCATAAGGTACGGAAGAAAATAAACATTATTTTCCTAATTTCTGAATATTTGCCTGCTCTTCAGCATAATGCGTTGTACCCAAAATATTCTTACACCACCATTGATTAGCTGAAGCTGCACTCAGCATACACCCCATCAGGTGAAAAATTTCCATCAACATGAGCAAAAGAGATGCAATGCGTTAAATGAATCAACTTTGAAATGTGTGCTTTGAAATAAAAATGGTTCCGGAAGTTCCCAAAGAAATATTACACTGTCCCTCCCCTATAGTTCCAGTTCCTATTGCTGCTGCAGCATTATCTCCTACTCGGCAATAATCTTAATGAGTAGGCTTAAAGTCGAGTTCTTCAGTACTTCTTTCTAAAGTACCCTATACTTGTTCATAGCTTTCACATAATTTGGGAGCTGATTTATAATGAGATTACATAATTCTAGCATTTCCTTCGACCAAGAGCGATTCTTCACATCTAAAAGCAATGTTCCCGAGGCATCCGAAAAGTCCTGTACAAAACTCACCGGATAACATATAGATTAAGTAATCTTTGGGCAACATAATACGTCTAATTTTAGAAAATAAATCCGGCTCCTCTTTTTCATCCCACAGAATTTTGGGCAAAAAGTAAAACCGGCAAATGCGATATTTGCTGTCGCTTTCAGATAAAACTTTTTCTTCCCACACTTGTGTTTGAAATTCTGTCTTCCTTCAACTTCTTCCATCGTTCCATAAAATAGCAGGCCGAATAACCCTATCATTTCATCTAAGACTACAAGGCCATGCATTTGTCCGCCAGAAACTAATACAAGTTCCTTCCTTTGCGGTGTCTGCATCAATTCAATAAGACCCCTTCTTGTGTCTCTGAGCCAGTCTTCCAGTTCTGTTCTGACCATCCCGTGTGAAACGAAATAGGATAACTTGTAACACTTATGTAACAATCTTTCCATCATCTCTCATTAAGAGCATCTTTACAGCTGAAGTACCTAAATCAATACCAATGAAATACATAATTACTCCATCTTTTAATATTCCTTATATTAATGCCAAAGATTTCCTTTTTATTCTACATTTCATGCCGTGTTTCCATTGCTTCCATATGACAGTTTTAAACGCCTCTCCAGCATAATGACAATGATATCAAAACAACATATAAATGCTGTTCAAAGAGATTCCCCATAGGTTGAATAGATTCTACCGCTCTGGGATCCGTCTTCATTAAATACTGAGGCGGGTACAAAAGAACAAAAATCCTGCAAATTCACGATTGACTTGATTCGCAGAACCTGTAACTATAGCTACAGTAACACCGGATTTCTTAGCCTGTTCAGTTACATACTGTATGTCAATCTTTCCTGACCCGTTCAGTAGCGATAAAAGATCGCCTTTATGCATTCAGGTGAGTATCATCCAAATCCAGTGCACTTCTTTTTCCTAAATGCATAAGTCTCATAGCGAATCCTCTTGTAGATATTCCTTCTCGCCCCACGCCCATGCAAAAATTCTATCTGCTTGGACAATCAAATCCATAAACTGTTCCAACTCTGCCACATTCTGCGCCTCAAACACTGAAAGATGTTCTTTTCATTACTGTTTTAATAAATCTTGGTACTCATGCTTACAAGTCATTGTTTTACCTTTTCCTTTCTCGATTTTTCTTGGTCTTTAACTATATAGATTTTTCATACTTGCTTTTAAGAGCTCTTTCGAGATGAATAATTATCAAGTTCTTTATTTAAAGCCTAATACAAGAATAAGCATAATCATGTCAATGTATATGGTGATATGATAATATAAGTAAAAGCATGGACATTACCTGCATTAAAATAATAGCGATGACTGTCCCATTACTTTTCCCTTTTCCACCATTGGGACTGATACCACCAATTACACAAACTATCATCGTTTGTAAGAATAGGTATCTCCATAACCCACTTTTTGCAGAATTAACTTACTAAGAATAATTAGGCCTACCATTCAGACATAATGCCGTAGTAAAAACCATAATTGTCATCTTTTCATTATTAATGCTGAAAACCTTGCCACCAACAAGTTGCGCCCCCAAAGATATACAGTCTTTTCCAAATGATGTGAATCCAATCACTCCTGCAACAAAAGCGATGCCATTAGGAAACACCAAAAATAAGCGGAAGACCTAAAAAGTATGGATTTTCCAAAGCTGCAACAGGGATCAATTTCCCCACGCTACTTCCCACATAACTGCCATTCCTATACCCTGAATCAAAGTCATAGTTCCCAATGTTGTAAATTAAAGATGTTGCGAAGTCTTTTGCCACAATAATTCATTCAAAAGCCCAAACATGAGGCTGTTAAACAGCAACAAATAATGCCAAATAATTCGTGACAGTCGCACTAGCCCCATTGACCATGTTCCATTCATCACATTTGCGATAATCTGCAAAGCGTATTTGCATTGGCAATAATCGAAGATCTATTCCGCCAATCATATTGGATAACATCATCGCAAGTGCTAGAAAACCAAATTCAGGTATCTGAAATGCCATGGACTGAATATTTCTCACCGAATCATAGAGCACAAAACATAAATGCCGATGTCAATCAAAACCGTTAATACATTCCTACAAGGATGTAGAAATCCAACTCACCCCTTAGCATCATAGGTCTCATTTCCATTCTCCTTTTAATCCATAAAAATCAAACAGCTTCTATGTCTTGCCTCGATAGGAGGTGATTGCCACTGCTATCACTAATATTACGCCCATAAAACAAATTATTCCATGAGGAAGAGACCAATTAATATAAGTGTAGAAATTTAAAGATAAATGATTAATACTCCTAGAACTTCTCAAGATTTTTCCTTCTCCCCGTGATTCTTGTTTCCACCAATCACCACATAATAACCATCAATTCTTTCTACCCCACCATTTTATTTTGGATAAGAGCATTTACCTGAGCGTGGCTTTTATCCCCATGATACCAGCTTAAAGCACCGGAATATGCATAAACAAATAATCTTATTGAAAAGGATTAAAACCAGCCTTCAGGCTGATTCCTCATTATTTCAACCACAGTCAATTCTCTTCCTATCATTGTTTTATTTAAAATAAAGTAAGTAGTATCGCTACCAGAAGAACCGGAATAAAGGATAACGTTAGTCCACTTGTTCCGATTTGATTACTAACCTTAAAATCGTTCCACGTCAAATTTCGATAAACATGAAGGAAGAACTCCTGATCCAAATGATTGATCGCTAATAAAAGGTTGTCATAATTCCTGTGAAATAAATTCTGCGTTCCCAATGTAATAATAAAGAGGTAGTGAACCAATTAATTAAAAGTGAATTAATTATGCCAAGCACTATTCCTATAAACATTGAGACAATAAAAGCATAAATTATTAATCCCTGCTTGAATCATAATAAATATGGAAGTGTAACTGCCAAATAACGCAATAGACATAAAGGAAACACTCAATTCCCCTGAAATCATAACCACTAAAAGTCCAATAGCTACAATCATAGTTGTGGAAGAAGTCTTTGTTATGTCAAAAATGGTCTGAAGTTCAAAACTGCGCATTTTTATTCCTACAAATACACTGTAAAGAACTACAATAATCAAAAGATTCTCTGATAGGAATCTGATCGTGGCCATTTATATCATCTCTTTCTCAACCACTACAGCTGGCTTTAATCAAATCACTGATTTCCTTCCTACTCCATTTCGCTTCAGTTCCTTTTTCATCGTAGAATTTTAATATTCTACCATTTGCCATAACCATTACACGATTACAATTGTCATCAATTCGGGTATTTCATCTGAAATCAGAATAATAGCCATCCCTGTTCTGCAAATTGATGAATCTGCTCGTAAATTTTCAGCCTTAAATCAATATCAATTCAACTGCAGGATTATCCATAATAAAAAGCTTTTGACTCATAGCAATCCATTTTCCTATAACTACCTTCTGCTGGTTTCCTCCTGATAGAGTTCCTGCCTTTGTTTCTATAGATGGAGTCCTTACCTTCACTTTGTTGAACATACTTTTCAATCATCCATCTCAGCTTTATTATCAAGTTCCTCTTTGACTAATTTTGAGAGATGACTGATGCAGAGGTATTTTCCTTAATGCTAGATCCATAAACAAACCTTGAGTAAAACGGTCTTCCGGAAGCAAAGGCAATACCAGCTTTTTAGCCAACATTGGAAGTTATAGCACCTTGCCCTTAACCACCATTTTTCCCTGAATCCGGCTTGTTTAAACCAAATAAAGACATTACGAGCTCTGTTCTTCCGGATCCTAAAAGACCAGTGATGCCGAATATGTCTCCCGGGCGAATTACCAAAAGCATATTCTCCTGTGACCTTTTTCGCGTAGATTTTGTACTTCGAAATAGTTTCTCGTTTCACACTTCCGCTCAAAATGCGGATATTCTACAACTCTTCCCGTCATATAGTACGCTAGGATTTTTCATCTAATTCCGTGCTTTTTAAAATCAGCTACTACTTCCATTTCTAAAAATAGTAATAGTATCCGACACTTTAAAGACTTCATCCAACTTGTGACTGATAAACACTATAGCAAGACCTTATTCTTTAAGTTCTATCATATTTTCAGTAAACGTTCTACTTCTGCATTGGTTAATGCGGTAGTTGGCTCGTCCATAATAAAATTCTTTGTCCTGGGCAGGCTCCGCAAATAGCCACTATCTGCTTATTGGCCATGAAAATCTCACCAACTTTCTCATCCAGGGCCATTTCTTTCAATCTTATCTAACTGTTCTTTTGCGATATCATGAATCTTTTTCCAGTCTATGAATTTTTATTTTCAAAATTTCCAGCCACTTGATAGTGATATTTTCAGCCACCGTCATATATGAGTGACAAGTCTTATATATAACTTGAATACCATGCTTCTTAGCTGACAGTGACAGTTCAGTAAAACTATTCCCACGTGATGATTTCTCCTGATCAGGTTTATATACCCCAGAAATACATTTCACCAGTGTTGATTTTCACATCCGTTCTCACTGCGAGGGCAATGTATCTCACCAGCATTAATTTGAACATTTACACTTTCTAAGGCGAACACCAACAAAAGATGCATGTATATTTTAGCTATTAGAATTGCTCCATTATTATCTCTATGTATGGAAACGGGCATGCTAAGGCCGCCCGTTACTCCCTTTTCAGAAATCGTAATTGTCGATATTGTCTGCAGTAAACTCAAAGTGGTGCACTGCCATAAGCAATACCATCCTAAGCTTCATGCTTTTCATATCCTGTCACTTTTGAGGTCAGTACCATCTTGTTATGACCAGAGCGGATGAGATAAGCTGCAGCAGCAGTTGCATAGCCTGCATCTGCCGGTCTCCAGCAAGTCCCTCTGCCATCGGACCATCTTTATGTACGTTGCAGACATAGATGGTAGAGCAAGAAACCACTTTTACTTTTCCTTCAAGGTATTTTTCCGCAAGCGCTTCATATTCCACCACCTGGGCTGGAGCAATCAAAAGAAACCTGCTATATCCGGATAGCTTTAAGTACCTCAATGCTTTTATCATGAGCTCCTCGACAGAGTTTCCGTCTTCGTATGGTTCATTGAAATGTGCATCAGGATAATTCTTTTCAAATATTCTGTTGCAGCGTATACCAAGCCATATGTGTATCCATAGTCAAACCACCTACGAATCAGCATATTTTCCTTTTCCATCCATAGCCTTAGTAAAGCTTCTCGCCAAAAAGTTCTCCAAAGGTCTGGGACTCAAATGCCTCAATATCTAAATCACCTTTTGCAGTACTTTGTTGCTTCATAGTGTAACAACTGTAATCCCTGCCTTGCAGGCTTTTCTGAATAGTCGGAACTAATGCAGCAGGGATCGTTCGGAACAACACAGATAGCATCAACTCCTGAGCAATTAAATCTTCATGATGGAAATTTGGCTTTGCCGCATCTCCTTTTTCCGGATGCTTGCACAAACATTTAAGCCTGTATCTTTTTAAGCTGGTCAATTCGAAGCCATATCGTCAAACCAAGTCTAATGCTGCTTCACGATCATCACAACCTTATAGTCAGCCGGATCTGAACCCTTATTGGTTTTCATGATTCCGCTTCCGCCTTAGTGGAATTTGCCGGTGTTATGAGGATGACCCACAACTACAAGCGCTGACATTGACTACCACTGCACAGAAGAGCAAATGCAAATAGCTTTTTCTTCATAATCTGTACCTCCTTAGATAAAAATACGAATCCAACCGCAATCAGTATATTTTGCATTATTTAATTCCAATTCAAAAACCGAGTTCATTATCCACTTTTCTTACTATACAGATTGTTATAGTTTTTCTAATATAATAAATCTAGCAATAAGCAACAATATCAGAAAAATCTCCTTGGACTAATATTTCAAATATGAAGGCTACATTTAGATGATAAGATATACTCCAAATTATATAATTCCTTCTTAATTTCAATCTCATTATCAGCATAACTATTTTTGTAGCTAACTTTTGCTGCATCTTTACTTTCCTTTTCCGTAGTTCAAAAGGCTAACAGTAGATTACTTTTATAAATCTCTTGCAGGGTGTTCATATAGTAGTGCTGAAAATATTTCGATACATTAAAAACCTTGAGGCCTTATCTAAAACAATCCTCAAATAAATATATCAGGTGGACTTATATCACTGGTCGATGAGCTTATTCTCCCATACATGTAAAAATGTCACGAACACAATTAACCAGCAACTGACTCAGCTCATAAAAGTATATAGAAATTAACTATATCACATTGAAAAACCTTATACTGTTTCAACCAGTTATGGAGCCAGTTAAGAACAAATTATGAGAGTACAAATACGCGTAATCGAAAAATCCGATGCAGGATATCCAAGCTGGATAACTGATTATTCAACACAGATGGTCTTTTTCCTGGTTCGCAACTGTATAAAGTTCAAACCTTGAATCAGGAGAATCTTGGAACTCTCATTATTAACGTAAATATGGATAAGTTAATCCAGAATTCTACAGATTCAATATTATATAACGAGATGTGAATATATTGTCTATCAGGATAATCAACTACTTTTATCACAAAAATCTATCCAACGATGATGACCTTTTCCTTCATTAGATGCAGACTATAAAATTATCCGACTTAAGAACAGCGATGTGTGTGTAAAAGTCAAATTAAAATTACCGGTGGAATTATATCTGTCTTGTTCTTATACAGAAATATCTCAGCAACTAACGCTTCAGTATTTATAGCTATTTTATTTATATTATTTTTCTCGTCTTTCTATCTTTGTACTTAGCTTCCAAAGTATGTAAAAAGAATCACTGCAGACTTTAATGTTCTTATGGATAAAATGAAATCTTTTAGTGTGGAAATTATAATGAAGAAAACGTCAATTTTGATTATTCAACAAGAAAAAGACAGATAGTGTTCTCCATCATCACTTTGATGATATGACTATTCAAATCAATAATTTAATAAGAGAAAATTATTTAAATGAACTTTTAAAGAAAGACGCTGAGTTAAGATCTTACGAAAGTCAAGTGAATCCACATGATATAATGCTTTGAGATTCTATTGGAAGCAAAAGCCATTGGTGCAAATATAATATCATCCATGATTGAAGCCCTAGGACATTCTTTTTAAGAAGCTTCAATGGGTCAACACCTGATTTCATAAAAGAAGACTTAGATATTGTACATAGTTATACAATTCAGAAAAATTCGTTTTGATGAAGAACGACTATGTTACAAAGAGAGTTTTACCAGAAGATATTTTCATTGCTTCAATTCCAAAATGAGTATTCAACCACTTGTTGATAACGCCATACTATACAATGGAATACATCATAGACAATGCATAATCGAGTTTCCGGATCATTAAAAATGATATTATCCATATTTTAATTACAAACAATGATTTAGTTTAGAAGATGATGACTGGATAAGCTTCGATAATGGTATGGTTAAAGCGCATGGCATAGGAATTGGCCTACTCAATGTGACCAGCGGATCAAACTTCTTTTTGGAAATGACTTTTGGGCTGAGCTTATATAATCCAGATGATGATCATGCGACTACAGAACTTATATTTTCCCAGGAGAACAGAATGCTAAAATTACTCATTGCAGATGATGAAAAAGCTAAAGAGATTCTATTAGTACTCTCATTGATTGGAATTCTTTAGAAATCAAATTAGTGGAGCGCATGGTATCGATGCCTATAATATAATACTAGACCATATCCTGATATTATCTTAAACAGGTATATGTGTTCGGTCTCACCGGCTTTGGGAAACTTATTAGGAAAATTCATGAAACTGCCTCCAAAACTGAATTTATTATTTTGTCGGTTATGTGCAATTTGAATCATGTCAAAAGCCAGTTTCTATACATGGTGTCTAACATTATTTATTGTAGCTATGTACAACGTGAACAAATGTAATCGATAGCTTTGGTAAAGGCTCGAGGATACGCACCTAAACAAAGCTTTTCAAAAGAGAACAAAAGCTAATGAACTAAAGGCAAATCTCAAGCTGTCTGGTAGTCTACTTTTGCCAACTTAATTAGTGCTGTTTATCTGTCGCCCCCAGATATACAATTATCCGAGAAAAGGATATATATCCTTTTTACTCGATTTAGAAATCATTGGAGATATGAATGCACCATGATACATATTATATTTATTATGCCTAAATTCCTCAACAAAATCCTTTAATTGAACTTCAATAAGCCGGAAAATAGCAAATTTGTGTCCTAATATTCAGCTTATCTTTGTGAAGCACAGCATACTATGTCTTTTTCTTTGAGGCTTTTGCGAAAATATCCTCTCGTGAAGACGTGCTTTCCGGACTCTGCTTGCGGTTTGCACTGAATATCAACATATTCATTTTCCATCAATCACTGTATTGACTGAAAAGGTAACTAAACAAATTAGTCAGATATCACCTGTCTCTATAACCTCGCATGAACGCTCTGCAGAGCTTATCTAACATAGCAATATTTTACGCAATGTCAGATCACCAGAAACATGTACTGTGTCGATCCGGTATTAATCTCAAAGCTCATCGAACTCATGGATACTCTTTTCAGCGTGAACAGATGCTAACTATCTTCATCCGGTTTGCATCTGCACTATCACGTCGTCTTTATCTCAAAACTACTGGCAATCAATGCCGTTTCAGTATCAAACTTCTATCAGAAATAGATAAAATACAGGACCTCATCTGTTCTGAAAACAATTGATCTTAGAACAGATAAACAAAATTATATTATTATTCTAAGCAAAATGAAAACGCACAAATGAACACAAAAGTGACAAAAGAATTAAAGAATATGTAGAAAGTCACATTGAAATGTCTGAGCTTTCTCCTCAAATGGATAGGAGAAAAGGCCATGTTCTGAATGAGTGATTATCAAGTAGAAAATTCACTGCATAGAAAGCGGAGAACATTTTTCGTGCAATATTGCTTGCAGCTCATCTGTACTGAAAAGTCCAAAGAACTATTATCTGGTTTCCTATCTTATAACATATCAACAGTGCAGAAAGCCGTAGGTTGCGCTAAACGCACAACATTTCTCCACAGATTTTCTTAAGAAATATTGTGGTGTCACTCCTAAAATTACAGTATATTGTCATTACAAAAGATAGTATCAACATAATGGATTCTGGTATAGCGAAACTACATAACACTAGATTTACTAGGATATACAAGGAAAAAGAATACCCTTTATGTCAGAGAAAGTATTCCTCTACATAATCAAAAATGAACGAGTCAGTGTCCAGTGGGAAAATATGAGCAGTATATGGTGAAGGACGAAGGAACGATGCTCTATCCACTCATCTCCGAGAGGAACATGCGGATCTTTCTGTAAACGTGAACAGTCAATTATACTCTGAAAAGAAAAAGCATTCTAAAGCTTTCTCTATGCTGTCATATTTTATTATGCTCACCCTTCGTACAATATTATTTCAGCTATGTCTCTATCCATTCCACTTTTAGTAAATGGTCGTCAATCTCTTTCTTTTATAGGAAAATAGCGGATGAAGTTCACTTCATCCGACATACAATCTCTTTTGTCTTCAAAATAGTTCAACACTAATATGCTACATACAGCTGCTCTGAATATGGTTATTCACCATCCAAGGTGCAATTCTTCCTATCACTATCCTTCTTCGTTAATGTGAAAGTATACCGCGGGACTCTACTCCCATCATTGCTCTTTTAAAGATTTGTGATAGCAATCAATGTCTTCCAATCAGCTCTTCCGGCTCATAAAAGTCATGAATGCCGGAAAGAATCGTTCTGTCAGTACTCGGTTCCACGTCCAAGGTAAACTGTAAAGCTTCTTACTCTTTTGAACGGCAAAAGCAACTCTTACCTTTACCGCACGGAAGTCGAGATTTACTGAAAAGTCTCAAAGTCAACCTGTTCTTCGAAGAGAGGTCTCAATCTTCACGTTTGAAAAATCAATCTTTTCGGAACGATCGCAACTTGGTCTGCAAAATTCTGCTCCGATTACCCTTAGATGCCCTATTTCATCTCTTCTTCGTCCAAGGACTTCATTGTGAAAGTAAAACATCACGAATCGATGCCGCATCGGTAAGTAGCATCACCAGACGGTCGATACGTAGCCGATTCCGCCCGTTGGCGGCATACCGATTTCCATAGCATGAAGGAAGTCTTCATCGGTGGTTCGCTTCCTCATCTCCCGCATCAGTCAAAGCATCCTGTGCCTTGAAAACGCTCTCTGATCGATCGGATCGTTCAGCTCGAATAGCATTTGCCATTTCTCTTCCGTAGATAAAGAGCTCGAAACGCTCTACCTTTGTCGGGTCGGTCGGCTTTCTTCTTTGTAAGCGGAGAAATGGATGAGTGTGATCCATGATAAAGGTCGGCTGAATGTCGCTCGCAGAACTCTTCAAAGAAGAGATTCTCGATATCGCCGATACCGTGATGTTCTTCGTAAGCGATTTCCTTTTCTTTTCGAGGGCCTCGCCCTTCCAAGGTCTTAATCTTGTCAAAATCAATGCCCGCATATTCCTTAATGGCATCGGTCATGGTAAGTCTTCTGAACGGGCTTTCCAGGTCAATGGGGGTTCCCTGATAGCTGATATGGAGAGTCCCGCAAACCTTCTCCGCAAGATACCGGAACATGGACTCGGTGAGCTCCATCATCCCGTCGTAGTCGGTATAAGCCTGGTAGAGCTCCATCAGGTAAACTCCGATTATGACGGGTATCGATTCCCCTCGTTCCGGAACACTCTTCCGATTGCAAACGCGCTCCATACCGCCGATAATCAGACGCTCAAGTAAAGCCTCGGGAAATACGAAGCTTTACGTCCCTGATTTCAGCATTGTAATGGGTCTCAGCGACGCCGTAGCTCGCCCGCATTTTTCCACCAGCATCGGTGTCTCTACCTCCAGAAAATCTCTTCCGGCAAGAGAAGTTCCGAACTCGCGAAGAATCTCAGAACGCTTCACAAAAACATCGCGGCTGTCTTCATTCATGACTGAGGTCCACATAACGCTGACGATAACGGGTATCCGTATCCTGCAAAACCGTGGAACTTTTCCCGAAGCGGGTAGAGAGACTTGGAGAGTAGGACAATCTTCTCCCGTGAATCGAGATTTCTCGTCTGCGTCCTAAAACATAACTGAAACTTCCACGATATCTCCGATATCCAGTTTTTATAGGCCTTGTATTCTCTTCTTCCGAGACTTCTCCTGACCTGCTCATAAACCTGAATCTTTCCATCTCGATCCTGTACATGAAGGAAGCTGGCTTTTCCCATCACACGCTTTCTGCCTATAACACGTCCGGCAATCACTACCTGCTGGTTTTCCAAAGCAGCGAAGTTCTCTTTAATCTCCATGGAATGGTGGTCTGCTTTTGCTTTGGTAACAATAAACGGATCCGCCTGAGCGTCCTGCAACTCCTTCAACTTATCATATCTTGCCTTTCAAAATATGGTTCATGTCTTGCATTTTGTTCTTTTTTCCCATGGCTCTCCCTTTCTTATTCACACTATCCATAGCGTTATTCTGTTTTCTGGAAAGTTCCCTGCTATATGGAAATTTCTTCATCGACTAATGCACTTATTCCTCGTTGAACGCTCCACCTTCAGCACCTTTATATTCTATAGGACCGGCCTGTGTTTCCACGGAAATATCATCTCCTGCCTTATGATGAAGCAGAGCTATCCCCTACGGGACTCGTTGAAATCTTTCCTTGAAGAGAATTTGCCTCCTGCAGAGCCCACGATGGGTACACCACTCTTCCCTCAAATCTCTTGTCATAGCTGCTACCTCTACAGCCAATGTTAATGGTTCCTCTTCCGCATCCTCCACTACTCCGCATTTTTCAGAAGTGTCTCAATGGCTACTGATACGCTCTTCAATTTCTCTTTTGCTCATCTTTGCCGCATCGTACTCCGCATTCTCCGATAAATCTCCTGTTCTCTGGCCTCTTTGATTTTTCCTCGGCTATTTCTTGCCTTTCTATTTACTTTTTAAATCATGTAATTCCTTCTCCAACTTATTTAAGCCGGCTCTGGTAAGGAGATTCTTTTTCCTCTGCCACGTTACAATTCCGCCCTTTCTTCGTTTATATATATTTTTAACGAACTGAAGTCCGTTTAATACAAAGTTAATTCACAGTTTGAAGATGTCTCAGGCTTCGCCTGCGCCACTGATATAGAGAATACAGGGCTTTCGGTCTACGGAAGCTGCTCACACGAGAAGATATTTTAACAATCGAAACTGAATAAGTCAATGCATTTCTTTATTCTCGGCATTTTTCATCCTACAGTGCCTCAACCATCTTGTAAACCTCTTCCAGATTCTGTTCCTGATTGACCCTATTTCTCCACCTTGCCGCATCGGGCATTCCTTCCATATACCAGGAAAGATGCTTTTCTCATTTCGAGCAAAGCCAAATGCTCACCCTTGATTTTTCCATCAGCTGCAGGTGTCTGAAAAGCATCATCTCTTTTCGTTCTTTCCGTGAGTGCAGCTCTTCACTCCATTTTCCAAAAAGAGACCGAACCTCCTAATCAAGAAAGGATTTCCTGCACCCTCTTCCCAAAGAAATACCGTCTACCCCGGTGGAAAGGAGCATCGCCATGGCATCTTCTTCCGTGAAAATGTCTCCATTTCCAAAAAGAGGAATATGTACGGCTTCCTTTGCTCTTCGAATCCATTCCCAGTCGGCTCTTCCCCCTGATAATACTGTTCTCTCGTCCTACCGTGTACCTACAATGGCGGAAACTCCTGCATTTTCCGGCACTTTTACAAAATCAAAGCACGTTGATATGGTCATCCGTAGCCTAGACGACATTTCACCGTACATCGGAACGGATACCGCTTTAACCATGGAACGTAAGACCTTTTTCGGCAAGAGGAAGGTTTTCCATAAGTGCGAAACCTTTCCTGTTTCTTACCACCTGCGCATGGATAACCCATGTTGACATCAATGATGTCAAAATCCTCCTACTCGTTTCCGCCATTTCAGCCATTATCTCGGGATCCGAACCGAAAAAGTTGTACTGCCTGCTTCCCGGCTCTCCCCTTTCCAGAAGGAATCTGTATTTTTATTCTCTATAGGATGGCCTTTCTGAGAGACTCATTTGCGTACAAGTCAGGCTGACTCCCATTTCTTTTGCAAAGAATCCGGTAGGCAGATCCGTTACTCCTGCCATCGGCGCCATAAGAATATTTCCCGGCAGTTGCACCGTACCGATTTGTACAGGATGAAAAGTCGTGCTCCTTCCTTTTTCTTCGGAAAAAGATGCATCAAAAAGTGCTCTATCCCATGACTTTGTATATTTTCTGTCAAGATTCTGATTCCAGTTCCAAACTATCCTCTTTATCTCCCGCTTATCGTACAAGGAGCTGTGCAACGTAGCATACTGTTCCGACGAAATGTCCTTCTTCATCTGTAATGCTTCCTGAATGTCATAATCCACAAATGCTCCGTTTTTGTATGCCACTAAGCGATTCGACTTTCCTTCCACAAGGAGTTCCACAGCCTTTGCTCCCATAATGGAAGCATAGTAACGGTCCTTACAGGTTGGTGAACCGCCTCTTTGCATATGCCCAAGAATAGTTGCTCGGGTTTCAATTCCGGTTGCCGCTTCAATTCGACTGGCCATGAGGAAGAATGACCGATTCCTTCCGCATTAACAATGATATAGCGCTTCTTTCCTCTTTTTCTACTTTCAATGATACGGTTAATGATAGCCTGCTCATCTCCGTCATACCTCTCCGGCAGAAGAATCTCCTCGGCTCCGTTTGCCACACCGCACCAAAGCGCGATATATCCGGCGCGTCTGCCCATTACTTCAATAATGGAGCAACGTTCATGAGAAGTGAAGTATCCTGAATCTTATCAATCGCCTGCATGGCGGTATTAATGGAAGTATCAAAGCCGATAGTATAGTCTGTGCAGGCGATATCCAAGTCAATTGTTCCGGGCACGCCGATAGTATTAATCCCAAGTGCGGAAAGCTTTCCGGCCCCCATAAAGGAAACCGTCTCCTCAATAATCACCATACCGTCTATATGCTGTGCTTTTTACAGATTTCTGCCCTTCTTCTGTCCCTTCAGCAGTGGTGAACTCTTTACAACGGGCAGTATAGAGAATGGTGCCTCCATGACTGATAATATCCGATACGGAAATGTGCTGTCCATATCCACAATTTCTTCTTCCAAAAGGCCTGCGTATCCTCGCATGATTCCTTCACTTTTTAAGCCGTGATGAATTGCACTCTCACCACACTGCGGATTGCTGCATTCGTTTCGGTGCATCACCTCGGAAGTTAAGATCTCAATCGTTTTTACTGCTGTTTTTTGCCATAAAAGCCTCCACTCTTTTATTTTTCAAACTCTACTTAGGGTCTATCCATAAACCAAAAATATACTTCTAAACAGGAAAAAGTATATTACTGTATTCTTATAGGAATTTCAAGGATTTTACTTTTTCTTTCAGTATTTTCCTGCCGAATAACCTCGATAAGAGCTTCCTTTGTTTTTCTCCCGGAAGCTATTCCCGGTTCTTCGGAAGTCTTTTAATCGCCTTCTCCTTTTTCAGAAAAAGGACAAGCTCCATTCTCCCTGTTTTCGTCTATAACGCGGTGCAAACTTTGTTCTTGCCTCTCATACTCTTCCTTATCCAGAAATTGTATCCAGATTTCTTTTCTGGCAAATTTTCAAAGGCTATAATCTTTTCGGCAATGAGCTTTCGCCTCTCCCTCATCTTTTCTCTGAATTCTGCCTTTTACGAAAAATCTTTTCTGTCCTCCTCCAGAAATTCCTTTGCCTGTTCAAAGATGTGGAAATGCCACGCTCTCAACGGTCCCGGGTATTGTCTTCTCACAGTAAGAAAGGCCATCATATCATTTTCTTGGTAATACGCTTATTGATGCCCGCAAGCATTCCGCCGATAACGCAAAAGTTCGTCATCCTTTATGCCGTCTTCCTTTTGCAACTCCTGCGCCTCTTCCGAGAAGTCTCTGGCTTTTCTCGTACATACTTCTTTTCAGCAGCGCTTTGTCACTATCCAGCGGGTGCCCGGAAAGGTATACCCCTAAAGGCATCCTTTTTTCATTACGAAGCAACTCTGCCTTCGGAAATTCGGAAAGATCCGGAAAAATGCAAAGGAGAATTGCTTTTTCTCCGGCATCCTCTCCCAAAAGATCCAGGAGGCTCATTTGCCCCGGAATACTGTCTTGCTTTCCTTTTTGCACATTCTCCAAAACTTGAGAAGCATTACAGCTTTTCTCTTCTGTTGCCTTCCAGGCTGTCCAGGGAGCCGGCATGAATAAAGAATTCCATTGTTCCCGACGATTGAGTCTTTTTCTGACTCATTCGAGCTACAAAATCCTCAAAATCTTTAAATCGACCTTTTTCTCTCCTCAAGAATGGTTTCCGCCGCAGTTCTTCCCTACTCCTTTCACAGCGGAAAGTCCATAGCGAATCGCTCCGTCCTTGACGGAAAATCCCACCTCCGCTTCGTTGATATCCGGAGGAAGAATCGAATCCCTTCTTCCCTGGCCACTTCAATGTATTCCGCAGTTTTAACAGAGTTATCCATATAAGAACTCATGGTTGCGGCGTAAAAACCTCGAGCATAGTAGCGCTTCAGATAAGCTGTCTGATAGGAAAGGAGTGCATAGCTTACCGCATGAGACTTGTTAAAGGCATATTTTGCAAAATCAATCATCTTATCATAGATGCGATTCGCCACAGCCTCGGAGATTCCCTTTGAGAGACATCCGAAAATACCTCTCAGGATTTCGTAAACAAAGTGTTTTCGTTCTTCTTCCATAACGGAAAGCTTCTTCTACTCATGGCGCGTCGAAGCAAATCCGCAGCCCCTATACTGAAGCCGGCGAGGTCCCTGAACAATCTGCATAACCTGCTCCTGATACACGATAACACCATAGGTGTTTTTCAGGATTGGCTCCATTTCTTTACAATCATATTCTACCTTCTCCGGATTTTTCTTTCCCGCAATATAGTCCGGAATAAAGTCCATAGGGCCGGGACGATAGAGTGCCACTCCGGCAATAATGTCATCCAGATTCGTAGGCTGCAGACGTTTCATAAAGTTCACCATACCGGTAGATTCCAACTGGAAAACGCCTGCACAGTCTCCTCTGGAAAGCATCGCATAAAACCTCTTTGTCCTCATAATTCAGTTTATCCAGATCCAGACGAATACCGTGATTCTGTTCGATAAAACGAATAGCATCCTGTATCACCGTAAGAGTTCTCATCCCAGAAAGTCCATCTTTAAAAGTCCCAGTTCTTCGATGGTGGTCATCGTGAACTGCGTGGTTACCGATCCGTCCTGTGCACGGGCTCAGGGAACATAGTCCGAAACCGGACTTCCGGCACGACCACGCCTGCCGCATGCATGGAACTGTGTCTGGAAGCCCTCCAGTCGAAGGCAGAAGTCAATCATGGTTCGCGTTTCTTCCTCCGTATCATAGAGTTCCTTCAGTTCCTTACTCATGGAAAGAGCTTTCTCTAAAGTCATGTTGAGTTCCGTTGGCACAAGCTTCGCAAGCCGGTCACACTTCGCATAGGGAATATCGAGAACACGTCCTACGTCTCGATAACTCCACGAGCAGCCAAGGTTCCAAAGGTGATAATCTGACTCACTTGGTCTTTTCCGTACTTTCTTCCGACATAGTCAATCACTTCCTGTCGTCTTCGTACTCAAAGTCCACATCGATATCGGGCATGGTCACTCTTTCCGGATTCAAAAAGCGCTCAAAAGAAGCTGATGGGCAATCGGATCCACATCGGTAATGCCGATTGCATAGGCCACGATGGAACCTGCAGCGGAACCCCTTCCCGGTCCTACCGCGATGCCGTTTGTTTTAGCAAAGTTAATATAGTCCCAAACCACTAGAAAGTAGTCTACAAAGCCCATGCTTTTTATGATGGAAAGCTCATAGTTCAGCCTTCCTGCACTTCTTCCCCTACTGCTCCATACCGCCTTTCCAGGCCTTTTTGGCAAAGCTCCTCCAAATAGCTTTTCGAAGTATAGCTCCTGAGAAACCTCATATTTCGGTAGGTGATATTCACCGAACTTTATCTCCACTTGACAACGCGCCGCGATGCGCGCCGTATTCTCCAAAGCCTCCTCTGCAAAGGAAAAAGACTTCGCATTTCTTCTTCACTTTTTAATATAAAACTGTCCTCCGGGATAGCGCATTCTGTCTTCATCAAGCAGTTTCTTTCCGGTTTGCAGGCAGAGCAAAAATATCATGAGACTTGCATCCTCCGGGTAGGTATAGTGAATATCGTTTGTCACAACCAGCGAATCCCCTGTCTCTTCATGCAGTCTCAGCATCCCTTGGTTTACAAGCTTTTTGTTCCCGGATAGCCGTGGTCTTGCATTTCCAGAAAAATTCTCTTCCGAAGATATCCTGATAGCGGAGAGCCGCCTTTTTCGCCTTTTTCGTAATCGCTTTGTCGAAGGGCACTGGAAACTTCTCCGCAAGACACGCGGAAAGTGCAATGATGCCTTCATGGTATTTTTCCAAAACGGCATAATCCACCCTCGGCTTATAGTAGTATCCTTCGGTAAATCCCAGTGATACAAGCTTCATCAGATTATGAAAGCCCGTTTCATTTTCCGCAAGAAGAACAAGATGATAATATCTCGCCTCGCCCTTTTGCAGACTCTTCTCTTCCATATTCTCGGTCAAATAGATTTCCGAGCCCCAGAATCGATGAATCCCTGCTTCTTCGCCTCTTTATAGAAATCAATCACGCCGTACATTACACCATGATCCGTTAAGGCACAGGAATCCATTCCGAGTTCCTTTACTCTGGCAATCATTTCCGGAATCTTTCCCGAGCCGTCCAACAAACTGTAGCTGCTATGTACATGCAAGTGTGTAAATGCCATTTTCTCTCCTTATCGTATCATTCTCTCTGACATTAGAGGAAGGGCTCTGAGAATCAACCCTCGAAAGCTCTGGTTTACTCTTTTTATTTAAAAATCACAAATTGATTGATAAGACTATATCGCTTCTCCCAAAAGGTAATCGCTGATTGCTGTAATCGCAGCCTCTTCATCTTCTCCTCTGCTGGAAACATACAGCTCGGATCCATTGTTCAGTCCGAGCGCCATCATTCCCATAATGGATTTTCGCATTGACTCTCCGGCTTCCTTCCGACATATAAATTCTGGACTGAAAGCGACTGGCAATCTGTACCAGCATAGCTACCGGATGATCCTCCGTGTTCTTCGGTAAATTTACTGTAATGTTATTGTCTTCATGGTCTGTGCCTCCCTGGTGCATTGAGCATCCCAAATGCAGAGTGTCTTCACTCCATCCTCGTTCCTAAGCTGTCTTACTGAATTGTCTGAAAAATGCAGGCTCTAAGCAATTTCTACTTTTTGAGGAATGCTCCTCCGGTATTTCTTTTGTCAAATAAAAAATGATTTAGAAAGTCATCCTGACTCATCTTTGTCTCATTCCGGTTTAGGGCAATTTCTTCTCGAAGTTCCTTGCAATCCCTAGCAACTTTACGCAGTCGATGATTTACTCCGCTCTTTCCGATAGGAGTACTGAGTCCCCTTGAAAGTTCTTCCAGAGATGCATCTGGGATATTGTAAACGCTGTTCGGCAAGTTCTCTAAACCGGATTCTATTCGTTTCCAATCCTATCATTTCTTTTAATAAGAAGAATATCTTCCTGCTGCCTCACGCTTGCCTTTACCGTGCGATTAATGTTCGCTCGCCTCAAAGTTTACTCTGCGGTTTACATTCTCGCTCACTTCCTTCAAAAATTCAGGCATTTTTCAAACTCCATGAGATCTGCTAAAAGCCCCTCAGAAGCTTTTAAAAACATCCGCACTCACCTGCATCCTTTAGTAAATCATGGAGTTCTTCTCTGAAAACCCTCGCTTCGGATGAATGGAAAAAGTCTTTAAAATCGCTTCAATCCGTTCTTCCTCCGTCTTGTTTCCGCTAAAACCCAGATGATACTCTTTCATGGGATCCGTTACAGAGCTCCGGCAAGAAAAATCGTCTTAGCTCTTCCTTGCTTTTCTCCTTATCATCTATGCTTATCTTAAAGGTTTTTAGATTGTGTAAAGCCTAAATCAGCCAGTTCCGCCTTGATTCGCTTGGAAAATGACGGTTTTTCTTCTTTTTTCTATTTTTTTCTTTTTATCCACTGTGCATTTTGTCCTGTTATTTTTCGATAAATTGCATAATCATCGACGGATTTTTTAAGTTTAATCTATGCATATTATTTATTTATATCTCTATGGTCCAGACTTCAGTCCTATATTTTCCAAATCTTTTATAGATTGATACAATTTTTCGCAAATAGTCACGGATCGATGTTTCCTCCGGTACAGGCTATGTCCTGATAACCAATTGATTTTTTCCCTCTGCAATATACAAAGGAATAAGAAAATCGGAGCATATCATTCAGTTTTTCAGAAAAATCTCCGCCTTCCCATCCTGCATCACGAAATCCTGTATCCCTTTTTCAAGTCCGTGTGACTGCGCAGTTCACTGTCATAAAAAGGATTAGGCAGGAAAACGTACGTCGAAAAAAGTAAGTCCAAGTCTTCCGGAATACCGTATTTAAAGCCGAAAGGACACCAAGCTGACTTGTAAATTTTTATATGCTTTGTCTTCCATGAAAATGGAAAACAACTGTTGCCGAAGATCCCGTGTTAAAAAGTTTGGAAGTATCGATGAGGATGTCCGCCTTCTCCGTAAGAAAGCAAGCTTTTTCCTTTCCAAAGCGATCCCTTCTCATTCTTCCGCTCTTTGCCAAGGGGATGTGCACGCCTTGTCTCCTTAAAAGCGCTGTATCAGAACCTCATCTCTTGCATCCAAAAACGATTTGAATCGAATCTGCGCTCTTCTTCCCAAAAAGAAGGTGTTCTTCCAGTTGATCCAGCTCTTGAATATTTCTACTGTCAATCCCGAGCGCAATCCGTTCGCCTTGATTGCTTTTGTATAAATAACTCAATAAATTTATCGAGTAAGCTGACAGGAAGATTATCAATACAGTTAAAAGCCGAAATCTTCCAAATTTCTTTCAAAGCTACTGTCTTCCGGCACCGCTCATTCCTGTCAAAATCAGGCAAAAAAAGCAGAACTGTTTTTAAAATTTCCCCACAGCTTCACCTCGGGTTCCAACTGAACTCCTCTCTTTTCTTTTTACAATCCAGTATGACTTCTTGTATCAGACTGTAAATGTTCTCCGCACTGCACCGCCAAGATTCACCACAAAACCACAATGCTTTTCCGAAACTCCGCATGATTTAGGGAAAATCCTCGAAGCCCCGCCTGCTCTATCAGCCTGGAGGCATAATCCCCTTCCGGTCTCTTAAAGGTCGAACCGGCGGAAGGCATTTCCAAAGGCTGCTTTTCTGCCCCTGCGAGGTCGTATGTCTTCCATCTTTTTCCCTGAATGGAAGCAGCCTCTCCCTTTTGTAAAAGAAAGCTTGCCGAAAGGCATACCATATCGTCTTCCACCGCTGAATGGCGATAAGAAAAATCCATTTGCTCTAAATCCAGTTCTATCCTTTCTCCGTTTTTCCGAAAAAAACTGCCACTCCGGAAAATGTCTTTGATTTCTCTGTTATATGCACCTGCATTCATCTTTACGGCACCGCCTACCGTTCCCGGAATTCCGGAAAGCGCCTCATACCCGTATAGCCCTTTTTCCTCCGCAAACTTTGCAGGTTCGAAAAGAGAAGTTCCGGCAAGAGCTGTGAAAACAGCCTCCTCACCGGAAGGCGTAAAAGCGATTCCGAAAAGATTCTCCCGTATCAAGATAACCGGGTTCTTCCAGTCCCCTCATCGGATATCAATAAGTTGGAGCCCTTTTCCCAAAACATAAAAGGAGCGTCCTTCTTTATGAAAACGCTTAAGCAGTTCTTCCAGTTCTTCCGCGGAGTGCGGAATATAGAGGTCTTTGGCTTTTCCCCCTACTTGAAAGCTGGTGTATTCCTTTAGCAATATTCCCTGCAAATGTTCCATCTATTCTTCTTCCTGCTTCTTCAGATTTTTGGTAACTCTGTCATACAGTACCTGCGCGGCATTGTATCCCATCTTCTTGGCCCTGTTATTGATGGCGGCACATTCTACAATAATCGCCACATTTCTTCCCTGGTCGAATCGGAATATCATAGCTGATGATGCTATTCCCCAAATACTCCACAAAAATTATCTTTTAAGCCAAGTCTGTCATAGTCCTTCTCCTTCGACCACTCCGCCAAAGAAATGACCATATTGATGGTTTGCGTATCCTTGACAGACTCCACTCTGAACATTTGCTTCACATCAATAATGCCGATTCCGCGCAGTTCGATAAAATGTTTGTAACATCCGGTGCGGTTCCCACCAAAGACTCGTCCGAAACCTTACGGATTTCTACTACATCATCACTAACCAAGCGATGCCCTCTTTTAATTAATTCCAATGCCGCTTCGGATTTTCCGATTCCGCTGTCCCCGGTAATCAACACGCCTTCTCCGTAGACATCCACCAGAACACCATGCACGGTAATCATCGGTGCCATCTTTACCTTCAGCCAGCGAATGACCTCGACTTCCAGTTCGGTCGTCGGTCTATTACTCGAAAGAAGAGGAATCCCTCGCTTCTTCACAGGCGGAAATCATGCAGGAATCCGGTTCTATGCTTTCTGGCATAAATGATACAGGAATCGGATATTTCGTAATCTCGCATATCTTGCTCTTCCCGTGGTCTGTCCTTTTGTCATAAGATAGGCAGTCTCTACATTACTGATGATCTGTACTCTTTCCGAATCAAATTGATCAAAAACCCAAGCTGTAATGCCGGCCTGTTTACATCGGGAATTGTCATAAAAACCTCATCCGTGTTGATGCTCAGTGTCAGGTTTTTAATCCCTTCTTTTCTATCAGTTCCGATACGCTGACTTTTTCAGTGCTTTTTCATGAGCACCTCCTATTCTTTTGTTTTAAAAAGTATAGGTTTTCCGCCGTAAAATTGCAATCCTCGAAAAAGCTATGCTAGACTTGAGCAGTGAAGAAAGGACGAAACAATCTATGAATGGTGAAAATGCAAAGGACAGTCCTATCGGCATTTTTGATTCAGGTGTAGGGGGAATCAGTGTCTTAAAGGCGCTGAAAAAGGAACTCCCATGAAAATTTCTTTTTCTACGGAGATCAAAAAATGCTCCTATGGGGAAAAAAACGGAAGAAGAAGCACGAGCACTTTCTCTTAGCGCCTCACCGCTTTCTGAAAGAACACGGAGTGAAAGCGACGGTTATCGCTTGCAATACTCGCAACATCCGCTGCCGCTCCTTCCTTCGTGAGAAATATCCGGAAGATATTATTGTGGGTATGGAGCTGGCCGTGAAACCCGCAACACTCTTTTTGCTCAGGAAATTGCAGAGCGGGAGGGAGAACGCTTCCCCATTCGGAAGAGAAGAAGATTCTATTTTAGCAACTGAAAGTACACTGAAGGAAATCGTCTGCATCACCTGATAGACCGCTTTAAAAGACAAAAGGAGAATATATCCTGCTTCCCTGCACCGGGTATTGTCCGACTGCTTGAGGAGGGAAAAGGCTTTGGAGAAGAAATGCAATCCTACTTAAAGGACTTATTGAGCCCCTATCCCCAAAGGTTCCGTCTCTTCATTGTTCTGGGCTGTACTTCATTTTCCTTTTGTGAAAAAGGAAATCGAAAAGGCACTGGGCTATTCCATCCCTTCTTTGACGGTGCGGAAGCGTACGGCAAGAGAAACCGCTCATCGACTAGCGGAAAAAGATCTTCCGAAAAACCGGAGAGTCCAAGCTACACTGTACAGCAGTTCCGGGGACAATCGGCTTTTAGAAAGTTTCTATCGTCTCCCTGCTTTCTGCGCCACTTTTGTAATGAAAAATCCTCGAGCCGTTTCGGCCCGGGGATTTTATTCTAAGAAGTATCGTGCTTAGTGCGTGATATCTCGTTACTCATGCCTGCCATGCAAGAAGCTGTGACAGCCCATTCTTTTTATTGTGATTTTTCTGCGCATTTGCACTGCTGCAATGATGAACGCAGCTGCACCGATCAGCAAAACGGAGTTGGGGACTTTCTTGGAACTTTCCGCCTGATTTTCCGTCTTTTCCTGTGTAGCGGCAGTGCTTTCTCTGCTGTCGTTTCTGCGCTTCCCTCGGCGCTTCCCTGCTTTATAGCTGATCTTCACAGCCTTGGTGCTAAAGACATAATGCTCGTCTTTTACTTCACTTGCGATTTCCGTCCTCCGTCGAAAAATGCCGTTTTTCCGGAAAAGCAGATGTAGGAATGGAATACGTTAACTCCTGCTTCACTTCCGTTACAGGGGTTACCGTAGAAATCCATGAGCTGTACTCTCCGCTTCCTTCCCTCTTCAGCAGGCTTAATCTGCAGCTTCATGCCGACTTCCGCACTGTCCTTCGGAACCGTTACTTTCCGCACCGGTAAATTGAGCTGTTGCACGCTTTCCGGAAAAATGAATGGTGTAATCATTTTCCTTGATATAATTTTTGGAACTTCTTTGATTTCCGAGTGATTTCCTTCAGCGTTTCAAATGCCTTTGCTGCATCCTTTCTGATTCAGTGCCGTCGCTTCTTCAGCACTCATCATCGTCGTTACCGCATCTTTCAGTTCTTCGCCTCCAATGCATTGATCTTTTCTGTTGCGATAGGCTGAAGCAGTTCACGATTGTACTCAATCATAAAGAGCGTATCCATGGCTGCCAGTAAACCGAATCTTCATTAAATTCATTGCTTTCGTTTCTGCGCCTCAGAATTCCTGCTGTTTGATTCGGATAATACGCTACATAAAGGAGACGTAGAGGGGAACCCTAGCAAGCTCACATCGTTCCCTGGATATTCCCGCCGTTGCCGTCTTTGGAATGTGGTAAATATGCGCTTCCATTGGTGTTTGTTTCCGATTGGGTAGAGGTCTCCCGCGACTCAAGTCATCGGCTACTTTATCCAAGTTCTCCAAACGATTCCGTGTAAAGGCAAAAACGTCAGAGAGCGTAATTTTCTTTGTCGTATCCTGTAAGAAAGGATAAACCTTCCCGTCAAAGCTGGCGTCAGGCTTAAACTGCTTTTAATACCGGAGCAGACACGGGATTCCGTACTGTCTCTGAGCTCTCCCGCATAAGAGGCCGTATAAGTCTGATGCTTCGGCTTGCCTCATCGCCCTTTAAGGTTTTTGCATCGGATGCCACTTTGAAAAATATCCTTTGAGTAAAATGTACATTCCGTCGGAAGAAACATTATAGTTTTCCTTTTCTTCCCCTACGGTAAGATTACACTCGTTTAACCAGAAAGAGTTCGGGAAAACGGAAAACTTGTCGCTCGGGTATTTCATCGCAACAAATTGATGTCCGGTGTAGATTTCCATATACCATAGCTCTTTACTGTCTCGCAACCACAAGGCCGTTTCCTTCCGCTGCACCCTTCGTTGCCACTTCATCCGCAATGAATTCTACCGCCTGCCTTGCATTCTCGCAATTTCCGAGAACCGCCGTGGCAATAATGGCTTCCGTAATACCGACTGGCTTTGTTGTATCCGTTCCGTCCACATAAGGATCCACGGACAGAACCTCATCATTTGCACTGGCTGATACCGTCATATCCGCAATCAATCCCTTTTCATTAAAGCCCGCCTCATCGAAATATCCATACTCCGGAGTGGTATCACTCACAGAGGTATAGCGATAGGATGCATGGGTAAAGGTGTAGAGTACCCGTTGTCCGGATTCACCGAAACGTCCTTAATGCTCTTCCCGCCTTGTACTCCGCCTCTTCATGGACTTTGTAAACCTTTGTTATGGTTTACCTCCAGATCTTCGGTACGTCCGAAAATCGTACTGCCGTCTTCCGTTAAATCTTTTCCGATGATTACACCGGTACAGGCAAAGGCGGTCATAACCTGGGAAGTCACCACCATAAGCCATCGCGCTGCCCAGCAGCACAGAAACCGTTTTTCTATTTTTCTCCTTCATGAATGTGAAGAAACATCAAGATGAATCCGTTTGTGAGAGATTTTTCCAATCATACCAAAGATAATCCTGCACGTCCCGGCCATCTTCCTTATATCTGATTTTATTATAAAAACTCCGCTTTTTCACTATGGAAATAAAATGGAAGCTTTTTGTATATTTTTTGTACAAAGAAAAATACATCTTAGCTTTTTCACTCAAACTATAGTGGCTAAAAATGCTCGCGTAAATTATTTTGCAAAATTTTGCTTGACAAGAAAAATGAATCTTTGTATATTATACGGGTGCTACGGCATACGCGCCCTTAGCTCAGCTGGTAGAGCAGTGACTCTTAATCTATTTTTGTCCAGGGTCTCGAGTCCCTGAGGGCGCATTCGATTCGAAAAAGGATGTCATGAAGATGGCATCCTTTTTCATGCTTCTTATCTGAATACTTTTTACTATTCTTCCGCTTTCCGTAAAGCTTTGTTATACTAGCATAGATTCGGGAAGTGTACTTTTTCTTCACATAAAAAAGGAGCAATTATGCAAAATATTTTGGTTTGCGATGATGATAAACAAATCGTGGAAGCCATCTCTATCTATCTTGCGGGAGAAGGCTATAATGTTTTGAAAGCATACGACAGCTTTGATGCCTTAAAAATTATGGAAAAGGAATCCCTGGACCTTTTGATTCTGGACGTTATGATGCCGGGACTGGACGGTATTCGTACCACTTTGAAAATTCGCGAAAAAAGTTCTATTCCTATTATTATTCTCAGTGCCAAGAGTGAAGATGCCGATAAGATTCTCGGCTTAAACATCGGGGTCGGACGACTATATCACAAAACTTTTAATCCTCTGGAGCTGGTAGCCAGAGTAAAAGTCCCAGCTACGCGTTATAACAGCTCGAAATATGAATGAATCCAAAGGAGATGCCGTTTTCAGTTGTGGCGGTCTGGTCATCAACGATGATACCAAAGGAAGTTACCGTGGACGGAGAGCCGGTGAAGCTCACCCCTATCAGTATAATATCCTTCTGCTTTTTGGTAAAGAATGCCGGAAAGGTATTTTCCATTGACGAAATCTATACCTCTATCTGGAATGAGGAGGCTATCGGTGCCGATAATACGGTAGCCAGTACGCATTCGCCATATTCGGGAAAAAGATTGAGATTGACTCTGTAAGCCCAAGTATTTAAAGGTTGTTTGGGGCGTAGGTTACAAGATTGAAAAAGCAGGAAAGCCGGAGGACTAGTATGAAGATTTTTTCATCCCCTTCATCCATCTCTTTTCCGTGGTTTTACTTCTGGCAGCTGATTCTTTTGCATTTTGCACCGGAAGGAAATGATGCCGTCTCCTTTTTAAAAGAGAAAAGTTATCTTTCTTCCTCCGCTTTTTGACAGTGCCATCTCCGAAAGCGTCAATGATATCTTCGATTATATCGATCTTCGAGACCTATTTGAGACAAAAGGAACACTGGACTTAAACCATACCATTGCGCAAAAGTGAAACCAATGGTGCCACTCGTTCCTACAGTCTGGATTATCTGATTAAATATGCCCGTTCGATGGGCTATTATTTGAATGAGAAAAATGAAATCGCGGAAGACGGTCCGGCTACCGTGACAAAGGAGCAGGACGAAAAGGAGCATCAGATTCGTGTAACGTATCGTGCTTATCTCCCTGATTACCAACCTGCAAGCCCCTGCAGACGGTTTTATGAGTTTGGGACGACTGGCGAAGGAAGCGCTCGGCTATCTTGCCAAATACTATGCCATTCGTTCCCGTTACTTCGATAGGGGAAGCAACTTTCAGTTTTATGTGAATTATACGAACGGAAACAATTCCACTTATTACAACAACGTGGAGAGTGTCAGTGCGGAGCAGATTTGGCACTTGGGCAAATATATCGGTACAGATTCGAATTCTCTGAAGTGAAGAGCAATTTAAATACGGTACCCTCCAATTTGGTGCCCTTTTGGAAGCCAGAGATCCCTATAAGGACTGGTGCCTATGTTTTGCTGCCGGAGTCGATACCAATTTCCCCTATGATGACCTGTATAAGGCAGCCTATCTTAGCTACAGTAACCGACGTCAGCTCACCTTCCTGGGACTTTTTCTGTTTATATTTTCCGCAGTCCTGACACTGACCAGCTTTGTTATCCTTCTCTTTGATACGGGACGCAATGAGGGGCGGGAGCTCACCCTCTATACCTTTGATAAAAGCCCTATGGAGATAACCCTGTTTCTGGGACTGCTTTGGTTTTATCTTGCAAAGCCTCTTACCGTGTACTTTTTCGAAAGCCTTGTCCTTGCGGTGGGAAATTTTCCGGAGCCCTCCTTCTTCTCCGCGCTCTGCTTATTTATTTTGCGCTATTTCCTTCTGCTGCCCCTATTTCTTTCCCTGGTAAGAAAATATAAGAAGTCCACCTTGTACAGCAGTTCTTATTTAAAGCGTATCTGAAACTCATCGGAACCTCATGTGGAAGCCAGTAAAGTTTGCCCGATCCAAAACTTTCTCCTACATTCTTTCGTGTTCTCGAATCTTTTGGCTTTCGGCTTATCCTGCACAACGGATATTGTTTTGTCCATAGAAAGGTCTTTTGCACCTCCTCTTTTCCATCATCCCTGCTCTTCGTCACTCATTTCCATCGACTACTATACCTACTATATCAGTCGTGGTCTGCAGGCTGCTGTAAACGAACAGGTAAAGGCGGAGCGATTAAAGACGGATTTGATTACCAATGTATCCCATGATTTAAAAACACCTCTCACCAGCATCACTAAGCTATGTGGATCTTTTTAAAGCGTGAAAATATTCAGGACGAGAGGTACAAAGCTATATCGAGGTTCTGGAGCACAGCAGTCGTTTAAAGAACCTTACCGAGGATCTCGTCGAGGCCAGTAAAGCAAGTTCGGGTAATATAACTGTTGGAACTCCATCCGATTGACTATAGTGAAATCATCTTACAAACCCTGGGGAGTTTTCAGGAAAAACTGGAAAACGTTCTCACAGATCATAACAGAGGTTCGGAAGGTTCCATTCTGATTCTTGCCGATGGCGAGACAGCTGTTCCGTGTTCTGGAAAAACCTCTTTAATAACTGTGCAAAAATATGCCCTGCTCGGCAGTAGAGTCTATATTACTTTAACAAAAAGGGAGAAGGATGCCGTCTTTACGATGAAAAATATCTCCGAAGCTCCCTTAAATATCTCGCCCGAGGAACTGACGGAACGTTTTGTAAGAGGGGATGTATCCAGAAGTACGGAGGGTTCCGGTTTGGGACTTTCCATAGCTAAAAGCTTTAACCAAGCGTGATGTCCGGAAAAATGAGAATCGAGATTGACGGTGATCTCACAAGGTTTCTATTTGATTTTTCCTCTGGTAGAAAGGAGGAGGAAATGATAAGACATAGCCTTTCTCTCTCGTTTGTTCTGCCTGCTCCTCATTCTTCTTTTAGGCTTTTTTTCTGCCCCCTCTTTTCCATCCTATGCCGACGGCTGGCCAAGTTGTACGGAAAATATCGAAGCAGAAGGTGCTGTCTTGATGGATGCAAAATCCGGAACCGTTTTTATATGCAAAAATGAGCATGCACACTACTATCCGGCTTCCATCACAAAGGTTCTGACAGCCATCGTGGTTTTAGAACACGTAGAAAATCTGAAACCAAGATCACCTTTTTCTACCGCAGCCACCAAAGACAATTCTGAACCGAACTCACTGTTATCGGCGCGGTAGCCGGGAGATAAACTGAGTGTCAGAGACTGTCTCACAGTCTTCTCTTACATCTCCGCAAATGATCAGCAAATGCACTGGCAGAATATGTAGCCGGATCCAACAGTGCTTTGCGGAGCTGATGAGATGAGCGCAGGCAATAGGATGCACGGATTCTCATTTACGGGATCTCGATTAACGGTAGAGACATTACACTAGTGCCATGGACATGGCAAAAATCATGCAGTATGCCATTCAAAACAAGAGCTTTTTACAAATTGATGCTACGCAGGTTTATACCCATGCTCCTATCAGTAAATATCCGAATCCCGAGGACAAGGAAAATACGGTTTACGCCCATCATAAGATGATGCGTAAAAGCTAGAGAATACTATGAGGAGTCTTTCTGCCGGAAAAACCGGATATACTCTTCTCGCCGGAAACACCCTTCTGACCGCTTGTAAAAAGGGAGATACCACACTGATTTGTGCCATTTTAAATGGACACAATCCCCAGTATCGCGACACAAAAAAACTTTTTGATTTCGGTTTTTCTTCCTTTACTTCCTATCCTGCAGAAAAGAATGACAGCCGTTTTCGCAATCTGAAAGCAACTGGTCTGTGATCGGAATTCTCGCCTTAAAGAGCCTGCATTTTACTACGGGAAGTGACGACCAGGTTTGCCTTCCAAAAGGAATCCCTTTCCAGGATGTAGCCTCCGACCTCCATTATGACTTAAGTGAAGAAGAAAAAGCGGAGGAAAAATAGCGAAAATTGAGTATCGTTATGAAGACCGTATTGTTGGTACGGCTATATTTATCTGGAGGATGAGAAAACGAGCAATGAAAAATTCCGATCTGTCTCAAACTTCTCTAGAAGAAGCTATCCTCAAAAAGATTTCCGTGGAGCTGCAAAAGAGGAAGAAAACACGGAAGAAAGCGTAGACAGTAATCCGGAAAAAGCAAAACAATGCACCGCTTATTTTTCGACAAAAAGGCCGGAAAAATCATCCTGCAAAAACCGATTCTGAAATTGTTAAAGATTCTTCTAAGCCTTGCTCTTCTAACCTGTATTAGGCCTTCTCGCCGTCTATCTGTTTCAAAGGAGGGAAGAATTTTACCATGCAAGAAGAAGAAAGCGTATGTTGAAACACAAAGATGATTGTTGAACAAAGCGGAAGGCGACCTCTACTGAGAAGAAAAGAAGACAGAAAAGGAAAAGAACTTAATCTAACTCATTTTATTTCTCATGCCGAGTTTTAAAAGCTTTATATAAATGTCCTTGCTTATTTTTCTCGAAAATAGTAAATATTTTTCCTCGAAATACCTGAATTATTAAATAGAGGTTATTGAGCAGAACATATGCGTTTGGTTTTCAGACGGAATGATAGAACGGAGTAGCTGATTAAAACGCCGATAACTCATTGACATGGAGGAATTATGGAAACAGTAAAAACCTGATACCCAATTCCGAAGCGTCAAGCGACTTAAACAAAACCAGTAGTCTGCCTTTTGATGTGGATTTGGGAGTGGGAAATCGATTAGTTGATGCAAAATCTTTGGGTGTTCTCTTATTCGTGTCGAAGAACCACTGAACCTTTGCACCAAAGGAGAAGATGACGGTGGTGGAAGAGCTTGGAGAGTATCTGGTCATGGCTTAAAAGATTCCTTGGTGGTCTTCAATCGTGTAAAGTCATAGGTCACGATGGCAAGCAGAAAGCATTTTTGTCTTGAAGGATTTCTGCATGAATGGACCATAACGTCTTCCCATAGGTTTGTTTCTGTTTTTAGTACTACGGTCTGCAATATTTCTTTTCAGTCCACGCTGCTTATGCCTCGATTTCTTCTAAATCTACAACGTAAATTTTTCCGGTTTTTCGCCCACATACGGCAGTCTCATCTATTCCGTTCGAGTAATCCAGGTTTGTCCTGCATTGTATCCTCTGTAGTCTGTTTTAGAATTCTTCTCATCTGGCATGATCGCCACGCGGCCTTTCCAAACTGGAATCGGGAGAGTACATCTGTCTCTCCTGTATAAAGCACGATAATCGCTACTCGCTTCTGCTATTCTTTGCATAAACCGTATAGTTTGTCCGGCCTCCAACAGTGCTAAGGGCTCCATTTCGAAGAGCCGGCAGCTTCTATGATGAAATAAGAGGTAGTCGATGATAGTCCAGAAGTCCATATCCTCTTCTCTCCCAAGGGAAAAAGGCCTTTCGCAGTCCGGTTCTGTCCACCCTGCATACTCCTTTACCCTCATCTCCATAAAAAGTGTGGGGCTCGGCTGTTAAGAGTGATAGCTGCCAAGGACGAAAGTGCTGGATCAATTCTCACTGCAGCATGCATCATCTATATCCGCTTTTAATTCGTCCCACTTCCTGTTTGTTCTTGTCTACAAACGGGAATGATCATGATTGGAAAGCTGATTCATGCAGCATCTCAGCATTTTCCGGAATATTTGCCATGTTGTAACGCATCGTATTAGAAGAACAGCACACCATCCCCTGTAGGTTTCGCGGAATAGTCTGTCGAATGCTTATTCCTCGTGAGTAAAACCAGCTACTGGTTCCATAAGCATCATAGTCTGCGATGCTGTCCCATTCTTCCCTTTTAGCCAGGCAGCCGGATTTGCACGTTTGCTAAAATCACGGCTCCCGGATTGGCTCCTTGTACGGCTTTCCGAAATCTCTTCCAAAAAGCCAGGATTATAGGCTTCACTGTGCCCCAAATCAGCCGCAACATCCAATCTCCATCCGTCACAAAAAGTAAGGAGCGCTAATCCATTTTCTGGCTTCATTTATAATTTCCTCTTCCAGCGCTTCGGCATTTTCATAGTTCAGCTTCGGCAACGCCATCATTTCCCCACCATTTTTCATAGCTGTCATTAAAGGCCAATCGGCTTCCGTCTTTTTGGCAAATTCAAAATACCCTGATATGGACTTTTGGTAGCTCTCAAAGGCACCGAAAGGATAAGGATTCCCTCTCCTGTCTTATAGAAAAGAGGCATTCATATAGCGATGAAAGGATCCGCAGTGATTAAAAACACCGTCAATAATAACCTCATTCCTCGGCGTGACAAGCCGCCACAAAAGTCTCGAAAAAGGGCATCACTCGGCTTCAGGTTTGCTTTTCCCGAGACTGCGAATGCTGTATTTACTGCCTTTCTGTTCTCCGTCCTCCCGGAAGAAGCACTTCTCCTCCATCTTCAACAAGCCTCCCCAGGTGCGGATCGATATGGTCATAATCCTGTGCATCATATTTGGTTGGAGGGAGATACGAAAAAGAGGGTTAAAGTACAAAACCTCAACTCCAAGGTGACAAAGATAGTCCAGCTTCTTCCAAACCCCTTCCAGGTCTCCGCCGTAAAAACGATGTACATCAAAAGGCTCACTTTTGGCATTCCAGTCCTGCACTGCACTCGACCGGCCTTCCCAGATAGATATATTCTCTATCCTCAACATTGTTCTTTCCATCCGCATTGTAGAAGCGATCCACAAAAATCGATACATAACCGTCTCCCTTTACCCAGGAAGGAACAGATCGGAAAAACGGAAAAAGCATACTGCTCTCTCAGATCCTCCGTAACGCCAAGACGGTTGTAATGTAAAGCACTCCTCCCTTTTTCGAATCTCTAAAATAATAGAATAGAGGTTTATCTTCTACTTCTATCTCGATTTCATAGTAATCAAAGTAAAAATCATTGCTGTGCCAACGCATAGACAGTTCACGACCATCCTCCGGAAGAATCTGTCAGAGAAACTACTCTCCACATCTTCCCGTGCGGTGCATGAAAGCGCATAAGTGTTGGGAAAAAGAAGGGACTCCTCCGGTTCTCGGTAAATCCCTTCCCTATGCTATATATAAGGCATCCCTAGTTGATCCCCATCTTTCCTCCTTACTCCTCTTTAAAAATGAACTCCTCCCTAAATAGGGAAGACCTCTATACTTCTGCTGATAATCTATTCCATAGCCCTACAATAAAAATATCCGGATTTGAAAAACCTGATATATTGCACTCTCCACTTCACATTCTCTTCTTTCCAGCTTGTCCAGAAGCGTGCAAATCTTAAGAGATGCGGATTTCTCTCTTGCAAAAAGAGTTTGGTCAAGTGACTTAGGTTCTTCCTGTATCCACAATATCTTCTACAAGAAGAACATGTTTTTCCTCGAGCGGCTCATCCAGATCCTTTACGATGCGTACTACACCTGAACTTTCTGCACTGTTGCCATAGCTGCTGACCGCCATAAAGTCCATAGTGACAAGAGGATTTTTCAATCTTTCGCCAAGTCACACATAAACATGGCGCCACCCTTCAGTACACAAATAAGATGAATTGCCTTTCCCTTATAATCTTCGTCAATTTTAGCGGCTAATTCCTTTACCTTGTCTTTCTATTTCTTGCTCGCGTAAAGAACCTCATTTCTTCCTTCATATCTTCCCTTTCGCCATGACGTAAGCCTATCTCATCCTTCCTTTGTTTTTACAACAAAGCACACCAAATGTTTTTCCGTTTATTTTTCCCTGAGTGCTTTCCTCGGGAAGCTCCACCATCTTCCGTTTCCTGCAAAATAATTTTGTCCACGGAGAAAGATGTGCACGCGAAATATCCTTTTGTATTTTCCCCGCAGTAACCTTAAGGTCTCACAGGTATATTTCTCTCTCTTAAAACCGCATCTTCCATCAAAAGCCTTTAAAGGCAGCTATTTCTCCTTCTCCGCAAATTCTTCTATGAAGAGAAAAGCTTTTTCTCGAAAATACTGCTTCCAGCTCGGAAAAACAAGCTTCTTCAAAAATATGCCGAACAGCATGCCTGTTTATCCTTTCCAAGACGGGAATCACTCTTTCGGATGTAATTCCTGGTGAAGCTTAAGTCCGAGTTGCTACGTCCTCTACTCCTGCCAGGGGACAGGACATGCAGACGTTCAAAATCTCCGCCTTTTCTGAGACAAAGTAGGGGCGAATTTTATTTTCCTCTATCGATTGCATCCTGAAAGACCTGCAATTCCTGTCCCTCTTACAAGATGATGCATCATGGTTTCGAGCTTGATCATCCATATGCTGTGCAAGAGCAAGCTTTGGTCTTTTCTACCTTCTCTGCCTTCCCATTCTGCTCTTTTTCCTCCAAGACCTGATAGCGCAGGATTCTGCCACCTCTCCAGCCCCAGTCCTCTCTCTCGAAAAGCCCGGAACATCTACTCTCACAAAGGAAAAAGGATTTCCCATTCTTCCGCTTTTCTTTTCGTAAAAACAAGTCCTGCCTCGCTTCCTCCTCTCGGATTCCATGATGAATATGCATGCCTCCAGAGAAAAAAGGGAATATGCTTTCGAGTTCCTTTTAGAAAAATAGAGCAGATAGAGGGAGTCGCTTCCTCCGGAAAAAGGCCAAAAAGAATCTGCTCTCCGGGCAGAATCAATTGATTCTTTTTGATATAAAAGAATAGCTTTGGTGTCCGTTCCGTCTGCATGTTCCTACTTTGCTTCCTCATAAAGAAAAACGAGAAGAATATCTTTCGTTTCCAAGCACTTAATTTTTCCGGCTTTGATGAGATCTCATCAGGCATCTGTAAACCGAAAATTTCTCTTGCCTCTTCCATGACGTCATTCCTTGGTTTTACTATAAACCCCTACGGTCCTCTAACTTCTTCTCTCTCAGCTCTCTTTTACTTAATTCATCTTCGAGACTTTCTTCCATGGCAGAGGTAATTTTATTCTGTTTCTGTAACGTCTTCCTCTAACAAAATAACTATAGTAGGAGAGCTACCACGAGCACTAGCCCCAAAATGGTAACTCCGTTTCCAAAAATTCTTCTGTTCTTTCTTCCTTGCCTTCTCATAAATATTCAAATAGCTCTTCTGTTTCATCCTTTCGTATCGGTTCCTTGGTAGCAGCACTTTGGCCTCCACCTGCTTTTCTCCCAAAGCGAATACTGATGACATCCCCAATCTTCACAGTCATAGGATGCCTTCTGCACTCTCCCGTTAACAGATATTCGACCGGTATCGCAGGCTTCATTAGCTATTGTTCTTCTTTTTATCAGACGAGATACTTTTTAAGTGTTTGTCATAGCGCATGGACTTAGTTTACACGCTCCTTTAAAGCCTTTCCTGCCTTGAATCTCGGAGCCTTGGAAGCAGCAATCTTCATAGCTTCACCGGTTCTCGGGTTGTGTCCTTCTCTAGCTGCTCTCTCGGAAACATCAAATGTTCCAAATCCGATCAGCTGAACCTTATCCCCTTTCTCCAGAGCCTCAGTAATGGTGTCAACATCTGCTTCTACTGCCAAACCGGCATCCTTCTTGGATAATTCAGCCTGCTCGCAACAGCGGAAACCAACTCATTCTTGTTCATCTTTCATCCTCCATGTTTACCGCATACGCGGCATGTTGTGATTAAATTGAGTACTGCTTAAAACAGTATTCTTCTGCGAAAAAGGAGCATAATCCATCAAAGGTTCAGCTCATGAATAGAGACAAACTCCCTTTTACGACAGCATTATATCGTTCTCCCCTTATACTGTCAATGAAATGGCTGTTATTTTCCTGTATTTCCTTGCTTTTTCTAAAAATCAAGAATTTTTATTCCTTTTTCAGCTCTGCAAACATAATCAATTTTAAATAAATCCATTTCAAAGATAAATCAGTTTTAAAGGAAAGAAGTGCAGCAATTTCTCCTGCTTTATTCATCGTCTCTTCTATCTTTTCCTGAACTCGACTATTCTTCTTTTTGTAAAGAAGGGCAGGTTGTTCTCCGTTTTGAAGCGAACTTCTCCCTGTGACTCCTGAACAGAACAGGAATTTTGCGTATCGAACTTTCCTTTCGGAGAAAAACTGCATAAGAATCTCACCTCTTTTAATCTTTCGCATTCCAAAACACCGATTTTACTGAGGGAAAGTCTTCAGCATCGCTACAGGAAAAGATTTTCCACCTTATCGGGTAAATCTCCGTAACGATCTATCAGTTCGTCCTTTAAATCCACTTTCTTCTTCCTCACTTCCGATAGTGGAAATCTTCTGATACACCTCAAGCTTCTGTTCTTCATTTCGGAATATAGTTTTCCGAATATAGGCATCAAAAATCCACATCCATCTGGCACTCTATGCTTTCCTCTCGTCTTTTCTCCCTTTTTCAGGGAAGAACCGCATGGCGAAGAAGTTTTGTATAAAGCCCATAGCCCACCGCTTCCATATGTCCGTGTCTGCCCGCACCGAGAGATTTCCCTGCTCCGCAATTTCGAGGTCACGAAGCGCAATACGAATCCCTGATCCGAGCTCTGTAAATTCTCGAATCTGCCTTCAAACGTCTTTCCGACTCCTCCGTAAGGCTTTTTCCTTTTTATACAAGAGAAAGAGCATAGAAATCCGGTTGGAACGTCCTACACGCCCGCGAATCTGATAGAGTTGGGGAAAGTCCCATCCTGTCCGCATCCTGGATAATCAGCGTATTTGCGTTAGGAATATCCAGGCCGGTTTCAATAATCGTGGTCGAAACCAAAACATCAATTTCTCCCGCAATAAAAGACATGATTTTTCTCGAGCTCCCGCTCCCCCATCTGCCCATGAGCATAGGCAACTCTGGGCATAAGGCACGAGCCTCTGCACACGCATTGCCGTGTCCGCTATGCTTTTCACCTATTGTACATAGTAAACCTGTCCGTTTTCGTCTGAGTTCACGCTCTATGCGCTTCCCGGACGGAGGCTTCATTTTCCTCCATGACATAGGTCTGAATCGGAAGCCGGTCGAGAGGCGGCTCTTCCAAGACGGATAAGTCACGAATACCCACGAGAGACATGTGGAGTGTTCTCGGAATAGGTGTTGCCGAAAGAGTCAGCACATCCACATTTTCCCTCAAAGACTTAATCCGCTCCTTATCCGATACACCGAATCGCTGTTCTTCATCCACGACAAAGTCCCAGGTTCTTTAAAAATGGACATCCTTCGAAAGAAGGTCGATGCGTGCCCTATCGCAATGTCCGCCCTGCCGTGGAAAGCTCTTCCAGACTCTTTCTTCAGCTCCTTTCCCGCTTTGAAAACGGAGAGGAGACGAATCCCTCACCGGAAAGCCCTTCATTCGTTCTACAAAATTATTGTAAATCTGCTGGGCAAGGATCGTCGTAGGACATAGGTAGGCTACCTGCTTGAGTCTTGTACCGCTTAAATGCAGCTCTCAGTGCAATCTCGGTCTTTTCCGTAGCCCAACATCTCCCAAACCAGGCGATCCATGATGCTTTTCCATGTCTTCCTTGGTTGCTTCAATGGCTAAAATCTGATCTCCGGTCTCCTCATAGGGAAAGCTTCTTCAAATTCTTTCTGCCAGACCGTGTCCTCCGAAAAAGGCATAGCCTTCCCTCATTTTGACGTTTTGCGTAAAGTCTTAAAAGTTCTCTTTCGCAATTTCCTTGACTGCGCCCTGCACCCTTGTCTTCGTCTTCTGCCATTCCGTACCATTTAAGCGGTTCAACTTTGGTATCTTCAGCTTTTTCCCCGCATAGTTCTCAATACCGTCCAGCTTTTGTGACTGGCAAACAGAGATTCCCCGTCTCCGTAGAGAATCTTGATAAAACTTTCACTCACGCCGTCTGTTGTGATACGCTCTATCTGATAAATACCGATGCCATGGCTTTTCGTGCCACCACATAGTCTCCTTTTTCGATTTCCGTCAAAGAACCGATACGCGCACCTTCCGCCTTTTTCTTTCTTTTTCTTTCTTGCTGAGACTTTTGCCCGAAAGAGTTCTGCTTCGGTAAGGATAAAGAGTTTTTCTTCCTCAACGAAAAACCATGCCGAAGAAAAGCCCGTGCAAACCTGTATGCTTTTTCTCCCTTCTTTCGGAAGACTAAATTCATCGACAGTAGGCGGAAAAATCCCTTCTTCCTCGAAGCTTTTTCCGCAAGACGCGACAGCACGAAGTGGATGGAGAATAGAGAAGAACTCTGTACTTTCTCCCTGAAAAGACGATTTACATCCTCCTGAAACAGGCCGGGATGCTTTCCATAGCCGGAATTTCCTTTTCGTCGAGAAAACTTTTTCTATCAATCTTTGCGCTATCGATTGCAGGGCTTAAAGAATCCAGTCCTGTTCCGAGAGTGGAAAAAGCTACAAAGCTTCTTTGCCCGATTTGCGTCAGAAGCGTTTCAGGGAGAAAAAGAGATCAACGCGTTCCTCTTCGTCCCGTATTTCCATCAGTTTAAAAACTCCTCTTCACCGCTCCGCTTCTTCCAGAAGCCTCTGCGGTTCATCCAGAAAAATCACCGTCTCTTTCGGAAAAATAATCCAAAGAGAAAAGCTCTTAAGAGAAGAAGAAAAAGCCTCTCTCTCCTGCAGGATAGAGCTTTTGCTTCCGTAATCTGCTCCAGGGAACGCTGCATCTCCAGCGAAAAAGAAACGAATGCTGTCCACCTCTTCCCGAAAAACTCAATACGAACCGGGTCTTCCATTTGATTGGAGAAAAAGCATCCACAATGCGCCACGAATAGAATACTCTCCACGCATCTCTACTCTGCTCCGCCTCTCATATCCCATCTCCGAGCTTTTATCCTGCAAGTCGAAAGCTCAATGCTCATCCCTATTTTTCATGGTAAAGAGAAACTCGGAAAGCATTTTCTTCCTTCCATTTTCTCCATCAGAGCTGGAAAGGTGGTCACAATGCCATCCTCCAATCTTCGAGAAGATGCCTGAAAGCACTCGCCTCTTTCGCGCAAGAATATAATGCCCTCTGGTATCCGCCTTAGTAGAAAAGATAATCCTGCGTGAGGATAATAGACATTTTTCCGAAAAAGACCTTACAGTCCTCTAAAACCTCCTTGCTCTCTCCTCACTTTTTACAAAGATAAAGTGCCCAATTCTTCGCAAAAGGAAGTGAGAGAAGCGGCTTTTAAGCTGTCCACAATTCCTGCATAAAAAGCTGCTTTCCTGAGTCCAGACTTTTCCTGCATGGACTGAAAAAGCAAAGTTTCCTCGATAGATCTGTATATGTGGATTCTTTGTTGTTCATTTCGTTGTTTTTCCACTCTGAGCCTTTTAAAAACAATATATTAGATATGAAATACGAATGTCTCCATATCCTCTTTCCATTTATATTTTTATTATAGAGGTTCATGGCCTTTTCAATCCCCTCCGTCACGGTACAGATGCAAAGCCTTCGCAGCCTCTGTATAGGCTTCCTCATACGCTTTTTCGTCTTCCTTTTCGAAAATGCCCCAAGACGTGTGCCGCCAAGTCTTCTCTTTCCTTTTTCTCCAACACCCAGACGGATCCGCGGAAAAGTCCTCGGTGCCAGAGTCTTGCAATAATGCTTTTTAAGCCGTTATGTCCGCCTGCAGAGCCCTTTTTCGGATGCGAATACTGCCCCCGGAGAGACTGATTTCATCAGAAATAACGAGCACCTGCTCTGCCGGAATCTTATAGAAAATTTCACCATCGGAGCAATGCTGTCTCTGAGAGATTCATATAGGTAAGAGGCTTTCAAAATAACAGACCTCCTCCGTGCCAATCCGTAATTTTGTATAAGCGCCGTGAAATTTCGTACTTTCCAGTCCCTTCCCTCCCAGGGTATCCAAGAGGGCATCGATTACCGCAAAACCGGCATTGTGCCTGTGCCGTTATATTTTTCCGGGTTTCCAGCCCCGCTATCAGCCACATCCTTTCGAGTCCTTCTTTCTTTTTTCTTTTCTAAATAATCTTATTCTCTCTTCACTCTAAGGAGACCCATTATAAAAGATTTTTCCGGAAGGGCAATGCGGATTAACTCGTCTCTTGTATTTCTTGCACTTCTCTTGTATTTCTTCGTTTTCTTTTAACTTCTCCCTCTTTTTCTTTCACAAGCTTCCTTTATTTTTCCTTTCCTACAAAAGCCTTGTCCAGCACACGAAGGAGGCCGGGAAGAAGGAAATATAACATAGAAAAAGGGGAACAAAGTGCACCTCTTCCTATCAACTTTCCAAGTTGTCCGATTGCCGGCACGGAAGAAATAAAGTAAATGACATAGCCCACTACGGTGAGAATAGAGCTGAAACGAGGAGGGAGAGAGGCTCTTCCGAATTGCTGCGAAATCGCTTTTTCTTTCCTTCTTTTCTCTCCTCCTTAAAAGTGGGATTCAGGGTCAAAAATGGCATAGTCCACCGTTGCGCAAGCTGAATACTGACACCACTACGAAACCGATGAAAAATCATTTGACTGCCTTCCAGATAAGAGAAAAGACATATTGGTGCATAATGCCATTTCAATGGGAATCATCATGACAACAAAAGCATAAAGGGCCGACTTGAAGGAGCATTACAACAATGAAAAATAATGATAAGCGAAATGATATTTACCCGGGCGTTATCGGCGCGAAGAATATTTTCCATATCCATCGTAGCCGTCGTATCTCCCTACCAAATAGCTGTCCTCTCCCGTATAATCTTTTAAAATCTGCCGAACCGTATTCGCCGTCTTGTAGGAGGCTTCACTTTCTCCGGGAAGGTTTAAGGTGATGACCATGCGACTGTACCGTCCTTTCGCACAAGATCGAGCGAGGACTTCGGCGTCATAAACTCGGAACTCCTCCGAAGAGCAGCACGTAAGATTGAACGGACTTCACAAGGAAGAGACTTTGAGTGTTCCTCCCAGAGCCGATTCCATATCGTTTTCTTCCGGAAGGATAAATTGCAATGAGAGATTTTTCTTCCCCAAAAACAGAGTCTATCTCCTCCGCCATTTCCGAAATCTTCGTTCCCTCTCCCATAACTACCGCAGAACTGCTGAATCGGAAAGTGATTCATGCCCTGCATGATATTTGAGAAAGCCATAGAAGCGTTAACGCTAAAAATCACAGAGGCTTACATGGTAGGCAAAGATTCGAAAGACTCGAAAGGAAGGAGGGAGAAATGACTTATGTCTATCTTCTCCACAAAGTTCACATCCCTAAGAAGCAAAGAGCCGGCATAGGATAACCGTGACAAGGCTTAAAATGACACCTTTGCCAGTACAAGTCCCATATCCATCCCTATTCCGAACTGCATTACGCAAGATGCAAGAAAAACCGCCAACCGTCGTAGGAAGAAGCCAAAATGGTATTTGATGACTTCCCCACCGCAAAGCTTAAAGGCTTTTCTTTCTCCATTCCCTTGAAAGTCCGAGTTCAAAGGAATGCAATAGAAAATGCATAGTCCATGGATACGGCAATCTGTAAAATCGCTGCTACGTTGTTCGTGATAAAGGAAACCTTTTCCGAGAAAGACATTGGTTCCTCTGTTTAAGCCTCACCGCAACGAGGATAGTCAAGCAGGAATAGAAAGGGTCTCCATAGAATTGGTCATCAGAAGAAGAATCAGGAAAATGAAGTTGATTCCCGAGTCCGAGGATAAGACCCATCTGCCCGCTTACCTGTTCCTCTACGGTCTTGCTTTTTGTACCGCAAGTGCCTGAAACCAGCCTTATCTCCGCAGTAAAGCTCAATCTCTTGTACAGCGTCCTTTGTAAGTCACTGATCTCCATTTACAAAGACGATATGAAGCAGGGGTCATTTCGTCCTTATAGTCCAGTTCTGCATCTTTTTCCTCCATGTAGTTCGAGCAAAGGCGCCGTTTTCTCATGTGTGAGCTCACACGGTCTACTCCGGCTATCTCTTCAATCTGATTTTTATAGTATCCAGGCCTTCTCCCATCGTGACATTCTTAATCATCACACGCGCTGTTCCGGGATACAGCCGAAGGTCTCTTCCATCTTGTGAATTCCTGCTGTGTCATAGACCAGTCCGGAAGATATTTATTTTAAGTCATAATGATTTCCAGAAAAAGGAGAGAAACAAAGAGATACGATGAGCATCAGCAAAAATCAAGACTGATTTTTCTCTCTTTTTCACGATAAAATTTGCACATTTTTCACTAAAGGATATCTACTTTCCTCCTTTAAAGAGAGTTCTCGAGTCCGACATTTTGCAAATACTGCTGCTATTTTTCCCCAAACACGGGTTCGTCATCCGATTCCTCCGTCCTTTGGATTTATCCGCTTGATTTCCTTCCGACGAGCGTTACGGGCAAATATCGACAATATTCTCATTTTCTCGGAAACCAGAGACTCCTGGCGCTCTGTCCGGTCCATTTCAAAAAGATTCGTCTTTTCTCCCGTATTTTCTTCCCACTTATCTCAATCGAGATCCTCCATCGTGTCCTTTCTTGTCTGTATGCTGTGGAACCGAGGGCTGCTTCCCTGGCGTAGCAGCGGAACGCAGAATCGAGGTCCTTTTCCAGATAGACTTCTCTCTCTCTTTCCTCTCAAATAATCGTCTTGACTGCGAAGCCCTCCGTAGGTCCTGCATCGCAATCTGGCTGTTTTCCATCGAAAACATTGGCATTCTTTTCCCGAGTTCCTCCGCCGTGCAGTTGCTGCTTGTCAGATCCGACTGCAGAGTCTTCACTTCTTCCAGACTATCTTCCAAAAGTGGAAAGTCCGTCTATCCGTGCTCATTCCGGAACGCGATCGGAAGAAGGGCGCGTTGAGGCGTGATTTTGTCGGCAGTAGGTCATGAAGCTGCTGTAGCTTCTTCCTTCTCGGAGCGGAATAACCCTGCACGAGATTCATAATGGTATCATGCAGAGATTTCTGAAAGCTTTTGGTTCCAGCACTAATCACTTCCGCTGTCGTTTCTGCTCTCGAACTGTCCAGCATGCCGTTTAAAGCATTGACTGTTCCTTTTGCTTCCTCGATTTTCCGCGGTATTCGGCACATCGGACCGAAGCTCTGTAAGAGATTCTTCCAGGTCTCTTGAAAGCTGTTCTGCATCCGATTGATACTGTCTTTTCTACTGTCAATATTCTTCTTGGTGTCTCAATCGTGGCTGTTAAGTCACTGATGTTTCCGTTTACGGGTGTTAAGCTCTCTGTAAGTTTGTCCATGAATCATGTAACTTTATCTCTTTTCCTCTTGAAATGCTTTCCTTCCTCCTGTATGGATGTTCACAGAAGCATTGCACTCATTCAGACTTTCTTTTCCATGTCACGAAGGATTTTCTGGGAAGACTCCATGTTCGAAGAAGATCATTTCCGCATCTTCAAAAGCATGATAGGAGTCCTCCACATCCTTCTTCTGAATCCTGTATGTCTTTGATTTTCCACCTGAGCGGAACGAAGCGCATCATCTGAAACTGCAGGCCATCAAAGCTGAAGGAATTGCTTCCACCTCGATATCAAAGCTGTCTCTCTCCCGGAAGAAGGACAAATATCTTCCTTTTCTCTCCGAGTGTTACAACCTCCGCCTTCTCCAGCCTTTAAAGAAAGGATATCCTCCATGGAGAGTTTGCCCTGGAAATAAGCACGTAATTTTTCTTGGCATAGTCCTGTGCATTCTGGATTCCTCAGAAATCAACATGAATTTTTACGAGGGCCCTTTTTCGCTCATGCAAGCACGGAGGGTCCACTTCAAGCCAGTTTAACTCGTAAGTAGTCATATTTTCAGGAAGAATGGCGAAAGGCTCGGGTTTGTCTCTCTCGATATATAAGGTCTCCGGTGCTCCGTTTGAAAGTGAAAGACATGGCGTTCTCGTCCGACTCGCATCCACGCCGTTACTTAAGTAATGCTGCTGTTTTTCCGTAATCCGTGACCGTTGCATCCCCTCTGGCTTCATACTGTCTGACCACCGAACTGCTTCAGCTCTCCCTGTAGGACTTAAGAGGGCATAATAGTTTTCGTGATAGCGAGATTTTCTTCCGATGCCAGGGCCATCATCGAGCAGGAGCACCTGCGAAAATACCAGCACAATGTAACACCCTTCATAAGTCTCTCCTTTTTACCGATTTTTCTTTTTGCATCTTTTGTTTCTTTATTCATTTCTATCTTTATTTCTTTCATTTCTGTTCATCGTATTCTTTTCATCTTCTTTCCTCCTTTCTCTATTGCGTTCCTCTTATTCCGCCATCTCTTCCTTTAAACATGGACAACGAGTAGTATAATATCAGCTTGAAAAAGAAAACGGACAATACCGGACAAATGTGCAATGTGTAAATTGTGAGAAATGGTGTAGAACTTCGTGAAAGAACCAGGAAAAATCACCACTGCGAAATAGGCTAGAGGTGCAAATCTGTGAAGAACTCATCATCATTTCCAGCTTGATTTCGGAATGGTGTAATCAGTAGAGAAATAAAGCCTAGTGTGAAATTAGAATAATCGAGATTAGTGAAAATGCCTAAATGATGTATTGGACTCCATCAAAAGCACGGACATCTTTTAAACTGTATTAAAAGATTCCGTCGCGTAGAGTAACTCTTGAACGTGTTCGTATCGGGAGTTGGGGCAGCTTGCCTCGTGGGCCATGAAAATCGGGATTGTGAGACCGGCGTTGCGATTTCAGAAAAGAGCTGCAGATTCTTTAGAGCTTTCCATTAGCGATATCTGCGTCTTCTCCTGCTATTTTCAAAAGGAAATCTCTTACAAGAGGATGAATTTATCTCAATTTGTTTGCATATCTGAGCCAGCATTACCGCGGGTCTTATGGAATTTGGAGAACGATCTCACGATATGCGAGCAATACTCGTTAAGAAAAATAGACCAGATATGAAAACCCTGCGCTTGTCTATCCTTTTGATTCTAACGAGTGTGCCTCATGCATCTCGTTTATCTTGCTCATTCTAGCCCTTTTTGCGGCAGCCGGTCCGTACTGATTCAATTTCTGCTTTTGTAAAGAAGCTCTTTTTCCTTCGCCTTCTCCTGATAATCCTTAAAAATATCTTCTTCTACAATTCCGGTAGTATTCTTCATGGCGATCGGATCCATCCTCACTATACGCGAAGCACATAGCAATGATCCATCGTATTATACAGACTACCGTCCTCTTTCGCCCGCCCTGGTACTCTTCCTCCGGAAGAGCGTAAACTTTCTCCGGCAATAGAGTGCTTCTTCATCAGACGATTACGAATCCCTCTGTCTTCAGATTTCAAATAAAATTACAGTAGCTCACGATCCACCTTGTCCCCTCAAGAAGTACTGAGAGAGACAAAGTAGGATTCTCGGTAAAGAATATAGGCGGTACTGCGCCGACTTGTTTACCGGATCATTGACTCTCCCGTCAACATACGGTACATCGGTCTCACAACACTCTTCCCTCGCAAAACTCATCCAGACCAAAAGCAGGAAAAACTGAGAAGAAAAGCTCATACTAGCTTCTACACACACTTGCTCCTAAATCTATATTGTGGCGAAATAGAGTCCCTCACGAAACGGCAAACGACTTAATCGCCACAACACCCGACTTCTTATGCATTCTGATCACCGGAGTAACAACCCGTTAACTTCTGGAAAATTATAACTGGATTTATTTTTCAATGCAAGAAAAGTCCTTTTTGTGAGATAAATCGTAAACTTTCTGTAAGATAAAACTTAGCAATGACAAGACTTTTACAAAGCTCTTCTTTCCTGCGTAGAGGCCTCGGAGAGTTCTCTCAGGACGGAAGAGACTCTTCCGATATCCGTCACCTTTTCTCCGGCAAAGCTTTACACCCACCCCTGCTGCACGTTTCCTTCTTTGCCTCTCCCTGGAAGGCGCAAGACCTGTGAGAACCAAAAGGTTTAAACACTCTATCGCCATCCACATATTCTTCCTTGGTAGCGGTATAACTCAGGACACTGCTGAAGCACCTGCTCGCGGCAAGAGAGACTTTTGCGCGCTTCCTCCGCCTTCTTTGCTTCCTCCGTTCCATGCACAAGCTCCGTTAAATGGAAAGCAAAGGACAGCCTTTGCCTTATTGGAGCTCCGCGCCCTTCCTACTCTGTCCATTTCCCGACTTCTTCCATCGGAATAAAGGTAAGGGAGACGAAGACATTTTCCTACATCCTGATCGTCCACATTTCTCCAGTACTGGTAGAAGTCATGGCGACTCGTCTTCTTCGGATCAAGCCAAAACCGCACCGCTTGCGGTCTTACCCATTTTCTTTCCTTCCTTATTGGTGAGGAGGGTTATCGTCATCGCATGGGCGTCTTTTCCGAGCTTCTTACGGATATGCATCCGTTCCGGCAAGCATATTGCTCCACTGATCGTCACCGCCGAACTCCATATTACAGCCGTAGTCCTCATAGAGGCGGTAGAAGTCGTAGCCCTGCATGAGCATATGGGAAGAAAATTCCAGGAAGGAAAGTCCGTTTGCCAGACGGTGCACAGCAACGTGCTCTCAGCATCTCATTACGAAATGGGTCCGCCTCTCGTAAGAACTCCATGAGTTTAAGTTACGAAGCCAGTCTCCGTTGTTTACCAAAATCGCTTTTCCTTCCGAAAAATCAATAAAACAGCTCATCTGCCTTTAAAGCAGGCATATTGTGATCAATTTCCTCTACGGTAAGCACCTTTCAGTCCGTTCTTCCGGAAGGGTCTCAATCATACCGTTCCGGCCCCCATTAAGGCAATCGGTCTGTTTCCCGCCATTTGCAGTCTTTTCATCAGGCAAAGTGCCATGATGCCCTACATGAAGGAATCCCGCAGTCGGATCGAATCATTATAAAGATCGCCTTTCCGCTGTTTACCATCTCACGGACTTCCTTTCTCATCCGTAACCCGCCATTAATCCTCTGTCCTGCAGTTCCTCATATGCACCCATATTTTTCCTCCCGATTCTGCTCTTTTATAGCGTCTCTTTCATGCAGTGAAATACTTTCCGTATCTTTGCGATGATACCCGCTTCTTCTGTTTTTTCTAAAATAAACTTTATCGATTTCAGTGCCGATATTCATATACAGTGGAAATGAGACGCAATGTATCATCCCAGCCGATGCAGGGATCCGTTGTGTTCCAAAATATGCTCTTCCACCTTTGCAGAACCTCAAGAAGATGGAGACTCACCATAAGCCCCTTCACAAAGCTTCTCGGTTCCTCAGAATACTTTTCTAGTGCATGACTCTGTGCAAATTCTGCAGCTGTTCCCTTGTACTTTTTCCGGAATTACAATGATTGGTATCCACTACGACCGCCGGATTCGGCAGTTTCTTTTCCGTGAGAGAGAATGCAGAAGCTTCTAAATCCTCATAATGATAATTCGGCACCATTTGCCCAGTGCTTCGTGATCCCTCATAATGGCATGAGTAAAGGGATTTCCGCGGTTTGTACCTCCCATTCCCGGAAGATAAAATCGTGTCCGTGTTCTGCGGCATAAATGGAGTTCAGCATTACCCCAGATCTCCCGATGTCGGATTCTTCATTCCAACAGACATCCACTCCCCGATGCTACCATTCTATGTTGCTGATTTTCAACGGAACGAGCTCCACCGCCACATAAGATAATACATCATCGAGATGGGTATGATTGTCCGGATACAGCATCTCATCCGCAGTCGAAAACCGCATTCCTCCCAAAACCCTGATGTGCATATGACGAATCGCAAAGAATCCTTCCGTAAGAGTTGAGCCGTTTTTCCCGGGATCGGGCTGATGCAGCATGCCCTTTATAGCCCTCTCCCCGTAGTTCTGGGTTTATTGGTATAAATTCGCGGCACAATAAAAATCTGATCTTCTACATCCTTGGCCACTTCCTTTTAACCTATGGCAATATCTAGCACAGGATCCTCATGGTCTGCGAACTGAGCCCGATGACAGGAGAAATTCTCTGCTTTCTCCTGAAAATGGACTCTAATCTCCGCATCTCTCTTTGCCTTTTTGCCAATGAGTTCCTTAGACAGGGATACTGCTTCTTTCACTTCTTCCGTTGTCCCGGTAGTGATTTAGAACGAAAACCCAGCAGTCCCCCTCCTTTAAGCTCCTAAAAGGTATATGGGAAGAGCCATAAAAGTGCAGAGAGGGCATCTCAAACGAGATATCGCACGCTTTCGCACTGATACCGTTAAAGAATCAATGCTTCGTCTGACTCTGGTAGTCGTAAATATTGAGATTAAACGCAGCGTATCGTCCCAACCGATACAGGGGTCGGTAATCGATTTTCCCAAAATATGCTCTTCCACCTTTGCGGAGCCCTCCAAAAGATAAGACTCTACCATAAGCCCTTTACAAATGGGCTCAGTTCCGTCGAGTATTTTCTGGAGTGCATGACCTCATGCGCGCAATGCAAGTACTCCTGTACTGCTGGTGCAATCACAGCCGGATGCAAGGTTCCTTCTTTATAGAGAGAATGTAAAGAGCTTTAAGTCCTCATAGTGGTAGTTCGCAAGACATTTGCCCGTGCTTATTCTGTGAACTCTCATAATCGCATGGGTATAAGGATTTCCGTCCGTCTTCACTTCCCATTCCCGGAAAATAAATTCATAGCCGTGCTGCCCCGCATAGATGGAATTCGGCATGACGCCGAGATCTCCCGAGGTCGGATTCTTCATCCCCACCGGCACATCAGATACCGGACGCCACGGTCTGTGCTGTTGGTTTCACCGAACGCGACCGCTACATATAGCTCATCATGTCGGAAAGATGGTGAGGTTATCCGGATAGAGCATTTCATCCGCGGTAAACTCGTCTCTTCCAAAACCTTCATATAGGCTTCCTGAATCGCATAAATTCCCTCGGTTAGGTTGGGACGTTTCTCCGGATCCGGCTGATGAAGCGCCTATAGCCCTCACCCGTGGTTCTGGGTTTATTGATTATAAATTCGTTGGTACAATAAAATCTGTCTTCTACATCTTTGCCACTTCCTTTAGTCTTGGCGGTATTCGAGAACAGGATCTTCGTGATCTGCGGGCAGGGACCGATAACGAGAAGAAATTTCTTTCTCCTCTAAAATCGCCTTGATTTCCTCATCTCTTTCGCTTTTGTCTGTAGCTTTTCTGACGGGGATGCTCTTTTCTAACCTCTTCGCGGACGGTATTTGATGTAACAGTGTAAATCTAGCTCTTACTCCTCTCTTTTTTTATTTTGTAGTTGTATATATGAGTTTGGAAAATGTGCAAGAAAACGGTTCCTATCTAGAAAAGGACTCTCGTAGCCCTACTATAGACATGTCTTGTGTTTCGCAGGTTATGTCATCTGAAATGGATTTTGCAGAGTTGTTTTGCCGAAGTCAGTTGTGAAGTCAGTTTAACTATTCTAGGTGTTTGTTATAGGTATTTCAGTCAGGCACTGCACTTTCTTGCTCTCACACGGAAAAGTGTGAGGAGGTATTGCCTCCTATCTCCTGAACTTCTTGGTAGTATCGGCTTTAACAGCTTTGAAACCTTTTGTCGGAAACTGGAAACCCCGGAATGGACAGCGAATTTTATCGCTGGGTATTGGATGTGTGTGTGTGTGTGTGTGTGTGTGTGTGTGTGTGTGTGTGTGTGTGTGTGTATGATATGTGTGTGTGTGTGTGTGTGTGTGTGTGTGTGTGTGTGTGTGTGTGTGTGTGTGTGGTGTGTG